>Ga0256405_10000061_pt1 | contig 314739 bp, 405 predicted proteins | sample RumenRJG_02DNA_FD_189096 | JGI IMG/M metagenome (GOLD analysis project Ga0256405, IMG submission 189096) | Bovine rumen microbial communities from Lethbridge, Alberta, Canada - RJG_02 | ecosystem: Host-associated > Mammals > Digestive system > Stomach > Rumen | place: Canada: Alberta...
AAAAATGGAAAAAAAAAAAAAAAAAAAAAAAAACAAATAAATGTCAAACAAAATACACTTTAAAAAGAAATCAGGTGCATCATATATAGATGTATACGCTGATAGTTCAATATTTGAATCTGGAGCAAATGGAGGATTTGTTCAAAAAGGCTATGACGCATCATCGTCTGGTTTAGGCGCTGTTGCTGTTGGTTATTGTACAATAGCATCTGGAGAATATTCTCACTCAGAAGGTTATAATTCAATTGCGACGGGTGGTTGTACACATGCCGAGGGTGACTCGACAAAAGCGATTGGGCTGCGTTCTCATACTGAAGGATATTATACAACAGCAAGTGGAAATTATTCTCATGCAGAAGGATATGGTACAACAGCAAGTGGATTAGCCTCTCATTCAGAAGGATATAATACAAAGGCTACGGCTAATCAATCTCATGCAGAAGGATATAATACAACAGCAAGTGGAAATTATTCTCATGCAGAAGGATATGGTACAGAATCTAGTGGAGAACGCTCTCATGCAGAAGGGAATAGTACAATAGCTAGTGGATTAGCCTCTCATGCAGAAGGATATGATACAACAGCATCTGGCAAGGGGGCTCATGCAGAAGGAATAAGTACAACAGCATTGAATTCATACGAACACGCTCAAGGACGATATAATAAATCTAATAAAGCAAGCACCACTTTTGGTGATGCTGGCAACACAATTCATTCTGTAGGTATAGGTACTTCTGGCAATAATAAAAAGAACGCCTTTGAGATAATGCAGAATGGACTTGTGTTCATCATAGGCGTAAACGGATACGATGGAACAAATCCGGATAAGACTCGTTCTATACAGGCTGCATTCGAATCGTTAAATATTCCTGTCGATTGGACAAAATTAGGATATCCATCAGAATAAATTAAAGGTCTTGATTCGTTCAAGACCTTTAATTTATTAAATTTCTCTATCGTTTACATAACGATTTAATACACAGAAAACAATCTCTATATATCATTTGTTAATATCTTGAACCTCCTGAAGGAGAATCCATCCAATGGGTTACAGTTAATTAAAAAATAAAGCTGACTTGAAGCCAGCTTTATTCCTTATAATTCTATTACAAGTGGTTCATATGCCACTTTGTAATTTTCATTCTTAATGCTTACATTCGCTACATCGGTTTCCCAGAATCCTGTTATCTTATGATTTCCGCTGTGGACATGCCCGCAAGCCCAAAATCTTGGTTTCTTTTTTATAACAGCATCTGTAAGTTCCTGGCAACCATATTCAGGAAGAGTGTAATTTTCAAGACTCACTCCGGTATCGTTTACATATCTACCAGGAGCATGTGTAATCAACAAATCAACACCTTCCGGAATTTTATCAAAGACTTCATTCAATTCTTCAGAATTTTTATAAAACGCCCAATTCCTCAGCTCTGGACACCATGGGGTTCCATAAATTTTTCGATGGTTGAATTCAAATAGTCCATCCTGAAGATAAACAACCTTTTTAGGGAGCATCAACTCTTCCCGTATAATCTCTTGTGCGAAGTCTTCTTCATTCTCCCAATCATAACTTGAACACTGACTTTTGTATTTCATTATTCTTTGAAACACAAAATCATGATTGCCTCCAATGAACACAACCTTTTGACAATTCAAGTTTTCAGCCCATGGGACAAATTTACCAGAAATCCATGATATACTTTTAAGCATATCGTTTTGAATCTCAAGCGGAACTATATCTCCGGCTATACCTACTACGTCTACCTTTTCTTCAAAAGGTATTAGCGATCCGTGAAGATCGCTCATTAAACCTATTTTCAGATCTTGTTTTCTATTGCTCATAACAAAAATTATTAAATTGTTTTAACACTTCTCATTATTAGACTAGTCTTTGAAAAACACCTTGAAAACTCCGTATGACAATCATCCAGAGAAACCCTGTATCTGGTTCCAGCGTTTTTTAATTCGTAGTATAATTCAACCAAATCCTTGTGACTACCATGCAATCCAAATTCTTCCAACGACTTTTCATACAGGCATTTGAAGTCACTTAGAAAAGGCTGCACTATATTACGTTTATGTTCTTTTGTCTTTTTAATATATTGTGTATCGAATTCATATGCTCGTCTCCCTATCTCTATTGATGCGAGGACCATATCAGGAAGGTTCAAAGAACGGTATAGAAAGTTTCCTATGAATGACGAATATTCAGGTTTAACTTTCTGAAACTTGATTTGGAAAAGGTTACAACGTTTCTGTAAATTCAACATAAGTTTGTCCCTATTCCAACAGTTGTTAACCAAATGGTTGTAATGTTTACCTTTACCAGAATCCTTTGATTGAATGAACAAATCCTCACAACTGAAAATCTCACATTTATAATGAAGGGCTATGTCTATAAGCTTCTTCGATATCTGGTAGACCTCATGTATTCTCTTGTTGTTAAGATAAACCTTACGGGTGTCTGACGAATTCGTATTTGCAGATTTCCTAAGTTCATTAGACTTATCATTGATAATCTTTATGGAGAATACTCCTGAATCGATGACATTGAAATCGGAAGAAGATTTCCAATCAACGACTGACCAACCTATATAATCAGGATTCATGTCTATTGACATTACCCTGTTTTCTACAACGTTTCCTTTACGGACATATGATGAAACCTTCGTTTCGTCAAAACTTACATAAACATAATCCTTGTCAAGTTTGTATGTTATAGGAAGTTCTTCCTTCTGCTGAAGTTCATAGAGTTTGGCAAACACTCGTTCTCTCTTTCCATAGATACCTTTGAGTTGAAGCTCTGCGTGGTTATGTCTGTTTGGCTGGAAAGTTATCGTGTGAAGATCCTGGTTGATTTTGAACTTTCGATTAGCTTTCTGGTTTGCTTCTCCCATAGAGAATACAGGAGAAAGACGATTGGAAAGGTATTCTTCCCTGGATATCAAACCCTTACATCTTCTTATGAAATTCTTTCTTCCTCCAAAGATAATTTTTTGATTCTTATCGGATTGAATCTCTGAAATAAATCTTGCTTCCTTAGCCGCACATGCCCCAAGCAACGTGTCCATCAAATCAAGATTGTTGAGTTCCTTGATAGAATGCTTGATTTCAGTTTCGGATTTTCCTTCGATAGTCCTGTTATAAGCAAAATGCAACATGGATGAATATTGATTCATACACCTGTGAACCAATTCATTACCTTCATCCGTTGTTGAATATCTTATCTTATATGTTACCAAAGGCGTGATAATCATTGTTTATATTATTTATTTCTGAAATTTATGGAGAAATTAGAAAATCAATATATTATAAAGAGTTAATGTTGTTTAACAGATTAGACGTTGCTTTGAATTATATCATTAGTCGCAGTAGATTTGACGGGTGTTTAGAAGACCTATGCTGGAATCATATACCTCATACATCTGTGCCGGAGGTTCATATGCGAATCCGTTTCGAAGAGCGTAGTTATCCTGGCCGACAATGCTTCCGTTAACAACAACGCCCTTCATCTGGCAGCACTGATGATAATGACCGATGAACAGCTTTGTCTGCCCAAAATTCTCATGTGTCTTCAGACGATAGCGCCCGAGAGCAGGATAAATCCCGCAAACGCCCTGACCTGTACTGCGAACCGCATCACCGTGCTCAAACAGGAAAATATTACCATCGTCCATGTTAACGATAGCCTTATCTGAGCTTGGAATAACGAATTCGATTGGAAGACCTTCAGTCTTACAGAAGCTTTCGATGTTCTTATACATAAGATACTCGTAGCTCATCTTGTATGCACCGGAACTCCAAATCTTCTTTGTTGTACGAGAGTGATTTCCGATAACTCCGATGAAAAGCAGCTTCTTGATTTTTGTATTCTTGAGAATGAAACGAAGCCCGCTGTAGATCAAGCTCTGCCCCTTAATGACGGCATCCATTGGCATAAGTGAATTGGATGCCAAATATGATTCGTGAATGAGACCATTGATGATGTCGCCAAGACACGCAAAAATAAGATTCTCGACTCGGTCATCGTTCAAGCAGAGAACGAGGTTGTTAAAGTATTTACGAACACGGCGCTCCGCGATGTCAAGATTGTATTCGTTTTTTCCGAGAACGGATTCTTTTTCGATGGTCTGCTCAAGATGAACATCACTGAAAAGAGCAACAGCGTAACGTGTTCCGTTCTTATGCTTAGCCAGGTGGAAATCATAATCCATCACAGGAAGATCATTGACGCTCTTGATGTCTTCCTTCATTCTGCGGAATTCCTGATATTCTTTTTCATCTTCACGAGGCTTTTCAACCTCAATCACATGTGGAGCTACCGTTTGTTCTGGGGTTCCACCAACTTCTGCGTCGTCGAACAGCGTCGGTTCTTTCTCGAAAACTGGCTGAATAAGTCCAACAGACTTCAATACATATGCAACATCGTTGACTTTAAAATAGCCATCCCGGTTCAGACATTTGCTGACCCATTTGCGGCTTACTCCGAGTTCTTTAGAAAGCTGACGGATGGAATTGTAAACATTTCCGCTCTCGTCAACAATCTTGTTTGATACACTTGTAATTACGTTTGCCATTTTATAAAAATTAAAGTTGTTAATTATTTTTCTTTACCAAATACTATTTTGAACATATCGATTTCGTCGTTTCTCTTTCTGTGTTCATCGAAGTCGTATCCGTACTTCAGACCGAAAGAAAGGTTGTGCCAATTAAAGCAATTTTCAACATCATGGCGTCTCCATTTACGCTTCGGTTGCCACAACTTGTACTGTTCGTAGTAATACTTTTTCCACGCGATGAATTCATCAAAAGTCTTAAATTCACACTTCTGGAACCAATCCTCATAGTAAACGGTTTTGTCTTCTTTGTCAGCATCACTTGGTTTATGAGGAAGATTTTTCAAATCATCATAAGTCAAATGATATGGTTCAAGCTGTTTGTTGATGATGTTCCTGATGAACTCTTCGTCGGTGAGTTTCTTTTCAAAAGCCATATTAACTGTTATACCTTTGTTTTGTTATCGGGATCCACTCACTATTCTTGTACTGTTCAAGGGTTCTTGAATTTGTGTAACTCATAGCACTCCTTAAATAATCAGTTTCATTTCTAACCCAACCAGCGATAGAATATTCCACCTTTTGATATGTCATCAGTCCTTCAGAAGTCTTCAGATTCGTAGCTTCTTTTCCTTTAGCTTCAAGTATCTTTTTCTGAGCTTTCTTCGTAGACATCCCGTAGAACTCTTTCCACACACTAAGCTTGTTCTTTTTAACCAAATCGATAGCGCGGTTGAAATCTGCCGGGTTGACCTCCCTACCGTAGAAAAGAAGAGATTTGATCGGACGGAAGATCTTCTTACCCCTAACATTGAAATAGAAGTTTCCATAGGTAGTCTTGGCTGCGCTTTCTATCGCTTTATTAAACAATCCCCCAATCATAACACCGTCTGCATAAATAAGAGCTTTTTGTATATCTCCGAACCCCCTAATGTTTCCGTCAGCAATGATCTTACACTTACCTCCAATCTCCCGTTTTATTTCATACATTTCCTTCATTAAGGAAAAATATGAATAACTTACAGCGACGTTTGAAGAAGTCAAGCAGGCGCTTCCTCCTCCAATTCCCGCCCGAACATAGTCACACCCGGCTTCATCATATAGTTTGTATGTTTTCGGATTAGCTATGTTTCCTGCCATAACCGTCATCTTGTCACCAAACTTATCCTTTAACGTCTTGACCGTATCGATGCAGCTTTTCATATGTCCGTTAGCCATATCGATACAAACCTTCAATGAACGACCTTCTGGAACGAAATCATTAAAATCCTCAAGAATTGTAAGGTATGGAAGCTGTTTTGATTCATCAAGAGAAAACGCGACAAAAGGAGCCCGCTTTCCTCTCTTTACAGTTTCGGTTAGATCCCTTATTCTATCAACAAATTCTACTGTTCTCGGAATAATGACGTTAATTCTATTGTCGTAAAACGTCTTCCAGTTATTTAGACTTATAACGGTATCCATCGGAGCAGCCCAGATAGGAAGCATGCCATCTTCGAGATAAGGGTTGCAATCTTTTTTTCTCGATTCGATATCTGTCACAACATCCGGGACAATCGTGATGTCATCGTAATTTAATTTCGTGTCGCGCATTTTATTCTATAGTTATAATATATTTTCCTTTTACTTCACTAATTGAATTAACAGCAACAGTCTTTGTTTTAACTGTTATGCTTTCTCCATCATCGACTTCTCCGTGCAGTTTAGCACCTGGATATATCATCGGACCGCCATCAGGATCGATAAATCTTATTTCGTCTGTTGATGAATCCCTCGAAACCCTGAAATAATTTCCATCCCCGTCTACATACCACAGGTATTTACTGTCTTCTGTTTTTTCCAAAGTCGACGTATGGACTCCGTACCTATTTATAAGTTTTATTCTTTCTGCCATATTACATCTCCTTTTTCCATACAGGCCAGAGTTCAATCCCGCTATTAACATCTACAAAATTGACCTCCTGGTTTTCATTCATAACCTTTATTGTTCCGCCTGTGATTTCAGTTGACATATACGGATACGGTCTTTTTGTTACAAACTTTCCTTCGTTGTTTATAACCCACCAAGACATGTCTTCCTTTAGAACAATCGCTACGTGATACTTGTCATCAAATCCAGTGCTTCCAATAAACCACTCATCAAAAAGATATTTTCCCTCTTTGTCTATATAGTTGTAAGTTCTTTGTAAATTCTGTTTATCGTCTGGGTTTCCATGTAGTTTATAAACCCTGGAAACCCCACATTCGGAATATCCTTCATAGAAATACATCGTTGCAAACTCAGATGGATCGTTTTTCTTAGAATATATCAGCATATAAACTATGATTGGAATCAAAGATACCCCAAACGAACCAAAGAAAACAAGAAGATCGCTTTTAAATTCTCCGTTCCATAAAAAATGGTACGCGAATGTTGTCGCGATTGCTATGGAAACCGCGATTATAAGGTTTTTGATTATAGTCTTATTGTAATCAATCATTGAAATAATCTTTATACTTTTCTGCGGCGCTCAACAACTCTCGATAGAATCCGTTGTTCTGCCCGTAAATTCCATTGTGTCGAGCCCAATCTTCTATCACCGACGCTATAGGCCAGTTGTAATGATTCGAGTTGTTCGACTGTTTGTTTTGCGAAGACTCACCAGAATTGTGTAACCTTCCGAGTCCATATCCTATTGCTCCGCAAGCTAAATCTTCAAAAAATCCATTCATTGCATTTATGTTTTAACAACGCAAATGTACGGAAAAATTTTTAAAGTTCCAAATCTTTTATCTGAGTTTCGTCTTCTTTTTGAAAAATGGACTTGATGGAAACAACTATAAGAATAGGAAACCAGAGAAGAGAAACTACAATAGACACTGCCGTTCCCTTTAACATTTTAATTACGTTTCCTTTTAGTCCGCCATTCTCTTTTATAGCTTTAACATAGTGAGCCTCGATGCTTGTAAAAATTAAAAGCATCACAACAAGATAAAATAATATAAGTGCTTTCATATTCAACAATTTTTGCAAATATACGGAATTTTTTAACAATGGATAAATAAAGAAAAGATTTTTTATAATTTGGCATACATTCCAAATAAGAAAAGTGCGCACTGGTATGCGTCTAGGCACGAGGATCATTATACAAACCTCGGCTACGATTATCGTGGAAAAATATTCAGAAAAACAATGAGCCCGCTTTTATTCAAAAACAAGGTAAATGCGGCGCTTTTGAGCCACATAGAACCAATGGTGCAGTATATGATAGACTGTGTTAAACAAATAAGGATACATTATATGATATCCCTTGACAAAAACGATACTAGAATCAGATAATGGCTGTTAATTCTTTTAACTATAACAAGTTCCATTTTTTTGACAAGAATGGTCATGAGTTGATGCTAAGATATGACAACAAAGTGATCATAAAACTTGTAAACGAATCTCATATATCTGAGAGCGTCGTTTATGCGTTGTTTACAAACGGTCACACTTTAGAAAACGCAACTCTGCAAAAAATATCAACCGGAGCACGATACGGACTAAGTGAAGGGGACTCCATAAAAGTAGTATCAAGTGTTAATGGTGTAGAAACGGAAGCCAATCTTCCTTCTCAATTTTACAACATCGTTGAATACGTTTCCAGCAACGGCATAGAGAATTATCCGGAAGTTCCGTTCAATACGTGGACCGTTGGAAACAAAGCAGATTTTCTTTCAGCAATAGGATTGGTTTTTAACGAACTACCATTTCCATCATCAACGTTTGAAGCAAACCTTGTTTTCGATAAAGTGTCAACCGAACTTGTCGAAACACAAAGTTTATATATACTTGTCGACGACGAAACTCAAGACGAATACAACAAAAGACTCGTCGATGTGTCAACATACGCAAAAAACAGCGGCTCGATACTTCATGTAAAGGATTTTGTCAAAGAGTTCCAACTATTTTTCTTCATAGATTGCAGAGATCAGAATGATTTCAGATTCTTTGATGTAGACTCTGACGAGGTTATATGGAGTGACAGGCATTTCGTACATCTTATAAACGGTACCGAACCTGGACCAGATAACGGATACAGGGTTGATATAGGATTCTCAGGAGAAAATGAAGGAGTATATGATCAAAAACTTTATATGTGTCTTGCTGATGCAAGCAACGGAGTGTATGAAGATGGTTCTATATATATCGTTGGAAAGATAAACATGACCGCCGAAACAGAAGGTTTCGATGAAAGATATGAAACGCTTTTTACAAACTTCGGCTTACCTGGCGCAAAGGAAACAGAGCAAATGTTTGTTGATTCAAATGATTTGGATGAACTTCCAGATTACACAAAAATAAACAAACATGCTAAAAAGACATTCCTTTCATATCAAGATATATTTCCATATGTAGGATCCTACAAAGCACTGTTTAATGCAGTAAAACTTTTAGGATATGACGATATATTCTTCAAAGAGTGGTATAAGGAGCTTGGTGCATCCGCAACAGACGAGCGAGGACTCATTGCGTTCGACGTGTCAACAGGGTCAACAAAGAACTCAAACACAATAACGAACAAAACAATTGAGGAAAGAATACATCTAAGAAAGCTGAATTGGCTGTCAATGATGTATAAGATGAGCGAACAGACAGACGATTTCTGCGATCAGCAAGGATTTCCAACAGTAATATCGAGGGAGAATTATTATTCTCGAAACAACATCGTTAAGCTTATAAGCCTGAAGAAATGGCTTGAAAAATACATAATAGGTGTAAATTCAAGAATAACTGATGTTGGCGGAGAAGGTATCGTGTTTGAAAGATATTCTATGCCAAAATACGGATCTTATCAAGAAGTGTTCGACTATACAAACGAAAGATCAATCGCGGCAAAAATAAATGGAAATTCATTCTTGATAAAGGACGCTTCCGCGAACATCAAAGTTAATGTAAGCACCAGCGACGAAATAGGCATGATAGAGGATTATCCTCAAAAAACGTTCTATGATTTCGCTGAAGGAAAGTTTGTCAATGAAGACTCATCCTGGAAATTTGTTGAGCTCGATTCTTCAATAGAAGATTCAAGCACAATATATTTCGGTCGTTCATGTGAACTACACGATAACATGAATACAATAGAGTTCAAGGTTAAAGGAGTTGTTGATTCAATAAGATTTGGAGAATCTTTAGTTGATTCAATGTCACCGGGGTTAATAATAGATGATAACAAAATATTCTTTGATCCTACGGATCTTTTAACAAAGTCTGGAAACGTGTGTTTCCTTTATCCACCAATAATAGAGATTAAAGATGGAAAAATAAAAAGACTTGTATATGGAAACGTTGACACGAAAGCTGACAAGACTGCGTCAACTGGCATAATAACATACAACAAGAAAAATGATGAATGTACAATCATGTTCTCTGATGGCACTCAAAGCGTAACCGTCGGAAGAAAATTCACATTTGCCCCGCCTGTTCATACGGATTTGTTCGAGAGCGCGAGTTCGGTTAAGCTTTCGTCAGTCGTAAATGACAGTTCAATAATAATAACAGATGAACCTTACAAAAACATAAGAACATATGGTCTTAGATATACAAGAGATACAGACTCTAATGTTCCTGAGTTCAGAATATCCGAATATACGTCGATAGATATACCTACATATCCAGATTATTCATTGTCTCCTGAATATACAGTTGAGATTAAATCCGGAAGGATGATCTTCAATGATCCGGAAAACAATAGAAAGATTATTGTGATATTCGATTATATTGACGGAAAGAGCATTATCACAACAAAAGTTTTACAGCATTCAAACTCATTCACATCATACAAATATCTTGTCAATAAAAACAACAATGTTTGGGTAAACAGATTCACACCAAACAAATATTATACGGACTTTGTTGGATACTACGACGCTTCATCTATGGAAGCGATAAACGACAACACCGAGTGTGACGTAAACGTTAAAAACGCAGGAACGTATGTTGTCGATGCTATACTTTGCGACCAATGGAACAACATGTTCTCGCGATGCGCAGGCAAAGACATTTACGTTGTAACAAGAGATATCGATGCAAGCACATATTCGCACGATTCAAGCAGCAACAACGATTATAACATTATTGGCGTTCCTTCATCTGACTTCCCATTCATAAGTGAAGATGTTAGCACATGCATATATGAGTATTGTGCGAAGAGACCGGTGATTGACGCAAGCTTGGCAAAATATAAATTATGCGTTAGTGGAAAATCAGACGGCACGCAAAAAGATTATTGCGTCGAACATGTGATCGATTCAAGAGAATATGATTATTGTAGAGTGGCAAATACGAATACAAGAATGGATTGCTCTGTTTGGAACAGCGGAAACGGAGAAATGATTCTTATTGATACGTATAAAAGAAACAATAATATAATTCCTAACTATACAACAGATTCATATTATAAAGGAAGTCTTATATTCTTTGATAACTCAATAGAACACCCGGCGTTAATATGCGATTGCAGCATATCTGCGATGGGAGGAAACCCCGACGGAATAAAGATGTACAAATTAACCGGAATACCTTCCGATTGTATTTCCGAAATAACGAACATGCTTTCAAACAAACGCTTTGATATACTTGTTCAGCCAGATTGGGAACTTTCATTAAATGTCTCTGAAAACATAATAAGTTCTCTTGGAGAAAATATACAAAAAGATAATGTATACAAGATAAAACTTAAATCAACGTCTAGCGAGCGTGATAGAAACTCAGTGACTGAATTTTGTGGAATTTTTTCAACAAAGCTTAAAGACGGAAATATAATTGATACATCTGTATCATGTTCACCGGACGAAATATATCTGGCACGGATATATCCTGGTTCCGAAACATACGCCGCCACATCTCTAAAGATTGATAAAAAAGATTCATCATTTGGCGAAAGAATCATTTCTATGGAAGACGGAGATAGTAAAGAAAAGTCTTATTTTATAGATAAAACTTTCGGTCTTTCATTTATGAACTTCGATATCGATAATGGATTTAGAATGTGGGCTGACATTCCTTCAGATGAACAATTGTATACGTACAACGCTCCTATTACGACTTATTCAGATAGTGTTATTATAAAACCTTTACTTGGAGAAGCGTTTGATATTATTCCGGAAACATATTCAGTTCATTGGAAAATATTCAAACAGTATGGAACGCATCATCATAGATTGCTCCTTGAGTGTTGGAATAAAGTTGTCGCTTTAAAATTCCCAGATGAAGGAACATATGATATAGATCTGACGGTTTACGACAAAAACGGAAACAAGTACAACAAATTCCTTGACGGAGTTATAACATACAAAAAAGAGGCAAATTAAAATTTGCCTCTTTTCTTTTATTGTTATTTAATCATTCTTCTGTTTTTACAGCCGTATTATCATCTGGTTCTGCCGCAGTATCTGGCGTATTATCATCTGGTTCTGCCGCAGTATCTGGTCCTTCAGAAGATTTTCCGGTCTGATCTTCAGATGTTCCTTCCTCGTCAGTTCCCTCAAGAACATAAAGGTAATACCCCTGTTCGAACATTCTCCATCTAGTCTGGAGATTTTCAGCTTTCTTCTTCTGGAGCTCATACCAGTTGTGAAGATCATAGAGCTTATCGCAAATTGGAACATACTCTTCGTTTTCCTCTTTCGCTACCTTTGCTGATTCGATCCCGATGCCACCGCGACCAACAAACTTTAGATAAGCAAACTCCATTGCTCCATATTCGAACACGAGATCCTTAGGATCATCTTCATTCCACTTATCAAGGAAATCCTGGATATAATCATGGAATTGTAGAATTCCAACAAACTCCATTCCGGTCCAAGGTGCCTTGTCGATAAACTGCTGCATAAATTTGGCTACGCGGAGCGCATTTGCCTTGTCAGCGATTACGTAGTCTTTCTTTTCCTGGAGAGATTTTACAAAATCTTCGAACTCCTTCTTTGCCCCTTCAGTATCTTCTTTTGTTGGCACTCGGTCTGGATCAATCCAGAATTTTCCCATATTTGTTACATTGAACTCGGAGATTGCGTCGCGTCTTGACTTCTCCTGCTGCGCCGCAACCTGATCTGCGGTCTTTTTTTCTTTACTTTTTCTCATGTTTATCGTTGTTTTAACTTTACAAAGTTTCTTATTTCACTAAAATCACACTCGCAATTTATATACAAGTCTTTATCTTTCTCGTATTTATCTGGCTCTCCCTCAACACCACATATTATTGAATCAGTATAAACTATGGTGTTTCTACCGGTTAACTTTTGAAAAGGTATTTTTTTATACCCTTTTATATAAACGTTTCTATATTTCTTTATAGCAAATAATGACATAATGCCCATATTCCTGTTCCAATCAAACCTAGATTTATCAAGCTCCATATGATAAACTTTGTCATTGTAAGACTATATCCTTCAAATATGAAAAGAACACCGTATGAAAGAGATTTGTTTCCTTCCTCATCAACGAAGTTTGAAATCTGAGGAACAAGATACTCACTCCACCCAAGCTCAATTCCGAGATAATTGATAATCGGTTTGAGTTTATTCATAATCATTTTTTCCTCGTCACCATCTGCGTTAATCAAATCCAAATCGTTACAATTGATTTGTACATATAATATGTTCCCGAGCCCGTTCCTCTGAATATTGTATCTTGTCATTTTTGAGTTAGCTTTTTCAAGCTCCCCCTTTATCTGTTTTCTGAATAATATGAAATTCTTCAGGTCAATGAATGATTGAAATAGTGCCATTATTTTATTTTTACTTTTTAACAAACTTCTCTAAATGTTCTATACTCAAACAAGGCGTCCTTCTCTTTCAAGCATATTTCTTCCTTCAACGATTTCAACCCCCTTCCTATCCATGTTTTAACGGAAGAAAGGTTTATACGGTTATCTATTGATATGTCTTCAAGTTTTTTGTTATTTATGAAACGTTCCTCCAAAACTATTCTCAATGAATCCGGAAGAGATTTCATACATCGTATAGATGCATCATACATCTCAGATTCTGCTTTGTTCTTGTTATATCTAACAAATTCGTTGTTTTTGAAAACAAGATCAAAATCGTCACACAAGTCAGCGTCCACTGTATCAGCATCGGACGATTTATTTTCTTCAATATAGCTGTCGTACATATTCGATATATCCTCATCGATTGATGATGTGAGGAATCCATCTGCTCCATCTCGCTTCAACATCAAACAATTGTTAAAAGCGATATTATACACCCATGTTGAGAATTTAGCTTTCTTTGGGTTGTATGTTCCTATCTTGAAATAGACGGCTTCCATCGTTTTTGATATAATATCGTCAACGTTTTCGTTAGATTTTAATATTCCGAATACAAACTTTGACAGACCCCAATACAATCTTTTATAGAGGTTTGTAAAATTCTTCTCTGTTCGGTTATAATAGAATCTCTTACCCAACGTATCAATATTCTTTTCTTTCGGCGCAAGTCTTTCCGTCGAAAAATCAAAATCGAATATTCCGCTATTCAATTCTCCGTTCATTTATTTTGATGAATCAGTTTTTACGGCTTCATTGACGGTCGCATTTCCTCTTTGTTCTCTTGGTTTAGGCAAAACAACATCAAAATATTTTGGGAAATATTCCTTATTGTTGATAACAGACATAATACCAGAAACATATTTAAAGGGGAACGACCCGAGTTCTCTTAAAAACTCGTTAAACCTGGCGATGTGCATAACCCCGTCACATTCGCTGATCATATTGAAAAGTTTTATCGCATCAACATACGGAACATCAGCCATAACCTTTTTCAAATCATTGATGAATAAAGGTGTAAGTTTATACGATATATCGTAATTGATTACCTGTGGTGCAGGCATTTCACTTGATTTAGCCATTATATCCTAAAATTTGATTTGGTTGTAATATTTGTATTCTTTTCTTAAATTCTTCCGGAAACATTTTATATGATTGCCTTGCAAGATTTGTAAAACAACCATCGAAAATGAACGTAACGCACCAATCCTTTTCGCTCCTTATTCCTCTACCAACGCCTTGCAGTATAGATATCGCAGTTGTGTTAGAATACCACTCTGGTTTTATATGCTGTTTAGCCGACACAAACTTATCAGCAAGGCTTGGATACGGAACCTTCATTATAATTTGAAATCTGCACAAATCATCATCAAATGACAATCCTTCAACTAAAGTCGGTCCAACAAGTATTTTATCGTCAGCCGATTTGAACGTCAATATGGCTTCATCTTTCTGCTTAGAATCGTCATATCTTATAAGTCTGCGCCGTATTCCTTCTGGAACAGAATTATACAACTTGTTCGCAAACTCATAGCTACCTGTCTGTATAATTCCCCTTCTCCCCTGATACATATTTATTGTGGCTATAATAAGCTCTATGATTCTTGGTAAAGCGTACTCCTTTTCCTTATAAGATAATCGATATGTATCAACATAGAATATCGGTGAATTCGTGAAATCAAAAGTAGATGGAATGTCTATACTTAAATAATCGTCTATAGCGGCGTCTCGCGCATATGCCGCAGGATCCCCGATTGTAGCCGACATATATAGTTTTCTTTTGGCATTCTTATGAAAATATCTCCCCATAAGATAAGACTCGTCGATACAATTGAAGATAATGGTTTTGTCGCCTTGAGGGTTTTTAACAAGATTCTGGGTTCCTGTACTTTCGATAATTTTTATATAATCATCAAACGTCCTGTAATGTTCTTCGACGAATTCGCAATTATATACAAGATTTCTGTCTTCCCTGGAAAGTTTCTCCCCGGCATCCATCCTCTCTTTCAAATCTCGCATTATTGTATCTACAGAGTCATTTACTACGGCAAGTTTCCTTACGTAGTTCTTAAGGTTTTCAAATATTGTATCGTTATTTTCAGAATAATATATAATTTCCCTTATCTCCTTTATTTCTCTTAAAACGTCGGCATCGTCTCCTCCGGCACAATCGATAACGTTTGTAAACTTTCCTTCATCGTTTTCTGAGAATTTTGGAGAAAAATAACTTTGAACTATACTGACGAGCTTATGAGCCTCGTCACATATTGTAAAATCTCTTGTATCAAAAGGCGGTGGACCGTCAGATTTTGGTTTAACCAAGTTTTGCTGTATCAGCCAGAAAGCATATGTACAGACGAGAACATCAGATCTCATCGCCCGTATTCTTTCTTGGATGTACTGACATCTGCTTGCGCACTCTGGAAACTTTTCAAAAATTTCCTTGTATGTCTTACATCCTTTTAATTTACATTCTCCTGCTGTGAATGGCAATCCGTTTATATCACATAAGTAATTCTGCTGCCCTTTAATGACACTCCACTCTGGGAAAAATCGTTCAACATCCCTTTCATACTGTTTTATAAGAGAAAGATCGCTGATAACAATATAACCTTTTTTATCATGATACTCTGACAAAACGGCAGCGGACAATAAACCTATTGCCGATTTTCCAGATCCGGTTGGACCCTGCAAGATAACATCCTTTTTCTCACCAGACAACCAAGCCATCACCGTATCAACGATGGCTTCTTTTTGATTTGGTCTGAACTTGAATGTGTTTCCGTAATGGCGCATCGCACATGCGTCTACTTCAGAACTTATTTCTTCTATTGTAAAGATTTTTTCTTGCATTATTTGCAAATATACTGATTTTTTAGAAAAGAGAGATGCTCTCTGGTGTAAGATTTACTTTGATGTTAATCTTATCAATTGATGCTGGAACCTTTACATACACTTCTACAGGTTGTATTCCTCCTATCATATCAATATATTGATCTTCATTTATCATTTTGATTCCGAGTTCCTTTGCTTTTTCTAACTTACTTGGACCGGCTTCACTTCCAACGATTAGATAATCGAGAGTCTTATTTACTCCAGAACCGTACGCTCCTCCGTTCTTTATAATGGAATCTTTGATTCCGTCACGACTGAAGTTTTTAAATGTACCTGTAGCAAGAATCTTTAATCCTGATAAACTGTCTCCGTAATTGGAATCATCACCTTCGCCATATTCCGACGGAAGATACTTCTCTGCATCAGCGATAATGTCTGCATTATAAAGCATGTATTCTTCAAGCATTCCTGATGCAACATCACCAACGCCGTCAACGTCTATAAGTTTATTCATCGCTGCATTGAAAATAGCATCCATTGTTTTATATTTTCTTGCTATTTTCTCGGCAGAAACTTTTCCTATCATGGGAATGCCTAATGCATACAAAGTCCTATCCAACCCGTAAAGTTCAACAGATTTATTTAGATTTTCATTTATTTTTTCCGAAAGAGCCTTTCCTACACCAGCTTTGTAATAGTCTAGCGGAGTAGCTTTGAAGAAATCTTGCCAAACTTGAACGACGCCAGCCGAATAAAGCTTTCTTATGTTCTTTTCCGAAAGACCGTCTATATTCATACATTCTTTCTTGGCGAAATGTATCAATCTCTGTATCCTGTTTTCGTCACAACAGTTATTTGTACAATACAGATGGGCACCGTTATCTATCTTTCTAGATAAAGGAGAACCGCAGAACGGGCAAACCGTCGGCTCGATGAATTCTTTTGTTTCGCTCCCGCTAAGTAAAGTTTTCTCGTAATCAACTCCATCTACTCGTGGGATCACTGCACCACCTTTTGAAATATACAGATAGTCTCCGATCTTGATATCGTTATCTTTAATGAAATCAACATTGTTCAGTGTTGCTCTTGTAATTCTTGAGCCATCGACATACACAGGTTCAAGCTCAGCAACAAAACTTATCTGTCCGCTCATACCCATCTGCAACGTTATATCGTTAAGTCTTGCAGAAGTCTGTTCCTGCTTAAATTTGAACGCCTTAGCCCAATGAGGAACTTTCTGTGTGTATCCTAGTTCTAGCTGAGTGTTGTAATCGTTTATCTTTATGACACAACCATCCATACAGAAATCCTGCGTCTTAAGAAAATTCTCTTCGAATCTGTCAAGTATAGCGTCTACATCTTCTGTATTCGTAAACAGTTCGAACCTTGGTTCACTGAATCCGAATGACTGGGCGAGAAGGAGAATGTGTGACTGAGATGTAAGATTTTTCTTTGCGAATTCTGCATCGTCACTATACATTCCGTAAGGTTTAAATATAAGGTTTCTTGAAGCCGTTATTCTTGTATCCAACTGTTTGATTGAACCGGCCGCAGCGTTTCTTTCGTTGGCAAATGGGTCAAGTCCTTGTTCTTCCCTCTCTTTGTTAATTCTTTTAAGCTCCGAACGAGGTAATAGAATTTCTCCTCTAATTTCAACTGGAACGGACACTGGTATTTTAAGAGGTACAGTTTTTATGGTTTTTACATTCTCTGTAATATCTGCGCCTTTGTATCCTGAACCTCTTGTAGCAGCAACTTTAATGACACCATTTTCATATTCTATTGAACAAGACACTCCGTCATATTTTGGTTCAAGTATTTTTTCATACCCTTTATATTTTTCAAGCCAAGCTTTCAGCTCTTCTCTGTCATAGCAATTTGCTATGGAACCCATTATTCTTTTTCTTTCGACTTCTTTAAACTCTGTCTGTAAATCAGAACCAACTCTTTGTGTCGGTGAATCCGGAAACACTACACCAGTCTCTTGCTCAAGATTCTCAAGCTCTTTCATGAGCATATCAAAGTCATAGTCTAATATTTTTGGGGAATTCTCTACATAGTAAAGTCTGTTATGTTCGTTCAGCTCATCTACAAGCTGCCGCATTCTTTTTTCCTGTTCGAGTGTCATTTATAAACGAATTCTTTTTGCAAATATACTGAAAAAAGATAAATAGAGAAAGTAAACTTTTTAGAAATGGCAGAAAATAAAGATATGAAGCTTGTTGATGTTGGCTCCGGAAGATTGATTCCACAGGGAAACCTCAACACGAACGTCCCCGGAACACTTGGTAGTATGATGAAATCTCTCGATGCCGCATACAAATCGGCTGGAACATTCAAGGCATCTACATCTTACGGATTCACTCCTGGTTACACGACAAAAGGTCTTGAGGGAAACTGGGGGCAGATGACAAATTCAAAATGTAAGTAATGAATATTTCAAAACAAGACAAGATTCTGTTAGAGTATCTTGTAGAAAGATATGGCGCCGATGGGGTGATCAATGAACTGAACATTCCCAAAAAGCTCTTACCTGCTATAGTTGCCGGAGGAATATCTATTGGTGGTTTAGGTGGAACACATTTAGTAAACAATTTAGTAAATAAGCACAACGATAGTGTAGAAAACCCCGAAGAAACCGTCGAAGATACACCATCAAATCCTTACAACATGAGCGACGAAGACTACGCTCTTTTTATTGAAAAAGCAGAAGCCGTCAAAGATGAAATTGACAGGGTATTAGCGTTTAGAGGAATGAGTTCAGATGATATAGATTTCGACATTGAGAATCTTGTATACAATTGTTATAAGTATAATTTCGATCTTCCTCTTGCCCTTGCTCAATTAAGATGTGAATCTCATTTTGGAACAACACCTAGAGCAAAAAAGACAAACAGCATGTTTTCCATAGGAGCATACGATAGCGGTAAAAATGGAACATGGTACGAATCGATGGACGATTCTATAGAACCATATATCCTAATAATGAAAAGAGATTTTCTCCAAAATGGAAAAAGAACGGTTGACGCCATCCTTAACCCTGGAGGATTTTACAGATTGTTCGGCGCAAGAAAAGCCAGATATGCAAGAGATCCTGATTATGAAGACACTCTTCGATCTGTTAGAAGAGGTATAATAAAAAGATCTCCTGTTCTGGCACAAGAATATAACAGTTACAATCTAAATGAAATATGAGTCAAAAATAAAAGGTTGAGAAATTTCTCAACCTTTTATCGTCTAGCGAACAAATTCCACCCTCTATCATCTGTACTTTGATGAAATCTTTGTTTCCATGGAATCCTTGGCAAATTGCGTATATTATCATATCTCCTTTTCCAAGGTATTCTCGGTAAATTTGGCACATCATAACCAAGTTTAGGGAACAGAATTCTTTTTATACTTTGGTGCCTTTTTTTTTCCAAAAATTCCTTCCCACCATAGTAATGCTTCATATTCGTCTCGCGACATTGAATCATACTCATCAAGAGGGATTTCTATTGGAGTGTCCATGAAAAAACCAACACCCAAACCGAAATCTCCATTTGCGGTAAGATCTATTTCTGGAGAAAGCATTACTTGAAAATACTTCTAATCTTCTGGAAAAATCCAGGTTTCTTTTCTATTGTCGGATCGACAAGGAATGAACCAACCTCAATCGGAACAGGAACAGCGTTTCCATCTTCATCACCACCCTCAAACTCAACATACCCAGTTGAGTTGTTTTTCACCTTATAAGTCTTCAGAATGGCTACAAGATCTTCGGATGTTTTTGGAATTTCAATCACAGTAGCGGGAGAAACACCTTTCTTTTCCTTATACTGCTCAATCATCTTATCTAGTGTCAAGTCGCAGAATTCGTCAACCCAGTCACCAAGAAAATAAAACCTGTCTGAAACATTAGAGTTATTCTTAAACACACCGAAGAGAATAGGATCCTTATCGCGGCGTTCCTTCTCAACCTTTCTTTCTTCACGACCTGTATAGTCTGTAAAAATTACATAGAATTCATCGAAGATTGGTTTAGTTTTTTCAACAGTTTCAACCAACTCATCCGGAATCTCTCTCATATAACGAGAGAGTTCGACAATTTTTACGGCTTTGTCCGCTACACTTTCAATGTAATCTTCAATAACGTCCTTATACACGAAAGTGTCAATGCCAAGCTCGATTAGTTTTTCCTCCTTCACTAGAGTGTCTGCAAGGAAGCAAAGTTTCTTCAAGGATTCGACCTGACCAAGTTTCTGATATTTCTCAGCCAAAGTTATAAATGCGGCGTAAGATTCTTTGAGAGCTTCTGTAGTAATCTTGTTTTAGCTCCCTTTAGATAATCAAAATACTGGCTCGGTGTGATAACCTGAGCATCTTTTTTTGCGTTGTCTTTAACTTTTGCCATATATTTTATCAATTTTGTTCACGATGCAAATATACGGAAAGTTTTTTATATATAAAACAATAAAGACCGATTGACTCGGTCTTTAAATTTTATACTTCCGGGGATGGTGCTTCTGGGGCTGGTTCTGGGGCTGGTTCAGGTGCTGGTGCTTCCGTTCCTCCGCCAAGGTCTAATCCGCCACCGCCCATGTCGGCTCCGCCAAGGTCTAATCCACCACCGCCCATGTCGGCTCCTCCCATATCGATTCCTCCTGCCGCACCTTCAGGTGGCGTTGCATTTTGCTGTTTCCTTTGCTTTTCGAGTAATTCTTTTTCTTCGTCGGCTTTCATCTTTTCATTGAGCTTCCAATCATCATCTGTGAAATTGAGATATCTCTGAACGAGGAACCTTGTACTGAACACGTCTTCACCGTTTCTGTTTTTAATCCCAGATAATGTCTGTATGATTCCGGCACCTGCGTTCAGATTGGCGGCTTCCTTTGCTAGTCTGAAAACATTCTCTTCGGTAAATGTAAGACCTATAGCATTTTTTAGAACATTGTTTCCGGCAAACTCTGGGTGGTGGATACAGAATTGCAACCAGGTTGGCTTGATGAGCACTTCTTTGAAGATTCCGCGAATTCTATCAATAAACAAAGAATAACGATATTCTTCTTTTGTCATTGTGCTGTTATCCGGAATTACAGAAGTTTCCGCACCATCAAAGATCATATTGAATCTGTCCTTTGGGAGCCTGGTTTCAATAATGAATCTTTGCCAGAACCATTTAAGCGGTTCCGTTGAATTCATATCATGTCCTTCTATACCGATTTCACCTATCTCTGTCTGCGTCCCGTCCTTTGATGGGAACACCATCGTTTTTGCAAAAGAGAATTTTGGCTGTCCGTTGACCGTTATTTCTCCGGACATGTTATCAATATTGATATCCTCTTTATAGTATGCTTCAAGCTCGCGAAGTCTTGTCTTTGCAACTTGCTCAGAAGACGAACCAATTGGAACAACAATTTTCACTCTCTTTTGAGCATTCTGTATGTTCCAGATTATTCTTGAATTTTCAAGAGTTCTTAACATATTAAATGCCCTTATGAGTCTTTCACAATATGAGAAGTGAGATACGAAATTATTCTTAGCCCAGGAAATATAAATGATATTTGTATCTAGAAGCTCTCTTTCCTTTTCCTTATCACCCTTGTTTACAATCCATACCTTATATTCGTTTCCGTCTGTATCTACTCTGATTTCAGGAACAACCGTTATAGGATCGATTTCCTTAAACCCAATAATATCTTTTGCGTTTCCAGTCTTGTTGTCGCTGTATATGATTTCAAAACAGAGGAATCCGTCTATAAGTAGCTTCTTTACATAATGCCATGCATCATTTGATTCATTAAAATGAAACATATGATAAACGCGCCTAAAAGAACCATTTAAGTCGTCTACAATTTCTTTTCCGTTTTCAGCTTTTAGAATACTTTTAAGGGCTTTTGTATTTGGATACGCAAAATAATGCATGTCATCATTTACAATAACCGAGTCGGCTATAGTCTCTATCACATAATCGATTTCGGATTGCAACGCAAACTTTCTAAGAAAATCTCGTCTCATTCGATAAGTTTGGTCATAATACGCAATAAACTGATTGTTGCCAGCGATAGATTGGTGTGCTCTTGTGTATAAATCCTCACCGAGCATCATCGACATGTTTACGCCTCCGTTCCTCATCTGGTCTTCATAACCAAGGTCAACATCTGTTCTGATGTTCTTTATGAGGTTGCTATTCCATTTTATACCTAACGCGCTAAGGTTTATTAGGTTTTTCTCCAATGAACGTCTTCCACTACGACCAGTATATACTTCCGATCCTGTGTTGACAGTTTTCAAAATGTATTTTTTAGCCATTTATGCGTATATTCCATTTATCTATTTATTTGATTGAACATTAGACTTAATTACGCCTTCAACCTGCAACTTAGCCAGATTTATTCCTCTTACTGAGTCTTTAAAGTTTAAAAATGGAATATATTTCCACATGTCCATCTCTATCAATCTTGATCGAAATATGTTTTTAACCTTGTATACTCTGAGTGCTTGATTCAAGTCAAATTTTATTTTTGACTGTTTTAATAAATCAAAAAATCCTCTCAAAAGATTTGAACTCTGAAGAACAGTTGCCAATTTTTCATTTATCCTAAAATCTTCAGACGATTCATCCTTGTAAAAGTCTCTATAACTTTCCACAAGAACATCAAGAAATTCCGCCCTGACATCGTTTGGAAGGAGGTTCATGTTTAATCCAAACAGTGCATCAGGTGTAAATTTTGTACAAAATATCAACGGTGCCCTATCATAAAACTCTCCTTCTTTTGATTCTTCTATGTCCTTTGACACATAGATGAATGTATAAAACATTGTAGGGACGAACCTTGCCGGTGAACGGGATTCCATATCCATTCCAGATAGAGTTCTTTGCTTGGCAGCCCCCATTTTATTGTCCCTTAACAAATCGTTGACCAAAACATCAAACGCCTCCTTTTCGAAAGATGTTGGATTATCGTTATACAATTCCCTATAATAATGTTTATTGTCCATTTAAATTATCCCTAATTTTTGTAGCGTTATTTCGGTATAAACTTTAAATTCGAAACCATGCAAGTTACACCATTTTATAGCAGAGTCCCATTTTTGCTTGTTTGTCGCGTACGTTTTTGCTGAATTTACATACCTTTTCTGCTCATTGAGCTTTGCTGTAGATGGAGGAGGTATGGGTCGTTCAGTTTGATAAAAAGGTTTAATTTCTATCAGCAGACGCCTTTCTCCAGATTCAGCATCATCATCCCTAATCTTTAAATAGAAATCAGGATAATAGTTATTGATTGGCCAATTCAATGGATTCATTGGATCTGCTCCAACTTTCCGGCACTCTTCAAAATTGATTGCGCTTGGGTTTCTATACTGTATTGCAACGGGTTCCCCTCCCCACTCGATTACACCTGGATTATCATCACACCACCTTGCAAAAGCGAGTTCCCATCCAGATCTATACACAATCTGACCCCCGACAACCTTTTCTGGATGACGGGGGACATATATTCCCTGGTGAGGTTTGCCGGAATCTTTATCTAGAACCGGCTTCGGTGGATGAAGTTTCTTATAAGCTGCTATATCAGCCATTACCTGCCTAATTTCATTTCCTCAATTTTTATTCGACTTCCGATTGCATATATAATACCATCTATTGTTTTTATGGTATTATCCATGTAATTCATCTGAGATTCGATTAAATCTATGATGTATTTATCCTGAGATAACCTTGATTCGATCTGGTCACGAATTGTTCCTTCTGTTGTGTACATAAAGGTTGTAGCCCCCGGTGCAGTCTTCATCGGGCGAAGTTCATTATATATCGCCGCATACCTTTCCTTGTAAGCTTTTGTTTGCTTTGCAAGAATATTCGCAAGCGTATGATAATTTTCAACTGCTTCCTGACGTCTTGTGTAAATCTCAGATTGCAAATCTACAATTTTAACTACGTCTTTTAAGCATTTTGTCATTTCTTCTGTCCAAGAAACCCAATATGCCCTACGTTCGTCAAATTTAGATTCAAGAGTTTCTATGTTATTTTGTTCCATTACTCTCCTGCGTCTACAAGATCTTCAACATCAGCCATAGTATCGCTCGCTGGAAGTTCAAAATTAGGACGGATTACATCATCATCCAATTTATGAAGTAGCTCGTCAGTTAAAACCTTTGGTGTGAACAAATCTGCTACTGGAACTTCTTTGTGTAGATGGCTTACAACTATTTTTCTTGATGTTTCTTTTTGTCTGGCGTAACAAAGAACTCCGTTTTCATCCGCCATTTCGTAACATTTTACTTTTTCTGATTCTGGAAGTTTATCGTATTCTTTTTGAGATATCATTTCTCCTCGAACTATGCCTGAATTTTCCCATGTCAAATATTTTTCCAAACCTACATAAGGGTTCGGCGAACGGAAGAATGGAATCCAGAATTGAACTCGCTGTGGGATCGTAAACCTTGATTTTTGCGGGGTCGCTGTAACTATAACACCTGTTTTTGTAGGATCAACCCCTCTCTTTTCAGCTTCTTTGTCAGACTCTTTGTCATCGAGCTTAGCCGTTGTAAGAAGCATTGTCAAAGATGCACCATAGTTAATTCCGGCACCACCACTCACAATAGTTTTTGCAAACAAATCCTGTGTCCTATAAATGTGACTACAGACAATCATTGGTGCCTGTGCTCGGCTTAACGCAGTCATATTGGTTCGGAAGAGAGCTTTAATTTCCTGTTGCTTGGTCATATCTCTTTTCTGATTCGCAGCAATAGTATCATTAAGCTCTTTATCGGACGTTAGGTTTCCGAGAGAGTCAAGAACAAATATAACTTTTGGTCTTTCACTTTCAGGTTTCTCGTTTATCTGCTTTAGCAGATTTGCCATAAACGTGCTGACTTCCGATATTGTCGTTACTTGTTTTATGACGAAATTTGATGTATCACATCCAAGCCTTGCGACAAAATCTACATCAATTGCTCCTTCGGAATCCATGTATACAGGAGTGTATCCTTTCTTTTGGGCTTCTCTACAGATTGACACAGCCAAAAAAGATTTTCCTGTACCTGGATCTCCTGCAAGAGTCAAAACCCTTCCAGTTGGAACACCTTTAAAAAGACTTCCGGTCATACATGCGTTTAGCATATAATTTCCAGTGTTAATATAATCCTTGATGACAGCCATCTTACTGTCTGCCAGAATTTCTGCCGAATTGTCAAATGATTTTATTAAATCAAATGCACTAGTTCCCTTTCCGGATGACTCTGTACTACTTTTCTTTGCCATTTTATTTTTCTTTACTTTTCTTTACTCTTTTTTATTCTTCTCCTTTAATCTCGACAAAATTCTTTTTCAAAAATGCTCTCCAATCTTCTCTACCTAAATCATAATAGTTGAATACATCGTCGTTTGTTGATTTGTTCAATCTATCGTCGGCTCTATCGTCTTTCGGAATCAAAGATACTTTCAAAGTTCCTCTAGCTATTCTCGTGTGTCCGTTCTTTTTCTTATATACAAAAGAAACTACGCCACTTTTCAAAAGACGTTTAAGTTTTGATAACTCGGATTTTCTTTTCTTAGTTACTTCTTTCTCGTCAAGATGTTCAGAGTTCATTTTTGCAAATATACTGAATTTTTTATATTTATCGAAATTATACCAACTTTAAACTACTTAAATAAATAATAAAACTTCACATTAACTTATAATGGCTGAACAGGAAAGAACAACAAAACTTAAAGCTCTCGGTAACTCGTTTTCTGTAAAATCGTTTATATCTGATTTACCAAGACTAATAAACAATGCTTTGTCAACGATTGTAAACGTGTTGCTATCATTTTATACTCCGACATCGGATTCTAAAGGTAACATACATGACATAAACAGATTAGAGTGTACATACATCGATGCTGTGACTGTTAATGCAAGAAATCTTATTATAACTACAGCAAACGGTGAAAAAGTTAATTATGCTGATTTGGCAACAAAAATCTCAAAACTTGAGTCAGATCTATCTAAGATAAAAGCGATAACCAAAGAACAAATTCAAGAAATATACGATAGCGAATAATCATGGCAACGAACAAAAACTTACGAACACCAATTATAAAACCAAGAGTTCAGGGCGGGACGTTCTATACGTTTGGATCCGCTATGGAGGACATCGGTCTAAACATAAACGATACTATAAACAAAATATCGCTATCACATTATGTTCTTCTTGATATTCCAAGTTTTGACAAGGCATTACTAAAAGATAGCAGCACATATGAAGGAACAAACAATCCAGGAGATCAGCTTTTTGCGGAATATTTGCAGAACGGCATATTAAATATGGAAACCGTTGTAAGAAACGCCGACGGCTATAACTATTCAGCAGAAAAAACCGTTTCAGAAAGAGCGTTCTGGAAATTTATATTCGACACATTTAAACCAAGCGGAGAATCTCAATTTGATAGCAGCGGAAATTATTTGAAAGAAGCAACAAACGCTGAATATAAACCTATCGCAAAATGTATGGGTAAGATTTCAGCCGGTTCTCAAAGATCCGATGAATATGGAATCTATAACGAAACATTTGTGCAGATACCGTCATCATATGGTCTTGTTCCAATTCTATTCAAAAAAGTTAACGACGAGAACTACAAACAAGGAAAGACCTACACTTCCACAAATACAGAAAATCTTTATATAGAAGGAGTTGATCCTGACACAGAATTGACAGGAGATTATCTAAAGAGTACAGGAATAAACGCTGTGGCGCATTACGATTCGTCTGCAAACAAATCTTACTCTGTCGGACTCAACGAAAATCTTGAGGTCGAATTCGACACGGCCGCCTATGGCGCGGAAACGTTTGATGACCTCGCTATCGGTGATGCAGTGTCAGACGACAGTAAAGACTTCACATTCAATGCTGTATTGGTGTATTATTCTGTTTATGACACAAACTCAAATGCAACTTTGGCTACAAACGCGTTCGGTCTTTATATTCTTGATAATTCAAAAATATCGGAGATTGACAACAAATACAAGTTTAACAGCTTGAATAAGAGAAAGGGAAACGCTTCGCAGATAGGAAATTCTTTCTCTTTCAGACTTAACATAAAACCGTCTTCAGCATACAACGGAGACGTTGTCGTCAACGACAACTCGACATCAACGTTTGCGGAATCAACAGACTTTAACGACATCATAAGAAATATGTCTGCTGCTGTAACCGCTCTTAAATCAAATGCTAGACTTCTTTATAAGATCTCATCAGATAATGACACCATTAAAGAATTTGCTTTGAGCACAATATCAAGGGTAGATGACGTCGAACAGGATGTAGCGACGTTAAAGGCTGGAAAATCTTTATCGTTCGACACACTTTATCAAAGAGAGGTGAATCCATCTGGCAATGTATATACAGATCTTGATTCGCAAACAGCTGAAAACATTCTCAATAAAATATCGGTCAAGGTTAGCGATGAAAACAACATAGACGGCATCGTTATCAGCACGGACGGATTATCTGAAACGGATAGAGTTTTAGCGGAATCTCTTCTTCACATTGATTCATCAGGAAAAGAATGTTACGACATCGGAAGAGTTCTTGCACTGATCATAGCAAAACTCAAAAGTCTATAAGAAAATCCGGAGAAATCCGGATTTTTCGTTTTTGTTAACATTCAAATAAATACACTAAAGGAAAATTCGTAAAATGGCGAATCTTAATTCATACGAGGAAAACCTCAAGCAACTTACAAAGAATTCAAAAGATATACTTGAAATAGCTGAAGCTATTAACGAAACGTTTGTCGGAAACGAAGAATCCGTTATATATGGAGATAACATTATTCTTCCGTCATTAGCAAACGTGTCAAAACGTTTGAAGAAAGCGGAAGATACAATAGCTACGTTTGTGCGTGGTCATGGTATCGTTGAAACCGACGACGGAACATATAGAAAAATAAAAGTTAACACCTTATCAAGACCGGCCGACGACGTTACCGGTTTGGTCCCTGTTAGCAAATTCTCTATAAATCCAAACTGGTTCTTTGAATTGCTTCAGTATCCAAGATGTGTCGTAAAAATCGATCTAACGAAAAAGATTGAAGATGATTCCGATAGGGTATATGTAAACAGAATCATTATAGATGCAAACCAGGCAAGATTGACAGATGATGTTAAAACATATCTGCTAGGAACAAGCGACACATACGGGGAACTCATAGAATATCTAAACAACAAACAGGTTGCATATAAGGAAGATAGAGACGAGGTAAAACTTCCATTAACATATGAGAAATTCAAAGGAGAATTTTCTGTTATAGGAACAAGTCTTATAAGCACGCCTACAGGCATTAGCAGAATAAAATATTTCCTTAACACGATAAACTATTCTACTGTTACAGAAGACGGAATTGCTGAAGAATCCGGAAACGTTCTAAATGTTGGAGATCTTTTAAGATTCAACAACACCCTTTTTTCTATTAAAGAAATCGATCAAAGAGAAAAGAGTGTCGTGCTTGATTACAGCGTAGGATATGAAACTCTCGGCGTCGGCGATATCGTTGAATTTTATAATGAACCGTTTTCTGAGAAAGTTATAAGCGTAGGCATAGGTGCAAACGAAATAGACATAGTGTATGTCAAAGGTGTAAACGAAAATTACAACGTGCTTTCGAGAGAATGGTCAAATCCTATAGCATTCTATACAAATGATTTAGTATTTGAAGACGATGATCAGAAGAATTTCATAACATACTACACCGAGAATGTGGCAGACTTCGGGAAGGATTTGATAGGACAGATAAAGGAAGGAAGAATTTCTTCATATCTTGCTCCAAAACCAAACGCGCCAACGCTTATAAAAGATGATTTAAGGGTTGTTCAGATAAACACTCAACTTGAGACGACGATTGATAGTGATAGATACAATTCTCTTACATCTGAAATAGCATCTGTTAAATCAAACATATCGTCTGTTCGTTCCACTATATCCGCTAACAAAGATAAGCTTTTGAAGGAAACCTCTGAAACAATCAGAACGACTATTCAAAACACAATAAACGCAGACACGGATAAAGTCAATAACCTTACAACTCAATTCAGCTCACTCGTTGACGAATTGAGCACTCTCCTTAACGACGCCGGTGCAATCAATTATACACCAAAATATCATGTTCGAGGTTTCTTCACAATACCTGAGCCAAAATATGTTGTAGATACAGAGACTACAAAAGCAGGAAAACAACAGATTATTGGTTTTGAAACGATGTACAGGTATCTGCACACGAATGAAACTGGCGCAGCTTTAAACACGTTTAACTATCGCACAAACGATACGTCTACAGGTATTATAATGACTGGTGTTTTCACAGATTGGAATTTGAGTGTATCGCCGTTCCTTGAAAAATATTATGACGAGGAAAACGACTCATATGTGTGGAACGAGGAAAGAGTTGACGGGACACATGTTGTAATAAACCAGATCGATATTCCATTGAGAAGCGGAGAGAAAGTTGAAATAAAGGTGCGTTCTATTTCAGAAGCAGGGTATCCATATAACCCTGTTAAATCTGATTGGAGTAACTCAGTTATCATTGAATTCCCAGACAATCTCACAAGCGACGACTCTGTTACAACAATTCTTGAAACGGTTAAAAGTGACATGACAGCTGTTGTTCTCCAGGAGACGTTGTCTTCTGCCGGTGTTTATACGCATCTTGCAGACAGCAACTCACAATACAAACACAGCGCAGAAAACATAGAATACACAGAAACAGTTACAGACGCAAGCGGAAACTCTACCGTAGAAACAATGTCTCTCGCAGATAAGGTTAGATCGCTCGCAAAGATGCTTGAAACAAAATATGACGATCTCCCTGCGGCTGAAATAGAAATACCAGATATTGAAGATAGTAGCACCGGAAAGAGGATCACCTCTAAAAAATATATTGTAAGGGCTAACATAAAGAACATGAGCAAGGAAGATAAATCTGCGTTCGATTCTAATGTTAAAGATGTTGCAACGAGTGCACTCCAGAAGATAAAAAAAGCATTTGACGACAGCTCAATAATCATAAAATAATGATTTATACCAATGGCTGAACAACGCTCATTATTAAAAAGTTTCAATACTGATTTTTTTCTTAAAGTTGATTCGAATTCTGAAGAGCAACCGACAATAAGAATAAAACCAGGTTACGAAAATACGATTTTTATTAACGGTCGAAGAATAAGCGAGCTCGTTTCCCAAAAACAAAAGGAGCTTTCTTTGACCGGAAACGATAATGTATTTAGTTTTTCCCCAGATGCACCTGCTCAAGATGTTAGTGGTCGAGTTATGTATGTTGAACCAACTAATATATCGCTAACAACAATGAACGTTGATGCAAGTGATGCATCTCTTGCAAATACGTTACAGGACTTCCCGGATCCATCTAAAGTTCAAATCTATCAGGATCAAACCGATACATATTTTTGTGTAAAAGGAAAGAAAGTATGCGATGGGATCGCGACGTGTGATGTAAGTACAAGTGACGATTTTTTTTCTAGAGATAAAAGACCAGAAAAAGGAAGTGTAATAAGAATATCTGATAGCTCTTCAGATTATTTCTTTACAATGATTTCGTTGGAAGACGAAATTCTTAGCGGACTAAAATACATAGATGGAAAAATAATTTTTGCAGCAGATTCAAGCGTTATTACTGCTTTGAATAATAACAATATTTCAGAGATTACAATTAGTCCTCGCGAAGTAGATGGAGACATCAAAGGATTTGATGAGAGAAAAATATATCTAAAAGAAAAATCCGACGGACACTATTTTGAACATACAATATTCAGAGATTATGTTGAAATAAATCTAACACCAGAGAACGAAGCAGACGATTTAAGTGAAGATTCTATAATAAAAATAGAGGTTGATCAAGACCATTCATACGACGCGTCGCTATTGTATTACGGACCGCTTTATACCGGAGAATTCTTCAAAACAGAAGAACATGGAGAAGAGGCGACTGTAGTATCTGATGTAGAAACTCTAGGATCTCTTAACATCACTATTCCAACGCAGGAAGACAAACTTACTTCTCTGATGCAGTCTTCAATTGGAGAAACTCAAACTGACTTTATAGAGATTCCAAAAGAATGGATTGATAATTATGGTATGGTTCATGTCCATATTGATGCTACGGACGACATATGGTTCGATTATAATCCAACTCCATCGAATGGACAAAATTCTGTAGAAGAATATGTATTTAATTCAGGATGGAGATACGAACAGTCTCTTTCAAGACCGGAAAGAATGGTTGGTGAAAAATCATCTTTCCAACTTCTTCGTGCAAACCCAAAACTAACAGGAAACGTCAAAGTTGTTGTTGACTCTAGCTCTAACATATATCTTGATACATTTAAGGTATCAAAAGCTTTATCACAGAAGAAATTCAGAAAAATAAAACTTAACCCATCTGATTATTACGGAAGATCGTTGATGACGGTTTTCAAAAACATATCAATGGATGATTTTTACAAAGTTGAGGATTTCTGTTATAACATATTCTCATATTCTAACAACTTGAATGAACAATATTATGACAAATATAATTCAGGTGTAAGAACAAATACAGATAAGTTATATAAAGAGAATTTCTCTATGCTTGCTCCTATTAAAATAAAGAGTGTTCTTCCTGATTTCTTTGTTGTATTTAAGGTGAAGCCAACAGACGGAAAATATTATGAAGATGAAGATACAAACGAGAACAGAATAAAATACTTCATAAAGAATGGTGAGATTGTAAAAACTTACGATATGCGAGAAGGAAGTAACCTCGGCAAATTCATAAGAAACATTCAAAAACATTCCGAGGGGTATTCTGGAGATGTATTCGTATCATACGACTACAACACAGATAACGTTTATCACGGAATCTCTTTGGACAGGGGAGCCGTTGCCGAAATTCATGAATCAGTCGCGAATACTAGAGGTATAAAAAACCAGGCGTCGATGAATGACTGGTATACACTAGGATTCGAAAGAAATAAGATTGTTAGCAAAGATATCGTAAACCTTGAATTTATGTTTGACGATAAATCTGAAAATCTTTTCTCTTTAACCACATATTTCGGTTTGTATATAAGACTAAACGGAGAATCTGAAGACTTCAGCTGTGTCGACATCGTTAATGGTTATCCTAAATTCAATTATCCAGTAACCGGGAAAACATTCCGCCCAGAAGCGTACATGGATTTGATCTATGGAATGTCTACTCCTGAAGAGTTTAAAAGACTTCCATTTAACATCCAAAGTTTAGACGCAAGCACACTGATGGCGGAATATAATAAGAAAGCCTATAAAAACGTTGCAAAAACATGCGTAATCGATATAGCGAATTATGAAGGATATTCGTTTGCGTCTGTAAAACTAAACGAATCTCTTGAACCAGGAGAACATTATAGAGTTATAGACTCATCTACAAAAAACATATATGAAGTTATCGCTTCTAATTACGAAAGCGAAAATTTTGACATAAGTGAGGTATCTAGCAATTCTTACACGATTGGAGACGATGTTTATAACATACACACCGTTTCGATATATAATATTCCTTTCAGAACAGAGATTGATGAAAGGGATAAAGATGAACTGATATCAATGCACTGCCATCTTCTTTCTGCGGCATTCAACCAATTTGATGAGAAATTGATAATATCAGAAGATAATGGTTTGAATTCTGTATCTATACTTTATAACAGAGTGTTTAAAACTCCGTCAAAAAGAGCCATTTTCGATTCACTCGATGATTATGTAATATTGGAAAAAATTACTTCTTTAAGTGGAGTCACGAATGCCCAGAGAGAAATAATGTATACAAGAAAAGACGAATCGTCTTATTTGTTTGGTTTGGACTCAATCGAAAGCGTAATTGTCAATTATAGTTCTTCAACTCCTTTATATCCATATGGATTTGATATGACTGGGGATAGACAAACTTATAGCGCTTTCTTTGTTCCTCTCAAAGATGAATATGGAAATTTGACGGCATATCTTGTAAATTCAAACATAACAGATGATATAAAGAAAGTAAAAAGTTGCATATATCCTTCTTCTAACGAAAATGCAATTTATAAAGGATTCGAGATATCAAGCGTTTCAAATTCTAAGAGAGTTATAAAACATAGCGTTTTGTCTACACCCGGATTCGGAACAGGAGATAATCACATAATGATGTTTGAAAGCGACAGCCTTCCTACAGTGAACAGAAATTATATCATGTTCTATGAATCTTATCCTATTAACGCAGGATTGTGTTCAATATTTTCTATAAAGGATATCTTTACCGATGTTCTTGATGCAAGCAGCTATCTAGACAAATTTGGTGAAGATGCATCTGCAATAAGCAAATATTACGGAGAATATAACGAAAACACGGTGTTCGGTCCATCTACGGTTTACGGTGGCACCCCGGTTTCAGAGGATAATATATGTAACTATTTTGATAAAGATGGCAGATATGATGTCTCTATCCTTGATTCGTCTGTAGCAGAAGACACGTTGTTAACAAACATGTACAATTCAGCTAAGTATACATCTGATATATCGTTGATTTATAACTATTGTTGCAAATTTAAAACACTTGGAACAGATTTCGTTGGAAATAAAATGAGGGTGATGTATGATTTAACAAGGTCATACAATACATCTGACGTTCGTCCTGAGTTTGGTAACGAATTTCCTGGATTTGTAACGATAGACCAAAGTGTTGGAACATCTTATCCAAAATATATAAACAATAATATCGTTTACAAAGACCATGTCCTTTATAGAGATTATATACTGAATGGAGAAGGATCTATAGACGATACGTTGTATTTTGAAGGATCAACGTTCGATAAATTTTCAACAGCTTACAGAAACGGTTTAGATTCTCTTGAGTTCATTTCATCCGGAATAAAATTGAGAATAAAATCTAACAACCTTGGCATTTTCAACATAGCAAAATACGATGGATATTCTGCTATTCTTATTTGTTGTGCAGGAAACAACCCTCTATCAAACAAAGCCGTTGACTTAATAATAGATGAACCAAGTAAAGAACTTGCTGTTATTTTCTATAACGGAACACCTTCTAGCGATATGATTATAGACGGAAGTGTTATTACGTCAAATATCATAAACGTTCCGCACTGGAATAAACTTACTGATAGCTCCTTTATCGATGGATCTCTTGGAACAAAGGTTTCATATCAAGATGACAAATCTGATAAAGAATTTAACGGATTAACAATGTTGAACGGTTCACGTTCATTATATGACTATATGGAGGATAAGCTAAAATGGATATCCTCTAATAACGGTGTTATGATTGATTCGATTGGTGATGTATCAGCATATATTTTAAATGGAGACAATCTATTGATGATTTCAGATTCGTCTTTAATGAGTCATACACAGCATAACATTGATGCTTATTTTGAGTCAGATGTTCCGGCAGACATGTTTATATTCGGAAACGCTGTCGAAGGAGAAATGACATCAAATGGAAAAACTTTGACACATGAAGCGGTAAACGAAATTCTGAGTGAATCTAAAAACTACTCTATATTTGTCAAAACTGAGAACGGTTTGAAAAACTTCACATCAATACAGGATATAATAGAAACAAAAGTAATAGGAATCGAGGACAATTTAAGTAGAGAAGATACAAACTTTGAAAAATTGCTCGACGGAAGCGCATATTCAACATACGCTGAACCAGTAACAAAGGATATGATTTCGTTTGATTATTCATATGACACTCTTTCTACAATTTTTGAAAAATCTTTTGACGGATGTAATTTAAGAATCAAAACAATTGAAAACGTTGACCAGATATTTCTTAAAAAATATTCGACAGATGATTTCACTCAAGATGGTCAGAAAAAAACAGGAATATCCGAATTTTATGATTTGTGTCCAGTAAAAAATACATTTGAAACAAAACTGTTTAGAACGTTTACGGATCCTGTAAACTTCCAGGAAGAAACTGGTGTGCAGACGGGTTATATAAAAAACACCTTCCTTGGTTCTCAGGCTATAACTTTAAATGGATTGGACGGAAACGAACTGAACATACAAACATGGTTAAATTCTTCTTACTCAAGAAATATTACAAAGCTTAACGTGACTGATAGTATATATGAACACGTTATGCGTTCTCCAGGTTTCAAATCGATATGGGCTGCTATAGGTTCCGTAGAAGATTCATATAAGAGCAAGTTCATAAAGAACACTATTATTGATCTTATAAATGTCACAGAAAATTGTAAATTGGAGATTTATAAAAAACAAAATTCTGGTGTGTTTGAATTTGCTCGTTCAGAATCAGATTTTTCTGGATATGATAAGGTTAACAATGTTGAAAACAAGATATATAAAGATGGGGACTCATATTTCATAGAGATTACGAATCTTGAACAAATGAAATATGCCGTCAAACTAAATATTAAATTGTAATGTCACAAAGATTTATATACGCTGTATCAGATAACGAATCTTTGGATCCAAATCGTCTGTTCACTGGAAGGATAAGCAATCACCCTGAAGCAGAAGAAGGATGCAAAGGAAAGGATGGAACATCTCTTTATTTTGTTGACTATGATATTGATAATGACTATGTGAAAGAGTCTGTAAGACGAAAAATTGATTTAAATGAAGCTTTGACAAAAGGAAACTCTGAAGAAATAATCGGAAGAAAATATATTGAAGGTGATTTAATATTATCGTCTCATCTCAATGTATATAAACTTGTCAAATCTACGGATAACAACTATAACTTCGATATAGAACATATCGGAAAAATAAGAAGAAAAACTGAATAAAATGGTCATTCTTCATAAAGGATTAAATGGATATTCTCTACAGGGAACGAAAGGTAAAACTGGAGAGAGGGGAATTTCTGTATTTTTTTGCGCATATGACATCGAAGATAATTTTGAAACCGTTTTAGATATAATATCAAATGACGGAACATTATCCGACAACGTCAATGTTCAATATCTTGAAAAAGTTAATTATAAAGATGGTGATATAATAATTGACAGAAGTGGAGGAATATACGTTTTATCCAACAAAACTCCAATATTAAAACGAAGCATTTTTAACTAATGAAAGATGTATACGGGAAAACGTCTGTCATGTCATGCATAGTGACCGGTACAGAAGGTGAACGAGGCGCGTCTACATTTTTTGGTCCACCAAAAAATCCAGGAGACGCATCGACAGCATTTAACGATGAATGCTACATAGATGGTGACGTAAGCGAAAAAATAAAAATTAACGATATAATCCTTTATTTCAAAAACAACACGTTTACTTCATACAAAGTATATGACATTGATAGTAGTTCTGGAAGCAAAATAAAAGCATCTGTTATAGATAGAATAACGCTCAGCTTACAAGAATAAAGACAGTCTCAAGACTGTCTTTTGTGTTTTATAACTTTCCATAGAACATCTTCAACCGGACATCTTGGATCAATCTGAACAATACATGCTGGTCGTTGTTCTTTCCTATCCGGAATAAGATTTTCCAGAAGTATACCAGAATAAAAACACTTTTTCGCTTCTAATATCAAGTTTTCGAATTTTTCACAATCAAACTTTCTATATTCATTGTCGTCCCAGGAGTACCCGCTATATTTTTCTGTTGGTGGAATGGTCTTCACTCGACTTCCTATACAGTTTGTCATATCGGCCGAACTTACGTCTCCAGACGGTTGAGGGATAAAGTTGTATTTCAGCATTTGCATATGAGTGTAATATTCATCGCCAAATATATCAATCAAACAGATACCAATCAAACAATCATCAACATGTTCAACACATATTCGATGATTTAAATCCATATCACAGTACATATACTTGAGTCCAACCTTTCTTATCGCTCTCATCAATTCATAACTCATTATCATCATATCTCCTCTCGGGTAAATATCGTTAAGATATTCTTCAGACGATGCGTTGACATGAGTGTTTATCGCGTTGCAATAAACAACATCTTTTTTCATATCGTTTATTACTCTATCAAGCACCCTTAGATTTATAAACGTTGATATGTTTATCCTAACTATGAAATCATATTTCGTACTGCAATCATCTATTAGATAGTCAAAAGATTCTATAGTCTTTTCAAACGTACGGTAAACACCTTCATCTTCATTCAGAGATATTGAAGTCAACCCTTTGTTTTCATAAACGCTATAAGGCTCGCTTGATTCAACTTCTTTGCAAGAGTAATATTCATAAAAATGATATTCGTTTTTGAATTCATTTTTATTATCAAGGTAGTCTTTAATAACTGTATTTTTGAATGATTCTACGTTTCTTTTCGCAGGATCGAACATTGTAGACATTATAAGAATACCTATATTCATAAATCTAATAGATTGTATTTTGGATGAATATATTGAGCTGGAAGTCTGTTTACAACAACTTCGTAATTCGGGACATTAAACATAATAATTGCATTTTGCCCGTCTTTATAATTATAATACCTGTCTAATATATCTTCGTATAGTCCTTCGATCTTATCAAAATATTTTTTTGCAGACCAGTTCTTTACCTTATCTTCAGCGTTTTTTCTTATCCATGAAAGATGATGCATCTTAACAACATCCCAATTGAATATACAGAATTTTACACCAGAGTCCTCAATTTTATATCTCCTTGTAGGATCGCTTGGTTTGTCGAAACTCCCGTTCTTAAAATCAAATCTATATTTGATATCAGTGATAAATGGAACATAACAAAGGAACGGCCACACCATAACGTGATTATAATCCCTGTAATAATTTATATACTGACAATACGATATCGATACGTTAGGGTCGTTAAAAACTATGTCCTTTGCCTTTTTAAAATCATCGTGATCATAAAACTCATCACTGTCGATTACAATGGCATACGTACATCCATCATCCTGTAAACTATCAAGAATATAATTTCGTTTGTCAGTTTCGATTGCCCTTGGCGTCTCCGGAAGGCTTGCATCATACTCGTTGCTGGCTTCGAACCAGATTATTTTATCAACAAGCTTTTCTTCTTTAAGTTTTTCTATTTCTACAATTATTTTGTCGTCTATCGGGTCCCCGTGATAAGAAACATTTTGTAAGCACACGGTTACGACATCACACAAATCCCTTATCTCTGTAATTATGTTTTTGAGATGCAGCGTGTCATCGAACGCCACTATTCCAAGACCTAACTTATCCATTCTGCGTTTATTATTTCTTTAATTATTATATGCAAAAAACTCGAAAAAGTTTTTTAACAAAAAAGCCGGATTAACCGGCTTTAATCATTTCATTGTTGATAGGAATTTTGATTTTCTAAGGAAATGAATCAAATCATCAATCTCATTAACAATCCCGTCATAACTTGAATCATCACTTATACATTCTTTAACAGTTTTACACCAAGTCAAAGTTTCATCAAGACATGGTTCAAGTGCACTTGATTTAGGCATAAACGGAACCAATTGTCCGACCTTTATTCTGTATCCCACAACTCCCATAAAATCTTCAGCTATATTATCTTCTACCGATTCCAACTCGGATATAATATCATCTGTTAACTTATGATCAGCGTTTCTTTCCAATTCCCAATGAAGCTCACGGAACCTTATTCTTGCTCCTTCTATAAACCTTATAAAATCTAGAACAAAATCCTCCCTTGATCTTGTTGGTTCTTGGATGTTTCCATTTTCATCTTTTGAATTAGCTATAGCGATAATAGCATTAGCCATCAGGTCTGATCCGTATTTTGTATTCAAATCTTCCAGAAGTACTCTGTCTTTTCTATTCATTCTTGCCATAAAAATAAAGAGATATTTTCTCTATATTTATTTTTTCTGAAGATTAACGTTATACAAATTACAAGGGAAACCTCTCTTTCGATAAATGTCATATCTTTCCATCCCATGCTTCCACAAATAGTTGTCGTTTCTTTTGTCCCCTCCGAATCTGAAATCATCGACAAAATCTATCATCATCGTCTTGTCCTTTCCTTCATATCGTCTCATGCCTCTACCAAGAATCTGAGCTATTGTATTCTCTGCTTTTGTGGTTTCAACAAGGAATATGTTCCAAATGTTTCCGATATCGATTCCTTCGGAAAAACATTGCATGGATGCAACTATTATTGTATTGCCTGTCTTATCGTTTTCCATCTCTGCAATAATTTCAGAACGAACCTTAGATTTTATATTTCCATCTATATAGAATACTCTTTTATTTGTATAATCTTTCAACTGATTATAAAATTTTCTTCCATATTCGTGCTGTATATCTGTAAATATAACCAAACTGTTTTTTGTTGTTTTGGATATCATATCACAGATGTATTTGAACCGCGTGTAGCTTTCTTTTGCCAGACGCTTTTCAGCGTTAAGTATTTTTCCTCCTATCGTAGGGTCCTCCTTCTTATCTACGGTTCTTAGATCGTGAAGGGCTTTCTTCTTTTCTTGGTCAAGATAATCAAGCCCGATGACGCTTACAACAACATTCGTCGCAAATTTTTCCTCATTAATAAGCTCATACGAAGAATATCTATAAACAATCGGTCCGATATAGCTTTGCAGAACGAAACTGTCGTAACTGTCATCTTCCGGAAATGTACCGGTCATTCCAAATTTATAAATGGCGTTGTCACACTTTTTCAAAATTGTTCGGCATGATCTGCACTGACCGTGATGAGCCTCGTCAAGTATCACGGCATCGAACTGTTTAAAGAATTCATCATTCTTTCTACAGATGGATTGATAATTACCAAATATAATATCGCATTTTGAAAAGTCTTGTTTCTTCTTCGCATTTGCGTGAATCTCACCATATGTCCAATCCGTTTTCAATCCGTTTTCTTTATCATATTTGATATATTTGTCTGCGGATTGTGTAGTAAGTTCCGTTTTTGGAGTAACAAACAGAATTTTTTTCACACCAAGATAATCGCGAAGAAACCTGAAAAGCATATATGATATTAATGTTTTTCCTCCTGATGTTGATATTTCAACGCAGCAATTTTTATAGTGAATCATATTGTATACAGACTCAACTTGATATTTTCTTGGTTTCATTGTTGAGTTTTCAAACATATTCTCTATAAAAGCATCAAATTCCTCTCTTGAAACGTTTGAAGTTGTCATTCTTTGATTAAAATCATCATCGAATAACAAATAATAATTAAAAGATTTACAAACGTTTATGAGCTCAACCCAAAGCCCAGAAGGGATAAGTCCGTAACTATTCATAAACGACTCATCTACGTTTGCATTTGGATTCTTTTTCTTGATGATATACCACTGGTTTATCTTCTTGATGAACTTCGATCTGACGACACTAACTTCGTCTGGATTTCCTTCAACAAGAAGCCATTTATTGTTATCTGTAAGCTTAGCAGTAATCATACCTTATACCTTGCAAATATACTGAAAATTATTAAATTATGAAAACTTTTCCTTGATGTATTTATCCAAATCAAGGATTTGTTCAAAAGTGGATAAATACAGAAAGTAATAATTTACAATGGCATCATCACTTCAAGAATCAGCCGCAAGATTCGCAAACACAATGCTTGCAAACCTAAACGCATCAGCCGCAAACACGGTTGGCGTTGATGTGATGTGGTTCCGCGCAACACCTGATAAAAGAAGTCAGGATGTCATATTTCAATCATACACTCTTTACGGTGTTGAAGACTGTCCTATTTCATTCAGAGCTGTATATTCTGACACAGGATATGATGATGGTGCAATCACATACAACATAATGGGGTTGAACTTCTCTATTCCTATGACACTTGATATACCTCTGTTAACATGGAAGAAAGCAACCGGTGATGATGGCACAATACCACAGGAAAAAGATGTCGTTTTTGTTCCTATTACAAGAAAACTTTTACAAGTAGCTAGCATGCAGCCAGTAAAAGCTATGGGCGGACAGCTAACTTCATATAAAGTTAACCTTGAAATCTACAAGCCAATGAGAAGCAGACTTGTTGGAGAAAACCTGAAAGAGTCGATCGTGAACTCAACTACAAACCTCGACGAAAGATTCGGAGAAGATATCGACGAATCAATAAGAGACATTGTAGACGATAACCAGATATCTAAATACACATCTACATCTGAAGATACACAAAAAGACGTAACAAAAGATGTAAACGACGTGACCGGAAAGAAAGAAGTTTCAATTATAAAATCATATGAGCTTATTGTTGACGGACATTCTGTTGCACGAAATTACTATGAGCTTTCTAGCGGAATAAAAACAGCGGTAAAATACAAGAAGCCTGATGAGTTTACAAAACAAGATTCAAGATGCTATTCTGCATGGATCAGAATAAAAACTATAAAACAACACAATCCTATTCCGCTTGGAACCAATTCTTCGCTTGAAAACGAAGATGGTGTGTATATTCTGAACGTGTCTTCGACGAAGGGGCTAAAACGGAATGAGAGAGTCATATTGAAGAGAGGTTTACTAAGTGTTCCTGGAAGAATAATATCTCCTGGAAGAATAGCTCTCAATAAAGAACAAGTTAAAGAACTCAACACTATGAACTCAGATTGGTACAAAATGCCAGGGTTCTCAATAAATCTTGACAATGATATAAGATTATTATCCGGAGGAGATTTTGAAATCAGTATAGTCGGAATGAATACCGTTTCAATATTAAACGGGGAAGAAGAGAAATTTATAAGGTTTGATGAAGATTTAAAACCAGACTCATGGTATGGTATCATTATCAATCTTGGTGAAAAGATATCTGTAGATGTATTTTCTTCTGAATCGGGTCTTGAAAGAATAAATCATGTTTCTGACATAGAAAACAACATTTACGAAACAATTAAAGTTAAAAATTACAATCTTCCTTCATCAAACATAGACATAACTAACATAAGACTATACGATGTTCCAAACATCGATGTTGATAAACAGATACTAGATCTTATATCGTATAACGCAAGAAACGACAGCCACGCTATAATAAACGATAGCGCTGACACATATCTAAATCAACCATACATGGGTAAACAGAGATAATAGATGGCAGAATATAAAGATTTTCATTTTCCTTTCTTTGATACAAGGATATACAGAGAATTGAGGTTAGAACAAACAGGTGAGGATGGCGATGTTCAAACCATGTCTCAACTGTACTATCCTCATTATACCTATGTTAAAAAGGATTCTGATGAAACGTACACGAATTCATATTCGTATGTTTCTGATTTTTATGAAACTGAACAGAGTATAATTCAGCAAATGGAAGAACTTGGTGATGCCGCAGATTCTTCAATAAAAGCTGGACTTCAATCAAAATTGAAGTTTGTAAGAGAACAGAAGAAAAAATATGCAAATCAGTATATAGGTCACAGATCCCTTGTTCATCCTTATGCCATAGTTAAACTCGCTGGTGCATCTGGAAACATGGACACGGCATCAAGAAATCTTACATATGATAATGCTATAAATAGAAGATTTTATGAAATAGACGGAGATGCTCGTGGAGGTTATGCAAAATCACCAACGACAACCACGCTCATAAAATGGGGAACAGAATCATATCGAGGAACCCAACCGTACGCATTTACAGATTTTGTATTTTGCAAGTGGTGGAACAGGATAGAAAATAACAGACTTATAACTTTAAGAAGATACGCCGAGCCAGTAACAGATCATATAGAATTTCCAGATTATGTGGTCGAAGAGTCTGGCGACAATAAAGACGGATCATTCACAGATTCAAACAACAAAGTATGGTATGGAAAAAATTCAAAATCGGCATGGGTTCCGATGGCTACTGCCGTAACTTATTTTGGTGAAGAAACCGGGAATAAACTGTCCGATTTGCTATCATTTAGTGCAAAATATAACTGGAGACAACTTGGAGAAGACAATAAAAATCCTATAGAATTATCTGCTCAACAAAGCGACGCTGGAGCAGACTTTATATCTGATAGTGGAGGAAGCCTTATCAGTAGCGGGCTCAGCGGAGGTCTTCAATTTATGTCTAAAATGCTAGGCTTCCTCGGTGATGTTAATGGAAAGGGTGGAACAAACCTCGCTGGCGCAGCTGGTTCATCAATACCAGATCCATATAAAAGTGGTCAGTATGAAAACAGAATTCTTGGTCCAGTAAATGTGATAATGGACACTTACAAAAGAGAAAGAGGATTAAAGTTTACACAAGATGGGCTTAAGATAAAATTTGAATATGTATCGAGACCGATTGCAGGTATAAACAATAAAGCGGTAATGCTAGATCTTTTAGCTAACATGCTGTTATTGACATACTCTTCCGGAACATGGTTTGGTGGGTTATGGAGATATAGATGTGATAGACCAGTAATGTATCCTTTTAAATTTGCCGACTCGATGAATGAAGTTTATAGGGGAAACTTATTTGGAAAAAACGGTGCAATAAATAAACTTGTTTCGTCAGCTTTCAATGAAAGTGGAGAAGGATTGGCTATAGCTCTTCCTGATATTGCTGGTGCAATTGGCGAATTGTTTTCATCTGCTGTTAAATCTATAACAAACCTTTTCAAAAAAGATGACGGCGGAGAAGAAAGTGCTGATACCGGAAGATCTTTTAAAGATATCCTTGGCGACTTTGCATCAACAAAAACCGGAGCAGCGCTTCAAAAACAGATATCTGCGAGAGTTATGAAAGGAGCAACCGTTCCATACATCGGAAATCAACGTGCTTTGTTAACTGGTGAACCAATTGGAAACTGGCATCTAACCATAGGAAATCCATTAAACCCTATAGCAACCATAGGAAATCTTATTGTAGAAGATACTGAAATAAAATTCAGTGACGAACTTGGACCAGACGATTTTCCAATCGGGTTTGAAGCAACGGTTACGTTGAAACATGGTCTTGGAAGAGATAGAGATGCTATTGAATCAATGTTCAATAGAGGCTACGGTAGAATATATAGTCTGTCATCAAAATTCAGAAGTACGGCTGATGGAGAAACAAAGGTAGACGAATTTACAGGTAACAACACTGAGCAAGGTAGAACGAAAGACGAATCGATGAGCGGTGTTCATACTATGTTTACAAATGCTGTTGCTTTCGTTGCAAAAATACAACAATCTGACTTAAAAAACAGAGGTGCAATTTATGAAGGAACAACGGCTAACATAGAGTTCCTTTCACCAAAAATAAACACGGAAGAAAGATCTGATATGATTGTTCCTAGATATTTTGTAAACCCTTGGCAAATGGCAAATATAATGTAATTAACATGACTAAAGAAGAATTGATACAAATGGTTGTCGATGAGATAACAGTTTCTGGTTCCCTTGATATAGAAGTCAATGAGAAAGAGGTTGCGCGTATCATCGAAGCCGAGAAAAAATACGTTCACCGTGAATGGAGAGATACGGTTGAGCTTCGATATGGATATGTTTCAGTCGACGCTTTCAGAAGACCAGAGTTTAAAGCGTCAAGAACAATTCAGTTGCCTCCATGCGTATGGGGTGTAGAAGAATTTAGAGAAATAAAAGACTCTGCAAGATTGTTCGGGATTAATGATCCTGATCTAAATTTCGACAGAGTTATGAATTCTGACCTTTATTTAGCAGGACCATTTATGAGTGATATCATAACATCAAGAACTATAAGTTATAGTTTCTTTGATTTGGCTAGGAGTTTTACTCTCTATGATATTGGGTTTAAATTTAACATAAACACAAAAAGAATTAAGATAACTGGGCACGATCCATTGAATCCCGTTCTTATAAGATGTTATGTCGAAATTGAGGACTCTGCTCTATACGACGACTACTATTTCCAGAGATGGATTATAGCAAGATGTAAGAGACAAATACATAGAGTATTAAAGACTTATGAAACGACTCTTATAGGAAACGTACAACTGACTGCTATGTATGAGGAGCAGGGTAAAACGGAAATGGATGAGATTAAAGAAACAATTGACAAAAGACAACCACCAGATTGGTTCCTTATGTTCCCATAATAAATTGATGATTCTTGGAATATTTTTTAAATCAAACATATAAGATAGATGTTTTCAAAGACATTAGATTCTAAAAATACATACGTAAACTCAGATGGAGATATTGTTGTAGATCTTGCCGACGGAATATTCGACATGAATAAAAAGATGACGGCAATATGTTCCATATTTAAAGCAACAAAAAGACACGAGATGAGACCAGACAAGGTTTCATTGGATCTTTATGGCACAACAACATACACTGAAATGATTTTGAAATATGCTATGATTGAAAATCCTTTCAGTATTGAAGCAGAGGACATGATATTTTCCCCGAAAATAGAATCAATATATCTTCCTATAAAAGAAGATTATGAAACAAACAACGGGGTGTTTGATGCGATAAAGAACATGCACAAATATATAGATAAATCTAAAGTTCCTGATAAACCTGGTTCAGATTCTGTCGATAAATCTATCGGAAAAGAACCAACTGAACCAAATATATCAAAAACCGGAAGTTCTGGTGTTACAGTAAGGAACGGAAAAATATATTTTGGAGCATTAGACGAAAAACTCAAGAGTGTAGAGTCTCCTATTGTAGATTGTGCTACAGATGGAACAAGTTTGGGTGATTTTTTGAATGCAGTATTAAGAAACAACAACACATAATATTTTGGCTGATTATAAGTTTGACATAAAAACAGATGCTCCTGCATCATATTCAACACCTGAAGACGACAAATCAATTGTACGTCTCGTCGAAGACCCGGATATCAAAAAAACGATAAAATTCGACGAGATGTCTTACTCTCCGAATTATGGACCAAACGATATTCAAGGTGGAGATAAATCAACGGATGATATGGGTTTACTTTTTCCGGCTATAAGAATAAACGACATGATGATGCCAAGATCTTGTATAACCAAGATGAAGATTTCTATGGCTGGTTTTGTTCCAACTATAGTTCTTTTTCTTGATTTTGAAGACAGAACATTTATCAGTAAAAGTATGCCAAAGGACGGCGATATGATATCTCTGTTTCTTCGTTCATCAACGAATGCATTGTCGTATATAAGGGCAGATTTTATTATTACGTCAGGAGGGTCAAAAACTGGAAGCACACTAAGTTCAAGATGTTCGTTGAAATTATTCGGAAGAATGTATATTGACAAATTTGATGTAAAGAACACATGTGAAGCGTACGCCGGAACATCGAAAAATGTCTTAATGCAACTTTCTAAAAAACTTGGAATAGGTTTCGCGTTTAACGACTTTGAGGATTCAAACGATTATCAAAATTGGATAAGATGTAGAGAATCAATCGAGACTTTTGTAGGAAACGTTATATCTCACGCCTGGAAAGACAATACGTCGTTTTTCAAATCATGGATAGACTTATATTACAATCTTTGTTATGTAAACGTTAATAAATTCCTTTTAAGTGACGGCAACGAAGAAAAGGTTGATATGACGTTTTTCTCAAATATCGTTGACGCTTATAATTTACAAAGTCCAGAACAAGATGTAAACGAAGCGAAAGCCACACCGAAAATACTCACAAACGCTGCAAATTTTAAAAGGGGACCGTTTTATATAAAAAACTGGTATCCTAAGAATGTTTCTACTGGCATCTCGCTATCTGTAGGATATTCTACAAGCGTATATCAATTTCTTCATAACCAGGAAATTTTATCAAAGGATCAAAACGATTCTTTCAGTTTACTTGAAATGATACCTGCATATGATCCTAAAAAAACAGATAGCAATATCATTCTTCGAGGAAGATCAAGATATGATAGCGGTGCCAATCCTGATGGTGAAATGGAAAGAGTGAATTATAATTTTGTTGACACTTACAATAGAGTTGCCTGGAGTGGCGTAGAGTACACTATGAGCGATAATGATAAAGATACATCACCAAACGAATGGAAGGGAAATGTTCATAAGAATTACGGAAACGCTCTTTATCATAACGAACAGAATCTTGCAGAACTTGATAAAATGTACTTGTATGTTGAAGTATCCGGTTTGAATCTTCAAATAATGAAGGGTGAACGGGTTCCTGTATACATTCTACACAATAACAAAATAGAAGAAGATCGTTATAACAGTTTTTCAAAGAATGATTTACCGATTGAAGGAAACCGCTTTTATTCTGGATATTATTATGTAGATTCAATAGAGTATGAATATGATTTAAAAAACACTGAAGATACAAGTCCATATACAACGAAATACATATTAAAAAGAAGAGAGTGGCCAACACCTGAAGCAATTTAACAGAAATACAAAATGGCAATTACAGATACAATACTTAATGCCGGAAAGGGTTACGGAAATGCACTGAGTTCAATACAGAATTTGAGTTCAGCGACATCCGGCTACGCAAACATAATAAAAAGCTTCACACGTTCAAAAGAAGAAGGGATACCTTCCAGGATAAGAGATTTTTATACAAACGGTTTTCTACCAGATGTAAAAAACGGAAGTGCGTTTGTTCCTAACTTCTTTGCAAGGGCATTTGATGAACCAACATATCTTACATTTAGAATCGAATTCATGTTTGAAAACGATTTTAGAAATTATGTTTATGACAACAATGATTTGTTTTTTACTAGTCTCAAAACAACACAAGCTGATGCAATGTACGATAACCTTCCTGAACCATTTTTAGAAGATTATTCGCCAGCAAGAACAAAAACAGCAAGGTTGATAGATGTTGTGGAAGAAGATGAAGACGCTGACCCGATAGAAGTTGATATGGGAGACGGAATAATAGATTATGAATATCCAACAAAAAAAATTGGAGAACTTGTTCATCCTGAAGACGGAGATTTAGCATCAGATTATAATCATAGATACAGAAACTTGATGAATATGCGTAGTGATCCGACAAAGGATCCAAACTATGAAAATAAAATCTCATCCAGCAGATATTCAACAGAATGGTATCTAAGACACAGTATAGGTGACAGAAGAAGAGCTAACATGCTCAAGACATTTAAGCTTGCATTAAAAGATATAGAAAGGGTATTTCCTTTCTATTTCAGAAGCATATCTGGTCTAAAATCTTTAACGGATGTCGATTCAGCAAGAGGCACGCGTTTGAAAGATACTGTCATTACAATAGATTGTCTTGAGGCTCTTGATTTAAGAATAACACAGCTACTCAATCTTTATAGAAAAATAGTTTGGGATGATGTCTATCAGAGATGGGCGCTCCCAGATATGATGAGATTTTTCGGAATGAAAATATATGTTTCCGAAATAAGAATGTTTCATGACTGGAAGAAAGCCTCTGGTAAGAGGATAAAGGCATCTGATTATATAGGAACAAGACTAGAAAAAATGAACGATTCCCATTATTCTGAAGATGGAAATAAACTAAATAACGCTCTTAATGGTATACAAGGGTGGGCAACAAGAGCATCAGCTATATCAAATTCATATCTTGGTACAAAGAGCAACATAACGAAGGCGATAGACCTTGCATCAAGCACATATGGAACAGCTATGTCCGTTTATAATAACGTTATGGATATAATAAACGATATGTACGCTTGCGATAACGCTATAAACGCTGTTATGCCTACAATTTGCTATGAGTGCCATATGTGCGAATTCGATATTAGTGAAACAATGGGACACATCGACTCTCTCGACTCATGGAATAGTCGTAAAGAAATTTCACCAAAAATAAAGATAAAGGTTGGTCAAGTAAAAGAGTATCAGGATTATCCTTTGAACAGATATTTAAAAATGGATGAAGGAAAGGGTGTATACAAATATAGTGGTAACACATTAGATGCTGATGGAAATAACGTTGATCGCGGAACACACATAAGTGACAATCTTTTAGCAAAAAGAAGAAAAGATTTAACTGATAGCAGAAACAATTATGCTGATGGTGATGATAATGTAACAGACATAAAAGCGAATTATAAAAAATATAGTGACGCTATTAATAAAAACTCAAAAAACAAATCTCTTAAGGACAATCCTCTAAATTATCGTCCAGAACTCGTTACAGCGCACGATGGAGCAATGAGCTTAACAGCATCTTTACTAAACGAAGGTGTTGAAGTTGGAAGACGCTTTACAAAAAACAGCGCAGAAGGCGCTGCTTGGTTGGGGTCATACAGCACGGCAACTACACCATACGGTTGGCTGGAAAAAACAGAACAAAACAGAATAGACTCAGTTAAGCAACAATTGGATCTTGCTACGGAAAGAGCAATGGAAAGTTCTGGCTTCTATATAAAAATAGAAGATTTTGCTAAAAACTTTACAGTCAAAAATGACAAGGTTTTAACAGATGATGAAATAAAAGCTTTCATTGAAGAATATAAGAATGCCATAATTTATGGTTTATCAAATAAATCCGGCGCGGGGTTTAACGACAACACGAAGCGAATCAATAATTTCGTAGAACAGTTTGATTCCGAAATTAGCGATGTTCAATCAAACATCCTTAACGAAAATAAAGTGGATTCTTTCAAGCGTTCAATAGACGAATACAGCGATGAGATGATATCTAAAGCAACATCTCCAGACGATCACGAAATTAACAAAATGGACGCAATCAAAGAAATGTTAGACGCTGCTGTAGAGAAGATATATAATGGTAGTGAAATTCAATCAATGTCCGTTGATGATAAAACGAAAGCTAGAATAGCCGATGATATGTTTGAAAAGTTTATAGAAAACATAGAATCATCGAGAGCTACAGAAAACGAAGAATTAAAAAGATTTATACAGGCTTATAGAACAATAACATCAAACGAAAAGAAAGAAGATGATTATTACAATTCTCTGGCAACGGAAACAAAAATGCCGGACAGCTATGTAAAAGAATTTTCTTCTGTTTTTGAACGAATCAATTAAAGATGGGAATTTTACCTGGAGAATATATAGGACGCGTAGTCTATAACGAAGACCCTACATTTTCTGGAAGATGTAAGGTAAGGGTGTTTGGCATATTTGATGATTTAAAGGACGAAGATCTTCCTTGGTTCGCTCCACACACATCAACAGTTTTCAGCAGCGGTAAAGGATTTGGTTCGTTATCTGTACCTAAAATAGACTCGATAGTAAGAGTTCAATTTGGAAACGAAGACCCTTATTCTGGAGAGTATACTAATATACAGAATATAGACCCGGCACTTATCGATGAAATAAAATCTGACTACCAAAATACCCATGTCCTTTTATACGACAGTGAAAAGGATGTTCTTATAATATATCAGCCGATGACAGGATTAAAATTATGGCTGGCCGGAACACTTATAAAACTTGACGCGGATGGTTCTATACAACTGAAGCATAGAAACAATTCTAACGTAATCGAGCTTAATAACAACACAATTAACATAGTAACGACAGGAAGCGATGGCAACGGAGCTAACCTTGATGGAACGATCAATATATCATCTGGAGCAACAGTAAATATAACAGCTCCGACAGTCAATGTCAATGCCGACAGTATAGCTCTTGGTAAAAATGCGAATGATAAAGCTGTAAAAGGAGGTCAATTAGTAAAGGTTTTACAACAGATTGTTACGGAACTTAACACCAAGTTTCCTCAAGGCGCTTCAACTCTTGTCGGAAAAGACTTTTCAGAGATACTTTCCGACACAGTTACATTAAACTAATAATCAATTAGTTACAGAAGTCAGATAAAATTTTTTTAAAAATTTATTCAAAAAGTTGAAACTTTTTTGAACATTCTGCATATAATTTTTGAGAGAAAAGAAAAAAGGAGATTATATAATATATATATAATTACGCACGCGTAAATCGCTGAGTGTCGCGCCGTAGGCGCCATGATTTAAAACTGGTTTCAGAATAATCATATGAACGCTGTGATTGAATTTTTGTTAGGAATAGTTAAGAAGTCGTTTGAATATATCGTAAAGTTTTTCAAATGGATGTTTTCTTCATGGAAAAACGTTCTTATTATTTTGTTTGCAGCGTTAGCTGTATTTCTTTATTTTAATTATAGAAGCGTAAAACATGATCTTGATAATGTCGTTATCGAGAGAAATGATAGTTTAAAAGTTTACAGGAATAAGGTCGGTGAATTGTATGCAGAAAGAGAAACTTATATTACAGACAATAAACATTTGAAAGAATCGAATTCTGAACTGTATGCTGAATTGAAAAAACTAAAGGATAATCCAATTATCATTACAAAGGTCGAGACAGTTACTGAAATAAAAGAAATCTACATTAAAGACTCTACTCAGGTGATTGGTCCGGATCAATATAAATCTAATTTCTCTTACGCTGACAAATGGTGCAATATAAGCGGATATAGCATCCTCGATACAAAACTTCTAACTAACGAAACTTTCTTCAATGCTATAAGTTTTCCGAATATAATTACGTTAGATCTTATAGAAAGTAAAAAGAAAGGAGAGATATCATTTGTCGCAAAGTCGGATAATCCTTATTGTCAAATAAATAATTTAAACGGAGTCGTGCTTTCTCCAGAGAGTTCAAAGGCTTTACAGAAACGCTTCGATAAAAAATGGGTCGTCGTAGCTGGAATAGGAGCCACTGTAACGGTTGTAGATAACAATGTGAAAGTTTTACCTGGATTGCAGATAACGTTTGGAAGAAAATTGTTTGCATTTTAAATGAGTACAAAGACAAGATATCTCCAACTTACGGATACAATAATGTTCGAGTATAAAATGCTCGGAGAGGATGACAGAAGTTCTGTGCAGCCAATGTCGATGATCTATAGCTCAAAACTAAAGAATGATCATCTTGCCCTCGTTTCACCAATATCCGACGAATGTGAATATGATTCGTCATCCGGAACATATAAAAAACAACATGATCCAAAAACATTAAATACGTTTAACCACCTTGCTGTCCCTCAGGATTCTAAAGAATCTAAATGGTTCTATTTTTCAGATCCTGATTATAAATATGTGGATTCGAGTTGTTTTGAAGAAATCTCGGATGACTCTTCAAAAATAAAAGAATATTTGAAATATATTCCGGAAGGGTTTACGTTTACATATGGCATAAGCGGCGTAAGATGGGATACAGCCAGACTTTATTTTGTAAACGGATATGATTTCAGTAACATGTACGGGTTCATGATGAGGATATCTGTTGCTGACTCGAATGATGAAATGATTGACTTCTGTAACTTTATAGTAACGAGGGATAACGCATATAAACTCGTTAAGTATATGTCATCTCCTATACTAATGGGAAATGATATCTATGATAAGTATATTGACGTCAATCTTCCTTGTTTATACGATTTAATAAACTCATCAGAAGTTACTGAAATAACAGATTTGTTTACTATATCCGATCCAAACCCTATTATAAAACTTGCTTTCAGTATAATATTGAATGAAGATAAAGTAGCAAACCTTGTTGAATATACAATTGATGAGATAAACGCAGGTGTGGATTATGTCAAAGATCCTGTTGATATAACTTTCTCAAGAAGTGCTACAATAAAAGGAGCCATTCCTTCCGATAATGTAATGAGTGATAATCTAGGATGTTATGTAGCAGAGGTTCCAGATCAGCCGTATATACAATTTTATGGAACATGGAAAGGTGAACCGTTGACTAAAGATATTGTCTGGAGATTTAATAAAGGTATACCCCTGTATAATGTTGACCTTATGAGACAAAACACGGGATATGAAGTGGACGATGATTATGAGGTTGAGCATAGTGAGAGAAAATGGATAGCTATGCATGAAATAGATATAGCGTTCTGCTTCGGAGATTCTATAGTAAAGAAAGAGACTTATAGAATGGATCAGATTTTTATATCAGACAGCGATCCAGATAAATTCTATTATAGACCTTTGATATTCGATGAAAGAAAAGGTTTGTATATTGATAACATCCACATAGTCTATACGATGCGTTTCATAAACGCCGACGATAAAGTTCAGTTTGTAAAGACATCAACGATGTCCCTTACCGGAAACATGGGTAGATTTTTCTCAAAATCGACCAATCTTGATTTTTCAAGCGTTGCCCCATACAAGGTGTTTACAAAAGTTGCAGAAAAATCCGGTGTTGTTCAGGCAGCTCCGACAGGAATACAGAAAACAAAATATATTAACGTATTCTATAACTCGACTGATGTCGTTTTGGATGACAATGGCGGAAATACATATGGAATTTATCAGTATACGTTACAGCTTAGCCAGTCACCGAAGTCATATAAGTTCATTTTTAAGAAGATGAACGGAGACGGAAAATATGAGTACATGGATCTAACAAATGGATATTATAAGTTGATGTTCATTGACGCTTCCGGTGAAACTGTTACAATTTCTCCAACATTTTCTTCAAACATGAATCTGTATCTTGGTGAGCTGGAATTCAATATAAATAATGAGACGATAAATAAACTGAAAAGTGTAATAGAAACTGAACGTAAAATATCTATTGTTGCTCAGAACGAGAATAATACTATAAGTTCAATGTTCGATATGCTTTATACGATTTAAACTAAATAAAACGCAGAATACAAATGAATAGAAAAGACAATGATGCCCTCGGCGCATATGTGAGGGATGTCGAAGAAAAAACTGAAAATGTAGATGTTCCACAGAGAAGAGAAGCGACCGTAACTCCAGTTTATGATGAAGCTCCTATGGTTGAAGAACCAAAAAAACCAAGGACAATTGAGGAACAGATGGCTGCTAGACGAGCAGCTAATATAGAGGGTGCCGGTGTTCATTATCGTGAGAACTTGGGATATCTTGAAATTCCAATCGATTCACTTCCAACCGGAGGGTTGTTCTATCCTGAAGGATTCCGTGTAAAAATCCGTGCAGCTCGCGGAGAGGAAATTAAGCACTGGTCGACAATGAGCGAAAATGATATGAGTCAGCTTTCAAGAAACGACGACATTCTTAACTATATGATAGAAAGATGCGCTCTTGTTGAAAATCCTGAATACGCTGGAAACTGCTGGAGAGATCTTAAGAGTGTAGATAGAATATACATTCTTCTCGCTATAAAGGAATTTACATTTGATAAGGGAGAGAATGAGCTTATGGTTCCTGGTGAAGGTGGAGAACAACTCGCTGTACATAAGGAAATGATTGACTTTATTCAGATTTCTGATGATCTGAAAAAGTTCTATAACAATGATAAGCGCTGTTTTACATTTAATGTAGCCGGACAGGAAATCAACATGTACATTCCTTCAATAGGTGTAAATGAGTGGCTTAAGAAGTATGCAATTAATAAGCAGAACTCAAGAGAATCTTATGACGAGGACTTTATTCAGTTTGCACCGATGCTTATCAGAGATTATCGCGGATTGACAAACCGCGCATATGAGGAATTTGCGGCATCGACTAGACTTTGGGGTGTTAAGGAATGGTCTGTAATTTCTCACGTCATTGAACTTCTTACGGATACAACGCAGCCAAAAATCAAATATCAGGACGAACGGGGAGGTGAGCATGAAATTCCGCTCACGTTTCCAGGAGGACTACGTAGTCTTTTCGTCATTCCAGATCCCCTACGAGCGCTATGTGGAGCTTGAGTTAATCTTCTCGATGAAGCTTAACATCAACCCTATCGTGATGGGTCAGATGTATTATTATGACATCTCGATGTTATATAAGAAATATGTTGAATATCTTGAAGAGGACAACAAGGCACAGAAGGCTGAACAAGAAAGATACGAGCAAGAGTATGCTGATAAGTATCAACAGCCTGATTTGAACGCGATGATGAGAGATGCTCAGCACAGCACTCCAAACTATGATAGTCTAGCTAAAGGATTCAATCTTGGAAACTTGAGTAGTTATGGATTATAACAAAAGGCAGGATTTTCCTGCCTTTAATTTTTATAACTCATCTGTTCTATATTGTTTGATGAAATTGGAACAAAATTCTCTGGTTCGTCCGGACCTTTCGGTATTAAAAGAACAAGGTTTTCGTCGGCTCTAATTGAGACGAATCTACTGTTTTTGAATGTAAGTATATATAAGCCGACGATAGCTCCGTCTCCGTCTTTCAAGATTCTATACACCTTTCCGCTATAATGTTTATCCGGGTTGTTTATGCCGACCCCGCTTACAGAACATCCTGGATGTATATAGTATTCGTTTGGATATTCGTTTGGTTTCTGCTGGAGAGTGTCGTCTAAAGGGTGAATTGCATAAGAATATCCTGTCCATCCTCCCTGTACCATATATGAAGCTGGCGACAACCCCCAGTCCATTCCAGGGCTTGTCATGTTTCCACCGGCGAACCAGTTCTCGTTTAATTTCTTTCTAGCCATTAACCAAACGTTATATAGTTTACAGTTACAGGAAAATCGTTAGGATTGTATAAAACAAAACTAGGTATAAGGTTTTTACATTCTGGCTCGGATGGATCATCAGCTACACCAGTTATGCAGTACATTTGACCTATATTTGTCCATAAGTTATGCTCGGTTGCATAAACACAATATCCAGCCAATCCGATTGCGTCTCTTGATTCAATTTCTTTGTAGATAGACTTTGCTTGAATTCCATAAGGTACGTGTGAACGCTCCCACATATGAAGCATCGTTGGTATAACTTGAGGAAGTTCGTCGTGTCTAATCCACTCGTCCCTTGTTTTTGATGTAGAATATTTTCCAAGAAGTTTATCATATGCTTCGCTGTCGTATTCACAATGGAATGTATCGACAACATCAAGTATTTTCCTTGTAGCCATATAAACACCATGTGCTACACTGTCAGGGATCATATGATATTCTTCAACTCTATCCCTCAAGTGGGCAAGCTTCAATGATTTCTGATAATCATATATATCATCAGCGTTGAACTGAGGATATGTTACTTTAACCAACGCACCCTTCATAGCACCATTGCGATATTTCCTAGGCGATATGTATTTTGTAAAGTCTTCGAATAGGAAAATTTTCTTGACATCATGCGCTTCAAGCATCTCCTGAAACTCAGTATCAAGCAAATCCATAAGTTTGTACAGTCTGTCGAAATCCTCATGAGCGATTATACAGGAATATACGTTCTTCTCTAATCTATAATCATCGGCCGGAATTTTGTTTCCTTTCAAATAGTCGTCATCCCAACCAATCTTGTAATCATATTGAAGACCCTGTTCGACCAACCAGTCGTTTATAGCAGCGAGAAGATCATAATCATCTTCAGCTTTCCAGAAAAGAAGGTGATCTATCCAGAAATCGTATTCGAGTTCCGTAGATGTAAAGGTTACGAATCCATCATCATATGAAACTTCTATCGGTATACTTTTATCTTTAAAATAATCATTGCATACATCGATAAACGTTTTCTCTTCTTCCGGAAGAGATTTTATTTTAAGGAACTCAACCTTTCTTTTTCCGCTTGTCGTGTCTAGATACTTGATAGCGAAGAACAATACACTGTGATACATCCAATCATCTTCACCTTCGATTATATCACCATATATTCTTCCGAATGTTTTTGAAGAATACGTTTCCCCGAAAATCATTCCTTTAATATAAAGATAACTGTGTGGTTCAATTATCCTCATATCGCTAGTATATTGACTCAACCCAACGTGAACATCTGAAAGATCCACACCAGCTAACTTTTCGTCATTGTTTGTAATCTGACCTGTAGAGTCTATAATGTCGAATGACATCTCATCGGCAGACGGTGTGTTACATATTAAATTCGTGTATATGTAAGACTTTGTTGGATTGTTGAAATATTTTCCAAAAAGATCTGTAGCCATTTATTGAAACTTCTTCTTTTTTTATTTATTCTTGTAAGACCTTCTTAATCGACAGTAAATCTGTTATAATGCAAATCAACAGTAAATGTGTTATATGATGCTACTGTAGCAGCGTAACTCATATTGAGTTCACTAAGGTTTGTCGGGGATATTTCGTAGAATGTAAAATCAATCAACTGTATTCCTGAATCCGTTAAGAATCCAAGTTTAACTGGTTCCATCCAACATTCTTTATGATCCCTATATTGATTTTCGTAATGAAGGTATCTGTCTATCTGATCCCATATAATCCAATAAGAAAGATAACTTTCTGTAAGTTTAAATGTAACGGTAAGCGTTTTGTTGATTTCTGTTTCAAGCTCTTTACCACTTGGGTACATCACTTCGTATTGTTCTCTTCCCTGCATAGCTGTTTGCAGTGTTGCGCCGGGGAATCTTACCTGTTGGACCTGAGCGTTCATGAAATCACACAAATCCATATAAGGTAGTTTCATTCTTTCTACAAGTGGTGTCCATGTTTCTATTACCTCCGGATACCAGAACGTGCTCGGAAAGTAAAAAGTAAACATTTGTTGTTTATTATTTAGAACCATTTAGACAAATCTTCATTTCTATATTTATCTATTTTTACGATAAATAGAAAAAGACGTTTCTCGACATGAAATATATTGTAAAAAAGAGAAAAAAGACAAACGAGTGTGACGGAGCAGCTACTGGTAATTATGATTTCGGTGCCGCTTTAGGATTCGGTATGGGTCCTGTTAACCCAAACGGCGGACCAGATAAATTTGGACCAATAATATGTGTTCCGTACACTCAGGCATCATCAACTCATAAGAGAAAATACAAAGTAAGACGCAGAAAAAATGGCTAACGATTCGTCAATTCTTTATCAGCATTATAATGTAGACAATATTTTTAACAGGTCGGTTATCGCTGGCTTGTTATATCTTCTTAATCATAAGATAGAATATGAACAGGTTTGGGACGATAATGTAGTTGAAAGAGTAACCGTTCCATTTGCCTATAATTTTGCACACGCAAAGGATCAGAGATTCGCACAAGATAATTATACATTTTTCGGAAGGGAATGTTTTTCAGACAAACTTATAGATGGCAAGTTTGATATGCTTCCTAGATTCGCTGTATCGTATACAGGTTCTCAAATTGATTCCGGCAATATAACAAACAGGTTTGTAAAAGGAAAATATCAGAAAGAAGTTGATGGAAAGGTTGAAACATTCGTCGCCTTCATATATTCTATACCTCTTACATTAAATTTTGAAATGGAGGGATGGATTGACAACTACGAGACTGCATTCAAGATTGAGCAGGAGCTGAGAAACATATTCTATAAAAACCAGACGTTCAACGTTCTTTATAAAGGAATGAAAATTGGGTGTTGCGCAGGATTTCCGGAGTCGGACGTGATAGGAGAAAAAACTGTAACGTATTCATTTGAACAAGAAAGTAACATTGTAAAAATGAGCTTCAATCTTGCCGTCGAGTGTTATCAGCCATGTTTCGATGAATCGACATCCATTCCGGCTGAAGCAAGAATCGAAAAATGGGGGTTCGATGTAAATACTTATAACAGTAAGGATACACCAAAAAGTAAAAAGATATCGGTTAAACTAAATCCTATAGATACAAGTGTTTTAAGGAGATCTGGAGATACGATGTACCTTTCTTGGAAAGTTGAATCTAATACGGCTCAAGGATATAGTATGGCTTTATACTATATAGACGAGAATAAAGAGAAACACATTATAGATTCTGTTTTGATGCAGAATGATTACGAGTGGAAGATTCCATATTACGCATCGAGTATCAAACAACCTGAAAAGTTCTTTATCGATAATTCTTTAGTCGCCGTGAAATCAGCTCCTGAAATATTAGTCACCGCAAATTCATCGGGAGAAGTTGATGAAGGTTGTTTCATAATAACAAACCCTGGAGAATTTTCATCAGACGGATTCATTCAGGTTTCACTTGAGCGTATAAACAGCAAGAGAAAGATCGAAATATATGACGGATATGTTGGTGTCATTTCGAACGGAATACTTATAAACGTAATCAGATACGAGTCTTTATCTGATGCGGATCTTCAAAAATATAATATAAATGTTTCAAATAAAAAGAAGATGAAGTATGAAATTTCTTCAATTTCTCGAAAAATTTCTGTAGGAATTTACTATCCGCTTGATAAAGAAATTTATGACCAAATAGATAACATATTGATTATCTGATAGTTAGCTTAAAAACTTTTTAAATTTTTTTCAAAAAAGATAAAATAAATATAAAAAATAAAGATATTAAACGATATGACTAATTCTAACAGAACGTTATCGATGGTTAAGATTGTCGATCTTAAGGGTGCCATAGATAACCTTATGCTTTCAGAATCACAATCAGTTGCAATCGTTGCCCTTTGTGAAGAATTCAAGAAACTCCTTGATAGCGGAAAGCAGGAACACGAACTCTGCGAGAAATTCGTTGTCGAGCTCTCTAAAATAGCAGAATCGGAAAAGGCTAAAGAGATACTTGGTTCACTCAATGAATCAGTGAAGACAAATGCAAAGAATATCAAACTCGCAAACAGCGTTACTCGTTTATACAACAGTTCATGTAAGTTCATTGCTCCTATGCTTGAATCTCGTACTGTTGATTATATGATTAACAAAACTCCAGAGACAAGAAAAGAGCTTTGCGAAACGCTTTCAGTGTTTGCAAGTGAGCCGGTTGTTAAGGATATCATCGAGACTGCTGTATTCGAAGGAAACGCAGCTGAACTAGGCGTAAATCTTGTAAATGTTACACTTCTTGAGAGTGCAGACGAAAACAAAGAAAAGACTTACACAGAGTCTGAGGTTGACGCCATAATAGCAGACCGCCTTGCAGAAGCTAAGGCTGCTGAAGAAGCTAAACCTAGAAAGACAATTGCATCGATCAATACTCATATCGGTCTTTCAGGTGTTATTACTAACATCCTTGAAAAGAACGGAAGTAATGAGAAACTAAGAGCTTTCTGTGAGCAGTATGTCAACGCTCTCAACTCAGGCAAACCTGAGGAAACTCTTTACGAAGGTTTCATTTCCGGCATTTCAAACTGGAATTATCTTAGCGCCGTTGATACAGAGCTTTCTGCTCTTAGCGACAGAATAAGCAAATATAAACAAGACATTGACCTTAAGAAGATTTTGAAGATCATGGAACAGACCGCTTCATACTTCATCGTTCCTCTTATTGAAGAAGTCGTTGTTGATTATGTAAACGAAAAAAGTATCACAAACAGAGAACTTCTCCTCCAGAGACTCGAATCGTTCGAATATGATCCTTTCGTAAGAGACATCATGAATGTAGTGAATAGAGACCTCTCAATTGAGAACGGTGTTTATCTCGGTGAATCTCTTTCTCTTGCTAACAAGTATGTTCACACGGAAGATGTGTTCTCACCTGTTAATTATATAAAGGAGAACGAGACTGTATTCAACGTTAAAGGTACATATTACAGAAGAACAGATAATGAAGTAAACAAACTTTCCCGTCAGGAAGTTGCTGCATTGTCAGAATCATTCAAGAATCTATGTGCGCTTGTAAATTCAGAATGTGTAAAGATCTCAGAAGCTCTTAATACTATCACGATTTATGAAGGTCGCAATAAAGCTGTTATCAGTGAGTCTGAAATCAATGTAAATGGAAAGAAGGTTGAACCAGGAGAAATCGATTCTCTCATTAACAAAGCACCTTATCTTGGTGAAGGATCACAGGCATTCTATTCAGCAATCAAGGTTCTCAATGAGAATTTTGATAATATAGCTAATATCAATTTCGTAAAGCGAGTTGCAGCTAATGACAGAAGCGGAAAGGCTGTCGATGTGTTTAAGATTGACAATAACATCTTTGTGAACACGATTGACGAAAGTCTTGGTAGATCCGTTTACTATAAGAACGTTAATCCAATCCAGTGCCGCAATTATATCAACGAGCATATGGGTATTAACATATCTTCTCTATTTGAAGACGTTCTTCCGGATCAGGGAAATCTTGCAGAAGCAAGAAAGGCAAAAGCGGCTGAGTTCGAAGATTATATTGAATCGCTCGAAGATAAGAAAAATACTCTTATCAAAATGAAAGACGAGTCTTCCGATGTTGATGATATCGATGACGTTATCAAAATGATTGATAAGGAAATCGAAGATACAAAGGCTGACTATAAGAAGTTCCAGCAGGATGCCGATGAGTTTGAGAACGGAAAAGACTCAGATAAGGAAGACAGTTTAAAGAACGAAGTTCCTTCAGACGATGATGAAAAGTCAGATGATGAAAAGTCAGATGATGGTTCACATGAAGATTCCGAGAAAGAATCGCCAGAAGAAATGGAGCAGCCTCTTACGGGAGATGAAGGTTCATCAGAAGCTCCAGCTGAAGATGAATTCTCATCAGAACCAGACGAGTATGCCGACGTACCAGAGTTTGATTCAGATTTTGATGTTCCTGCTCCAGTTGAGGAACCAGAACAGACAGGAGAAACAGTTCCTTCATCAGGTGTAGTTCCATCACCAGTAAATTCATATCAGGTTCTTCATGTATCATATAACAAGAACGTAAAATCAGGTAAACTTACAAACAAGGGTGAAGTTATAGTTGTTATTCCTTCCGTTGATGCAAACGGTGATGTACACGATGATATGAGAAAGGTAACGTTCTATCTCGACGCAAATAACAAACCTGTTATAAACAACGAGTATATGCCTCTTGACATGTATTATTCAATTTGCGACGCTATTGAGAATACACCTGAAACAAAAAGCGGAAATTTCGATAACGGAGATGAACCAACCGATCCTCAGACTCCAGAAACTCCAGCTCCTGTTGTGCCAGAGCCAGAGACTCCGGTAGATAATACTCCAGAACCCACAGCCCCAGCAGCGAACGATACTCCAGCTGAAGGTGCAGTGCAGGATTCTATTGAGGGTTCAGATGCTTCAGATACAGAAGCTTCGTCAGAAACACATACAGAAGGTGAATCTACAAATGAGGTTCCGGCTGAAAATAGCGACGCCGAACAGCAAACTCCAGCAGAAGTCCAGTCTATTGACGCAGAGTCAGCACAGTATCCTATAACAATAGGTCTTTATCACGACGAGTTCGCGCCACGCTCAGTGTCTGATTTTGAGAAAGATCTCGACGATATGAAAATCGAGCACTCACAGTCAGAGGGTGCGTCGGATGAAATCTGCTTGAAGATTAGGAACAAAGCTCAAGCTCATGCTTTAAGAGGTTATTTCAAGGATTGGATGAATTATACGGATGAAGAGTTTGACACTTTCTGTCCTGAACTCATCAAATGTTTCCATAACAAGCAGACTGATTTTCCTGTAGGTCCAAAGAACGAGGGCGTTGCAATCAAAAAAGTTAAAGCGAACGTTATTAACGAGGGAGAAAATCACGTAGATTTTTCAATCTTAGTTCCTGGAACAAAGGAGTATTGCAAGCTTCTTGAAATGGAATATGATCCTAGATTCGAAAAAAGACAGGGTATGATGAGAATCATTGCCGAAAACAAGAACGAGGCTCAGGTAATCTATAACAGATTATATCTCCATAGTTTGAAGAATAAAAATATCGATCAGGATGTAGTAGATATCCTTGAACATTATGCACCGGAATATAAAACCGTTGCAGAAAAAAGCGCAAAGTATGATTTAAGTGTTCCATACAATGGTTTTCTTGAGTCAAAGCTTGAAGCAAACGGATTCAAGGTTAACAGACTGAATGAGGACAAAATGTCAACGAGCATCTATGCAGATCAGTTTGGAAAAGCAAAGAAAGTTCTAGAATCTTTCTATGGAGAGGCGGCACCGACCGAAGCTCGCGATTTTTTTCAAACTGTGAACGAAGCCGTTCATATTACAATAAAGGATGACTCAACTGGAAAAACCGTTGAGATAAACACAGATGACCTTAATGGAACGGATGCTAAATCTCAGGAAGAAGGTAGTGCCGATTTTGATAGTTCATTCAAGGACACCACTTTCGATATGAAGGATAGTATGGTGTTTAAGGATGACGCCGAATCTTCTGATGATGAAGACGAAGATAAGGAAAAAGAGAAAAAAGAAGAAGACAAGGAGAAAAAGGAATCTAAAAAGAACGATGAGAAGGCTGACGAGTCTTTAGATGTAACGGAGACTGAAGAAGGTTCCAACGAGGAAGAAAAATCAGAAGATGGAGAAGGTTCTGAAGAATCCAAGAAGACAGAAAAATCCGACTCCGAAGACTCTGAAAAAGAAAAAGAGCAGCCTAAGAAAAAGTTCAAATTCAGAGCATCAAAAAAGGCAAAAAACGAATCAGTAAATAATAACGGTTCATCTCCGTCTTTGAATGAAAACCTGAACGAGTCTGCTGCCCCTACAATTCTTGACCTTGTAGACACTCCTTCCGGAAGAGGTCAGATCATATACGAGCTTGCTGATGGTTCATTCATAGTTAATGTTTGTGGTCACACTCTTAATTATCAGAAAGGTCAGGTAAAGATGCTCAACGAGCGTCCGGATACCGTTGATTTTCCTTGGAAGATAGATCCAGTAACACTCAAGGCTATCTTTGAAAGCTATGTAAATTGCGGAATGTTCATCAATAACATGAGAATTACTTCTGATGATTGTAGAGTTAAGTTGAACGAGTATGACAGCGCAAAGCCTGATGACGAGGTTAATGTTATCCTTGAAGGTAAATCTACAAAAATCGTTAAGAAATACCTTAGAATAACTGAGAATCTTCTTGAAACGCTTGATGTTAACAACTATGCAGCAGGTAAAGTAAGACTAAGTCTTGAGGAAGGTTTGGTTGACGCTGACGCATATGTCAACAGAAAAGATTTCAACACTTATAAAAACATTAACGAGAGTATGTATCCAGTGAGAGTAATCGTTAAACTTGATGAAAATGCAAAAATGATTTACGCAAACGGAGCAAGTATAACTCTCAACGAAAGTGAGGATTATATGCCATCATACGCGAAAGATCTTAAAAATGCGATCGCTTTGACGATCAAATAAAACTTTAACTTAATTAAAAAAATGAAAGGGTTAAAAAGATACATCGACGCGATTGTTTTTTCATCGCTGCAAACTAAACTTTCCGTTTGTTCTTTCCTTGTCGGATCGGCAATGTGTTTGCTTTGTATGTTCTGGGTACCGCCACCCGGTGAAGTAACATCATCAGCATTACAGGCAACAGGAATGTTCCTTGTTTTAGCTGGAGCGGCCGCAGGAATCAACGTTGCGTTTGATTTGCAATCGCAAAAATTTAATGCGCAGCTTGCGGACGTCATGAAGAGACTGCCAAAAAAGAAGGAGGAAGAAGACGGTGTGTCTGACGAACTCTTCTAAAATAAAAATGAGAGAGGTCATCCTCTCTCATTTTTTTACATAAACCGCAGTTCTTAATCTATTTTGATGTGGTTGTTTATCTTCCACTTTACAGTTTGAAGTCCATGCGTCTTTTTTGAGCCTTCCGTTTTCTCGAAGTTTAATTATAGACAGTGGAGCTTCATAAGACAGTTCACAGCATGTATTGCAAACTTTTTTGATAACGGCTTCGGCTTCGTATCTGAAATTTTCATTTAAAATAAAGTTTCTGTTTACCCGGCGGACATCTGAATACATTCCTGTATCTCGTCTTACAGTTAGATTTTCTCCGAATATTCTTCTATAGAACAGAACCTTATTAACGGTGTTTACTTTGACGAATTTGAATACTCTTTTTTCAAACTCAGTGTCTGCGCCGCACGTCCAGGGTCTGTATCCTCCAAATTTGTTAAATATATCATGTCTCAACAATATTTGTCCCTGGGATCTTTCCTTTGAGTTTGTTTTTGACTCGTGAAAGAATGTAACAACATCATACCCAGATGTTGCGTTCATGAGTTCAGAAATCATAAATGGGTGCATTATATCGTCTGAATCGAACCGTAGCAGCCATTCATATTTGGCGTTTGACATCACGGTGTTTGTCGTGACATACGTTCCCTCGTTGCTATCCATCATAATAAGCCTGAAATTCTTATAATCCTTCATTATAGAACGAATATATTCCAGGTCTTCGATGTCTCCATCAACACCTACTATTATTTCATAGTTGGTGTGATTTTTAAACCAAGTTTGTGACGCGACACTATCGAGTGTACTTTTTATGAATTTTTTAGAATGATACGCGCTGATGCATACTGAAATCCCTGGTTTGTACATAGAATGGCGTTTATTTTTCTCAAGCTATTTATCTTTAAAAAACTTTTTCAGTATATTTGCAAAACAATTTCATTGTAAAATAAAGTGAAAAATAGATTTTTCATTTTAATGTTGCATGTTGCAAATAAATACAATGAAATGATTAAAGTGTACAAATATAAGATTAAACCAACTGATGACCAAAAGTTGTTTCTTTCTCAGTTTTTTGGATGTTCTCGGTTCATATATAATTGGGGGTTGGAATTAAAAACCTCATCTTATAAAGAATCTGGAAAATCTTCAACGTATAATGAATTATCAAAAAAATTAACAATATTAAAGAAGAATGATGAATTTAAATGGTTAAATGACTGTCCTTGTGTTGTTTTACAACAATCTCTGCGTAATTTGGAAAACGCGTTTACTTCGTTTTTTAGAAAAAAATCAAAATATCCGTGTTTTAAATCAAAAAAGAATCATAGAAACTCTGCAAAGTTTATATTATCCGTCTATTTTGATTTTGAAAAATGGCTCGTTAAAGTTCCAAAACTTGGTTGGATAAAACTTTGTAAAAATAGGAAATTTAATGCATCGATATGTAGACAAGGTACAACGACAATAAGTATGGACAAATGCAACACATACTGGATCACTGTTATTGTTGATGATCTTCAACCAAAGCAACCGAAAACCAAGGTTGTTAGAGAGACTGCCGTGGGTGTAGATTTAGGAATTAAACATTTTGCTATACTATCTGATGGAACAAAATATCCTAATCCAAAATATTATGAGAATAAACAAAAAGAGATTACGCATCTCACAAAGGCATTAAGAAGAACAAAAGTTGGGAGCCATCGACATGAAAAAGCAAGATTAGCTTTAGCGAAAAGTTATCGAAAGATTTCCAATCAAAGAAATGACATGATTCATAAAATAACGACAGATTTGGTAAAAAGGTTTGATACAATTTGTCTAGAGGATTTAAATATTGAAGGGATGTTAAAAAATAAACATTTAGCTAAATCTATACAAAGCGCTAGCTGGGGAGAATTTATTAGGCAGATTCAGTATAAATCTGAAATTTTTGGAAAAAACGTGTTGTTCATAGGTCAATTTGATCCAAGTAGCAAATTATGTCATTGTTGTGGATATTTGAAAAAGGATTTAACATTATCTGATCGCGACTGGACTTGTCCTCGATGTGGTACACACCATGATAGAGATGTAAACGCGGCAATTAATATAAGAAACATTTCATTTGAAAAACAAAATTTAATAGGTATATAAAATACAAATATAGCGTGCCTGTAGGGAAGCAGGTTAAGGCGTGGAGGGAAGAGGTTACGAACCCTGTGAATCGCTGAGATATGGATTATATCATTCCTTTTGCATATAATATATAGAAAAGAAATTTTTATGACACGTGGCAACAAAATTACAAGCAAAGATAAGGAGCGAGAAAGACGGCGTCGAGTTTGTTGATAACACCTTGCATACTGTTGGACGTACACCGATTGCTGAACATTACGTCAGAAATCAGGATTTGTATGATGAGATGATGTATTGCAAAGAGCACAACAATGGCATAGCGACCGACAAACTCGCAAACATGTTTCTAAACATCGCATCAAAACTTTCAAATATGTTAAAATATAATAATCCGGATGACAGAGAAGATTGTATCTATTTTGCTGTCGCCGATTGTTTGAAGTATTTTAACGATTTCGATCCAACGGTGACAAAAAACGCATTCGCATATATCACATCGATTTGTTCAAACGGCTTCGCAAAGGGTTGGCGGGCTTTAGGAAAGATGAAATTTCCGGATTCAATGATGGTTAGCCTAGACGATAACATTTACAGCATATAGATATGAGCATAGAAGAAGGAAAAGAAATAAGAGATTATATGTGTGCGTATGCACATATATGGAGCGGTAAATATAAACCGGTTGACTTCCAACACGGACTTGAAGATTTTTTCAATGATCCAGAAAACAACGATAAACCGCTAAAGGAAATTATATCAAGATATAAAAAGTATTGCGAAGGCAATAATTTTCCATTTTTCTGTATAGCTATTATGCCTTGGGCTGAAGAAGAATATTATAACGAACATTTGAAAACCGTAAAAGATTTTGAAGCAAAACATAAAGAATTGTTTAATTAAATGGAAGTAACAGTTAATAGAGATACTTCGTGGGAAAGGGCTGTTAACGCAGCCAGAAGAACTGTCGGAAAGGGTCCGCTTGGGCATGAACCGTCCGATAAATGGAAAACGATGGCTACGATGGCAGAACATTCGCCAATCAAGTTAGTTGAATATACTATTTCATTTAAGGATTTGAAACAGCGCGTTGGTGTTCATATTTTGCGCCATGACTATGTTCTTCCGTTCATCCATTCCCAGCGCTCTGACAGAAGGGAAGACATCGAGGAATTGACAAACAGGTATATGGATATTGTTTCGGATGATATAAAGAATGATCCATATTTTAACCGCAGCGATGTTCTTCCGCAGGGACAGCCGAACGATCAAGATTTTGTTGTAAATGTACAGACGCTCATAAATATTTCTAGAAAAAGACTTTGCAGTTGTGCGTCGCCCGACACAAGGGCTGCATGGAGAGCCGTTAAGGACGCCATTTCAGAAATAGATCCAGTTGTGGCAAGATGTATGGTTCCAAACTGCATTTACAGAGGAAGGTGTCCAGAGATGAAGACTTGTGGGTATTACAAGACCGACAAATTCAAGAATGAATTGGAAGAATATTGGAAACAAATAGAACGATAATAATATGGCAGCAAAAAAGAAAGATGAGTTAAAGGATAGAATCGTTAAGTTAATCGAGACTATCAGAGACAACATGAAGAGATGCAACCTCGGTCAGGTAATCGGACCTCTTTATGAATCCGGATACAGACAGGGTGTTGACGATGTTATTAAGATGCTAAATGAAACATTAGATGATTATGCAGGAAAATCAAAATCTGAATAGTTTGTTGGCGGAAGTACAATCAGACGTTCTCTTTGAGGAAAAAGAAGAGTCTCTTCTTGGAAAGTTAGTAAAGGAAAACACAGAAAATCAGGAATCTTCATCGGAAACGTTGCTTTCCGATGTGAATAAGCTTGACACTGCCGCACAGACAGTATCTGATGATGAAGTAAAAAAGGCTATTGAACTTGAGCGTAGAAAAGCTTTCTTCATGAATCCTGAAAACCAGGCTACAATCTTATTAAATGATTATCTCGTAGCAAACCCAAATATGTTTCTTACTGGACATCAAAAAAGAATGCTTTATAGGGCATTCTTAAGAAAAGCCAAAAAAGGAAAATACAACAGGGTGTTCCGTGAACAGATATACGGTGTGTCTCTTGAAGATAGTAAGAAAGCCGCAAAAAAGTTTGCAAAATTGAATTAAATTCTCACAATAAATAGCGAAAACAACGCTTAATAAAATGAGAATGTATTCATACGAAGATTTTGAGGACGCCGGAATGGACCTCCAAGATTTTGAGGATGGTGGGTTTAATAACAATATAGAATCGGACGAACGTATACAGCTGGATGATCCTGAATCTATAGAAGATGATGACGAAGAAACCGTTCCTCAAGGAAAGACGCTCATATCCGTATTAAGGTCTGAACTTAGAAAGCCAGAATGTGACAGAGGTTCCATAGATTTCAGATATGATGGTAAGGATTACGAGGATTGTGTTCCGATGCTTGAAATAAACCCAAACAAGTTTGTATTCAAGCTTGAAAAGGAAGGGAACAAGATGAAATCGTTTTTCCTGTCAAATATCTCGTTATAAGAAAAAAGATCTGACAATCGTCAGATCTTTATTTTTCTAAAAGAAGTCACAGTTTTCGGTCCTTTTATCGTTGTTACTTTTGACGATGGGGACTTTTTTTCTTGTGCTGAGTTTATTTTTGTTTGTGAACTGCCTCCGCAGTTTGGACATTTTTTCATTTCTTACAATTTAATCTTTTTTTATTTATCCATTTGTCTCGAATAAATAAACAAAGTAATTGTTATTCCGGAAATAACATGATAGTCTTAAGATATTTTAAAAAGAAAAAGGTAAACGAGGACGACAATGAAGCAACTGAGCAGCAGAATCAGCAGGCTCAGTCAGTCATTGAAGATTCCAACAAGAAAATCGCTGATATAGAAAAGAAAATCGCGGACATCCGTTCGGCTGCGGATGCCCAGATAAACGATTTGAAAAAACAGATAACAAGCGAACAGGATAAAATTGCTAAAGCTGGCGGTTCAGTTAATCCATCAGCGGTTATAGAGCACAAAAAATCGTTCGGAAGAAAGCTATACGAGGCTTCTACAAACCGTACAGATGAAATGTTTACTATGATTTCTGTAGCGTTTGATTCTATCCAGGATTTATCTTATACTCCTAACGACACAAAGAAAAAGACAATGGCTAGAAACCTAATCGCCTTCATCAACAAAAATGTTTCTTGGGGAAGCGATGGTGAATATCATGGTGATGAGTTCAACGACGAAGTCAAGCGATCGATAAACGCCGGACAGATGTCTCTATCTATAAAAGAAAAAGAAAAATTCGTTGAAGAGCTTGATAAACAGTTGAAGGACAATGTAATGTTCTCATATATTTTTAAGGAAAAAGAAAATAATCAATAATAAAACTATGGCAAAATATAGAATCGGAAATAACGGTAAAAACGATGTTAATTGCGAACTTTTGACAGAAAGCGCCGGAAAATATATCGTTAGATTTGGAAACGGTATGATAAAGGGTGTTGAGAAGGATAGAATTCATTCTCTTGATCCAGTCGATGTTGATGTTCTTAAACTTGTTAACGAAAGTAAACTCGGTGACTTGGTAAAGGGTGCTGCTGATAAAGTCGGTGAATTCGGCAGAAGAGTTGGCGCCGGAATTAAGAGTGCGGTTGAAGCTGTAAAAGAATTCGTAATAACCAGAATAGTTAAGTCTAATCATAGAATCTTCTTCCAGCTTGAGAATGGAGATTTTTTACAGGCTATACATCCTTTAAACGCTATGCTTGCTGCCGGGGAAACAAATGGAATATCTTTTATTCCATCAAAAGAAGATGTAGAGTTTTGCAAAGACCTTGGTATTACAGCTCGTTCATATGAACCGGAATTTGATGATGATGAATATGAAGGTTCAGCTATAGTAGCAACTGATTTCGCAAAGGTTAATGAAGCTGAGGAAAACATCAAGGGATCCTTTGGTGTTAATGAAAGAGATAGACTCAAATTGACATCTGATAGATTTGTCGACTATAATACTGAAGAGATTGTTGAAAAACTTATTGCCCAGTATTATCAAAGATATGACAACGAGAGCGATAATACTCTTGCTGCCCCTCTTGTTATATTTGGTGCACCGGGAACAGGAAAAACTTCAATCATTAACAGTTTAAAGGAAGAATTAGGCGTTAATGTTCTTACAGTTAACGCGGCTAACATCGAACCAGAGTCATTCACGATGCCTGCCAGTGTAAGGAGAAAAGGTGAAGGTTTGAAAGATACAGCTATAATTAAAGACCTCCCTAAATCATGGATACCGGTTTATGACAGTAACGTGGAAGATTATCCAGAATCAGAAAGAGAATTTGTTCTACAACAGAGAAAGCGTGCAGCGAATGGAGCCGTACCAAACGATGAAGGTATATATGAATCTGATGGACCTGGAGGGTTCTTCTTCATCGATGAATTTGTTCGTATGACAGAATCCGGTATTGCATCAATATTTGATTTTCCTCTTTCTCGTCACCTTGGACAGTCTTCTAATATAACACTCGGTGACAGATGGGTTGTTGTTTGCGCATCAAATAGATATACAGATCTTTCTGGAGAGGCTAGAAAAGCCGCTGTTGAATTTGAAGCCGCTTCGAAGCAGAGATTTGAAATTATCAACTTTGTTCCTACATTTGAGGAATGGAAAGTTTGGGCTGAGAAACCAAGAAAAGGTGAGAAATCGGTAAGTAATGTAAATAAACATTTTGTTGATTTTATCGGACAAACTTACACAGACCCAGAAAATCCTGGAGCATTCTATCTTGTTACAAAGAACGAAAAAGCAAAGGATTTAAATACAAAGGATCCACAGGTTTCTCCTAGACGTTGGGAACAGTATACTAGCGCCCTTCTTTCTTTTGCCGCTCGTAAGCCAGAGGTGAAGAAAGTTATTGATGATTCTACATTCCCAGAGGGTGATAATTTCGTTCTTGAAATGCTTGATAACAGTTTGTTTAGAAAAACAAGCGAGACCTATCTTGGTACAGCTGTTTCAAAAGCTCTTATAGAATATCTTTATACTCTTGGTGTATTTTCTCAGGCCGATGTCAAAGGAATTCTTTCAGACGCTGGATATGAGCCAACGAAAAAATTCCTCGACGAGTTTACAAAAAATAGATCAAATGTTAAAGAATTCCTTACAAGGACAGTAAAACTTCCTTTCACCGATGTTGTTAGAGACCAGTTTGGTGTTGGAGGAAAATTACCGGATGATGGTGTATATAGAATGATTTCGTTCCTGCATAAAGTATCAAAGGATTTGAACGATACATCGTTGTTCCAGGTTGCGCTTGACCTAATGCTCAAATGGTCAGGTTATGCAGGTATAAAAGATCTTGTAAGACTTCCAAAATCTAAGGAACTTACAAAGGTTGTTGATCCTATTTTGTTCAAACAGTTAAGTAAATAATACAATTCTATACAATGATTGTACAGAAGTATATAAAAGAATCAGAAAGCGATGGTCTTGTAACTCTGAACCGTTCTGGAGCTAAACAGAGATGGTTCAGAGCTGACGGTTCCGAGATAAACATGAAAATCGTTGATACGGTTGTCGATATGGCGCTCAGAAACATCAGCAGCGATTTACCGCCAGTATATAAGTATATCAATTCTAAAGACATATTTTATACAGATAGTCCCTATGTTGACACAATGGCAACTGACGGAAGAAGTATATTTATAAATCCATCGTGGGTTGATTATACACTTGCTCGCTTAGGTGGCCCAGGAAAAGGCGCCATTGGAATAGAGTTCGTTATAATTCACGAAGCTCTTCACAATGCTTTTCATCATACGATTGATGAAGCGAAGGCTAGGGATAAATACCCAGATCATGACAGGGTTAATAGAGCTCAGGACTATGAAGTAAACTACGCAATAGAAAATTATCTAAATACCAAAAATAATCCAGATCTCTATAAAGGAATAACTAAGATGATGGAGGGGTGGTATGATGAGAAGTTTGCCGACATGACATGGGAAAATATTTATCCAAAAATTCCAGCCGGAAAGGATTTCATAAACAATAAGATAGAAACTTCACCTATGTTCAAAAAAGGATTCCGCGCAGCAATAAAGGGATATTTCAAAAGGTTAAGAAAAGAAAAATTGATCGAACAGTATGAAGTTAAATGACTGGGGTAAAAAAGCTATCGCTCAAGTGTGTAATGACATAAACGCTGATGCTGTTAGAAAAACCCAAAAAATAATGAGCATAATATTTCCTGATGATGATAATCAGGATAGTGGTTCACCGTCTGATAATGACCAGAAACTGAACGACCCAAATTTCTTGATGAACGATCCGGATTATTTGAGAGGGTTTGAGTTTGGAAAACAATATGCTGAATACATGTTTAAACATCTTGGTATAAGACCAGATGTTAAATATGATATTCCTTTTGTTGATGATATAAAAATAAAAGTTTCTGAAAGTTTGAATGAAGCTGCCGGAAATAACACGTTTAACCCAGATAATAAAAATGATTACGCGAAGGCTATATATCAGATTCTGGTGAAATCATTTACTCCTGGTGAAGCTGCAAATCAAATTTATAATCTTATAGATACAATTGTTAAGGGATATAACCCTGAACCTGAAGCTGGAGGATCATCTTCTGCTCGATCACCGTTTGATCCTGACGATGATACAAATAAGCAGAACAATCAAAATCAGCAGGGAAACCAACAGGGAAACCAGCAAAACAATCAATCTGGTCAAGGTCAGAATGGACAAAGCGGCAACGACCAGCAGAATGGTGGAGGAGGTGGAGAATCTGGACAGAAAGAGCAGGGAACAAACGGGAAAAATAATTCCACAGATGGTTCGTCTGGTGGTTCACAAGGAGGAGATAATAATGACGAAAACGGTGAAAACGGTGATTCTCAATCTGGTGGTTCAGGAGAATCTCAATCCGGTAACGAAACCACAGATAATAACGGAGAGAAAGATGGCGGAACCGGTGGAGATTTGTCTGGTTCAGACGACTCAGAAGAAGATATGAGTGGAGGAATTTCTGGAGAAGGAGACGATGGAAGCGATGATTTGTCAGACGAAGCTTATGATGCAATATCACAGGAAGCCGAGAAACAGTATGGAAACGGATCTGTTGCAATGAGAAATGCGGGAGATCAATCTGGAGAATTAAAGGGTAGTCATGTTATTTCAAAGGAAGATGCCGATGAAATAAGAAAAGAACTCAACGCGAAGGAAACTTCTACGGATTTGGGGGCGACTGGAACAGATGAAGACGTCGAAGAACTTATCGATCTTAAGAGGGGTTTAGATAGAATGAATGGTCGCGCTAATCATAAGGCTGGTGATGCTGAAGATTATAAGAAAACAGATGGTGCGTTTGATGCTCAAATTAGAAAAGTAAAAGCTTCAACAGAAGGACCTATTGATTGGAAAGCTGTATTTAAAGATTTTACGAAGGTGCTATCTCATGAACACGAAAGAAAGCACTTCAGGAAAAATTTGGCGGTTCGTGCAGGAATATATGCAAAGAACTCCTATAGAAAGCGTTCAGATTTTGAAAAGTGTGTTGTATATGTAGATACCTCTGGTTCTGCATATGGATTCGTGCAGGTAATGATTCAGGAGCTTGCTAGACTTTTGGATGATTGCAACTTCGAATCAATGGATGTCAGACTTTTCTCGGACAGCGTTTATAAAAGCTACTTGAATCTCGATCCGACAGATGTTGTGGATGGAAAACTCAAGATTGAGGTATCGTCCGGAGGAACATCACTTGATGCTGTATACAAAAACATATCAAAGAAATATTGTGATGAATACGGTGAGATAAATGATGGAATATCGGCTATTGTTATACTTACAGACGTTTCGGGTATATGGGGAACATATGTTGAGTTATCGGAGTCGGATTTGGATACAGACTGTAAAGAGAAAATGTTCTATGCCGTTTATGATGAGTCGTCTCGTTCAAGAGAAGAAGTGGAAGGTGTCGTTCGCGATGCTATTGATGAGGATTCAGGGTTTATTATAGTTTGTCTCGAAAATTTAATTAGTTCGTTAAAGGGCGATGAATCTGTTTCGGAATCAATGAATGAAGGTAGGCTTGAATTTTCCGATTATGATAATAAAGACGATAATCCAACAAATGAACCAAAATCAGAAGAAGATGAAGAAAAAATTTTTAAAAGACTAGGTCTTCATACTGCCAGATTATCAGGAAACTATGAAGGAGCATCTCCTGAAATAGTAGCAACATTGAAAGAATATCTTCCTAATGTTTCTCCTGTTTCAAACGAAGCTACGTTGTCAACGAAAGAAAATACCTATTTTATTGACGATGATGAAATTGTAAGTATACACATGAATCTTACAAATGATAATATTCAGAATTTCCTTTTAACATGCGAAAAGGTTAAATACGGAAGACTTATCGGAAATGTTAATATAAGTGATATAACTATAGAAAACCTTCCTGATAGTTTCCCTGTTGAAGTTGACGGAGATTTTTCGATAATAAACGTTAGCGGTATAACAACATTGAAACACTTTCCTAAGATAATCACTGGAACACCTGAGATAGTTATGTGGTCGAGAAGAATGAAAGATGATTCTGGAAATTACATAAATACACAAAAGGCTATAAAAGATTATATTAGTCGTATTGGTAAGGATCAAGATTATATCAATAGATATAAAAAGATATACGAGAGATTTAATGCTGCTAACGAATATATAAACAAACACAAATCAAAGAGATGAAAAAAATAAAGATAAACGAAGGTAGGCTTACTTTTGATGATTATGATATAATCGATAAAAGTAATGATACATCCGTCGATAGTGAAAAAAGAAGCGTCGATTCTTCAGATGGTGATTCGACTAATCCAGAAGAAGATGAGAAACTGTTTAAACGTCTTGCTTTGCAAACAGCTAGATTATCTGGAAATTACGAGGGTGCATCGCCAGAGATTGTTGCCGCTATAGTTAAATATATGCCAGAACTAAGACCCGTGTCGAGCGAGTTTAGCCTTGAAGAAAATGAAAACACATATTATATAGATGACGATGAGTTCGTTAGCGTTCATATAAATCTTGATAATGACAATATCAAGAATTTCATCAATATCTGTAACGATGGTGTTGTTTTTCTAAAATTGATTGGAAGTGTTAACATACAGAACGCCTTTGGTCTTAATGATGTTAAATTATTCCCGGCTGGATTCCCAAGAGAAATTGATGGGCAATTTATAATTAAACGTGTTGCCAGACCAATTAACTATAATAATGCTCCAGTAAAATTTAGTGAAAAACCAGTTATAGTTACAATTAATAAGCATCTTGAAATCAAAGCAAACGAATATATTAACAGAGTTTGGTCAACCGAAACAAATGAAAATAAAACAGAAAAACACGATATGAAAATAGATCTTTTAAGTGAGGCAAGAAAAAGATTTTCACTTGGAGAAAGTTTTGCTTCAAATATAAATGAGGCTATGGGTCCAAAACTTTCCGCCCTTCTTCCAGCTAAAGGTGTCAGAAAGGGTTCAATGGACGATGATAATTTTGTTAGAGAAAATAACAGGAGAGTTATATTTGATATAATTGACCCAATGATAAACATTCCATGGGGAAATCTAGATGAAGATAAAGTAACTGTTCTTAATGATGCTCTTGAAATTGCGGAAGATGTAGCAACTGGTAAGAAAGATTTCGAGGGAATAAAGATATTCACAACAAAGGATAGACTCATTAGTGCAGTTTATGCTGCTTCTCCAAACAATAAAATTCCAAAAATTGTATACCTTAGAGGAGATGATGGACAGGATCTTATTGATCCAAATGCTATCGCTGAAGAGATAAACAAAAGACATGTTTATTATGGAAGAAAATCTAAGAGTCTTGAAGACTTTGGTATAACGAGTAATGAACTTCCAAAAGATGAGAATGCAACTGTATCAGATCTTGTTTGCGGTTGTGTTTACTGGGCTCTTGGTGCATTGAAGTTCGGTCACGAGGAAAATCGTAGAAGATATACCGCAAAGACTTTCGATCCGTCTTCTGGTAGCGACAACAACGAAATTTTCGACAAGGTTATGTCTATTCTTTTCGGAAATTATGAACAGGTTCGCGAAAACGATAAAGCTGTAAAATTCAAGATAGATTTTGAATACGAAAAGAGTTCAGACAATAGAAAAACAGAGTTTGTTATTATTGGTAATCCATCATCAAACCAGGCGTCATATAAAACTGATTTTGTTAGAGCTATAAAAGCAGCAAACGGAAATGTCTCAGACATCGTTGAGCTTTTAAGCGAAGATATGCTTAAAGCGATTGCGTTTGGCTGTGGAATTCGTTTAATCGATGAATACCCAACCTATACAATAAATGATATTGAAGAAGGTTCAAGAGAAGATCTTGTCAATATCGTTCAGGGAATTCTTGATGCAAAAATCGTTGGTTCCGCAATTAAGAGAGCTTCTTATGCTGGTAATAAATGGAGTAAGAACCTTGAAAGCGAAAAAATAAATAACCCGGCTACGGTTGGTCTTCTTTTCCCAGATAAAATGGCTAAAGAGTATAAAGTAGACGTTAAGATTAAAGATGAATATAAAAAGAGACTATTCTTGGTCGCTGATAGAGCTCTTGCTAAATCTGGAACATATGATGTTCTTGGAAATAAAGCAGAATATTCTGGAACAGTATTTAATGCAATCGAAGACTTTAAAAATAATGTGTTTACAAAAGAAAGACTTTCAGAAACATATAAAGTTATCAAGTCTTATGCTGCTGGTACAACGTTTGGTGTAGCGAATTTGAAAGATGTTAGAGAATCTCTTTCGTTTATTCCTGTTGTAATAAATAACATCCTTGATATATATTCACATGTTGGTGTTGATAAGATTGAATCAGACACATATGATGAAATAAGCGGATTTGCTAGCACTTTGTCAATAATTGATGACAAATTGAACGAAATTGAAAGTATTGGTGTAGCAGATCCAAATTCTGTTTCCAGAAGCACTGCTGATAAAGTGTTCGATTTATTTGATGATATCAAGAAGGAAACAGAAAATCTTGTTAAATTCCGTGATAACGTGGGAAAAGCAAACGGAGAGATGCCTATAATGGGTAAACTCTCAAACGCTATAAGACAAGCTAATATGAAGAGGGTTGACAGAGAGTTAAGACGTCAATCTACGACGCAACCATCTGAAGAACAAAGTTCCGGTGCACCATCTTTTGATACAAAGGAATTCAGTGACAATGTGACAAAGGTTAACAGATATGTAAATAGTCTCAATTTCAAAGTTCCACAGATAAAGAAAAACGCAGCGTCGATAACAGATAGAAATGTTCAGAGAAAATTAAAAAATATTGACGGATTTGTTTCAGATTTGAAGGAAGTTGCAAAATTCGGTAACGACGTTGTTAATAGCGGAGATTTTAATTTCCTTGAAAGTAGAAAATATATCGTTGATGACTTCTCAGAACTTGTCGATAAATTAAATCTTATCATGGGAACGAAGGGTATTGAGCCAATTGTAAGAGTTATATCACAGTGCCTACCAATTTTGGAAAATGTTCTTGATGTTGCGGATACGTATTACGATGCTCTAGATAGAAGAGAAAAGAACTCTCTCAGCATGGCAGAATCAGTCAAGTCTAAACCAGGTCTCAGACTCGTTGAATCCGTAAACGGAATCAAGATTTACAGAAGAGTAAAATAACTTATGTTTAACCTAAAAAAGAAAGCCGCAGAAATGCGGCTTTTCTCATTTAACGCTTCTCGCTTTATCGTAGCTTTTAGTCCTCAGTTCTAACAACCTCTCCATATATCCGTTTCTTCGCAGAGTTTTGAATATGAGGTTTCCTTCTGACATTTCCGGATTGCCTTCGTCGAAATTGTCTTTCCTGATCGATTTTATTCTATCGAAAAGATCACTAGCGTCGCTGTATACATTCCATGCGTCGTTTCCGTCTGAGAATCTTTTTTCCAAATCTTCTATCTCTGTCATAAGTTCGGCCGACTTTTCCTTGATATCGTCTTTATCAAGACCATCGGTAGAAATTTTATCTTTATCCGGTTCAACATTCCATTTATTTTTAAGAATGGAATAAACACCGGATGATGTGTGCTTTTCTATTGTATCCTGCACATATAGTTCAACGGGGAAACCGTTTACCGTTATATCTTCGTGTGTTTTGTTCCAATTTTTTCTTACGGCGTCGAAATATTTCTTTATCAACTCTCTGTCGTCGCCTATAGTAGAGAAATCTATAACTATGTGGAGATCTACGTCAGAGTGTTCTTTGCTCCAGTTATAGTTTGCGAGAGAACCTGTGAAAATTATGTCTTCAACGGAGATGCCTTCGATTTCAAGATCCTCCAAAAAATCTCTCGATATAGATAGAAGATCTTTTCTTATTTCAGGTTTTAGTTTATTGTTTTCCCAGATGTCTTTATTGAGTTCATCCTTCGGTGCAAATGATTTCAAATCTACATCTTCGGGTGTTGCTTCGTCTAATTCTTTATATTTGAAATATTTCATTTTACTATTAAAAATTTTTATATTTATCCCCGTTTTAATTTTTTAAAACACATCAAAAATTTTCATATTGATATATAATACTTTAAGGTTTTTGTTTTTATAAAGACAATATTTTCTGTATATTTGCAAAGCAAAGATTACAAAAATCAGCATAAATAAAACACCTTAATTTAGTAGAAAGTTTATGATTAGATATATTCCAGAAGACACAACAGTTGTACTCGCTGAGGTACCTGATGAAATCTCTTTAGCTATAAATTTGTCAAATTGTCCACACCGATGTCCAGGATGTCATTCTCCTTATCTTCAGGAAAATAAAGGTGATGAACTAACGTTTGATGTAGCAAAAAAGCTCATAGACAAAAATTGCGGAATCACGTGTGTAGTTTTTATGGGCGGAGATTCTACACCGGCACAGTTGGTTAAACTTGTATATGACTTGAGGCAAGTTTATCCTGAATTGAAGTTTGCGGTATACTCTGGAAACCCAATCGCACGACCAGATTATATCGCGATGTTTGACTATATAAAACTCGGTGAGTATAAAGCAGATCTTGGTGGACTTGACTCTGAGACAACAAATCAAAAATTTTTCAAGAAGATCATGAAGGATGGGAGACCTTTCCTTGAAAATCAAACATATAAATTTAAGAAGAAATGGTAAATTGCGGAAGTTGGAGTGACGTGCTCTACGAATTGAACAAAACGCCTGGTGGTCGTACAGTTCTAAAAATATCTACGTCTTGGTGTGGACCTTGCCGGACGCTTCAAAAAATACTCGAAGGTATAGAAGGAACAGTTGATAATGTTAAATTCATATGTGTCGACGCGGATGAAGTTGATGATGAATTTATTCTTGAGAAATTTAACGTTAGGGGGGTTCCTGTCTTAATAGTCCTTGATGAGAACGGAGAGACTATAAGTCAAACGGTTGGTTTGCAGACAAAAGAACAAATTCTTGAAAGACTGAAACCATAAATGTCCAGATAATCGTTAATGATTTCTATGTTTGGGCAATTATCTGGACAAAGTATCTCGAAAAAATTTACAGAATTACATATCTAGACAATTTTCTAGACAAATGTCTAGATGGGCACATATTAACAAAATTAAAATAAAAATCAAGACAAATATAATATGAACGTTAGAAAAAGTGACGGAAGCATTGAAGAATACAGCGCCGAAAAGGTTAAGAAAGGAATACGTGAAGCATTTGAAGCGGTTGGTGAAGTTTGCGATGACGCTGTTCTTTCTTTAATAGAAGGAAACCTTTATAATTATGAGAATATATCATCTTCAGAGATTGAGAGACAGGTTTCTGAATCTTTAATGTCAATAAACAAAAAAGCAGCTCGAAAATATCTAGATAAAGCGAGCGAGAATAAAGTATTAAAGAAAAATGATGATTTCGTAAGAAATTATATCGCCGCTTCAAATGCGGCAACAGGATCTAAATATGACTCAAACGCAAACGTATCAAACAAAAATATTGTTACGCTTGGACAGGAGCTGCACAAAGGCGAGAATATTCAACAGAATAGATATATTATGCAAAACAAGATCAAGCAACTCTATTCCAAAAAACTTGCTGATCAGTATATCTATGATTTGGAACACCATATCATATATAGACATGATGAGTCCGGAACACCAGGATATCCATACTGTGTTGCTATTACAATGTACCCGTTCTTAACCGATGGATTAACGAAACTCGGTGGATTATCTATTGCACCGACAGACTTGAAGAGTTATTGTGGCGAGTTTATTAATCTTGTTTACTCTGTTTCTTCACAATTTATGGGTGCAGTTGCGACACCAGAGTTCCTTCTATATATGGATTACTTCATAAGAAAGGATTACGGTGAAGACTATCTCAATCATCTAGATGATGTAGTTGAAAACAATAGAAAACACAGAACTCTTGAACAGGTTATCGAGAATTCGTTTCAGCAAGTTGTTCATTCCATGAATATGCCAGCCGGAAATAGGGGGTATCAGACTGTTTTCTGGAATGTTAGTTATTTTGACAGACCTTACTTTGAAGGTGTGTTCGGAGATTTTGTGTTTCCTGACGGAACAAAGCCAAAATGGGAAACGTTATCATGGTTGCAGAAAAAGTTTATGAATTGGTTCTGTAGTGAAAGAGACAAGTATGCTGTTATGACATTCCCTGTTGAAACGTTAGCTATGCTTACGGACGGCGGTGATGGTTTTGTAGATCAAGAATATGCTGACTTCGCGGCAGAAATGTGGTCAAAAGGACATAGTTTCTTTTGTTATTTGTCAGATAGTCCGGATAGTCTTAGCAGTTGTTGCTTCAGTAAAAACCAAAAAGTTTTATGGAAATCATCAACAAGTGGCGTTAATTTAACAACTTTAGAAGAACTACATAATTTAAACTGGGAACCATATAAGAAAAATCTTAGAATTTTCCACAATGGTAGCTGGGTAAGTGGAAAATCAATAAAATTACCAAACAGAAAGATGTATAAAGTTGTTACTGAAAACAACAAAGAAATATACATGACCGATAATCATATTAATGTTACAATTGATGGTGAAAAACAGACATCAGAATTAACAGTAAATGATTATTTAATGTTTAATACAATGGCATTAAATGCAGTACCAGAAAATGATGAACATTTAACATATGAACAAGGTTTTGCTGTTGGTGCTTTTCTTGGTGACGGGTCTTTTGGCAGAAGATTTGACGATGGAGTTATATATGATGTAAATTTCTCACAAAACAAAAACAAATATGAGAAATGTATGTCAATGATAGATGCTGCTAACAGTCAATTAGGAGGCGAAACTGTTTCTTGCTTGAGTTCTGTTTATAACAATGTATATCCAGTTAGAATTTGTTCAAAAAAATTAGTGGCATTTATACAAAGATGGACAAATTGGAAAGAAGGAACATTGTATTATAATAAAGAATTGAACCTTGATTGTTTGTTACAGTCTATTGAATTTAGAAAAGGCATTCTTGATGGGTGGTATAATACAGATGGTGGAAATTCTAACAGGTGCTACACAACAAGTCAAAAACTTGCAGAATGTATGGAGGCTTTAATAACCTCTCTTGGTATGCAATCAATAATTGACATTTCTGATAGAACAGACGAAAAAGTTGTTATAAGGGGTAAAGAGTATAATAGAAATTATCCATTATATTGTGTTAGATGGTATGAGCAAGCAAATCATAGGACAAACAAAGATACTGAACGTTCATGGGCAAAGAAAAATAATTCAATTTATTTCAAGATAAAATCAATAGAAGAAGTTGAATATTTAGATGATGTTTATTGTATTGAATGTAAGAACGAAAAAGAGCCTTACTTCACTCTTCCTTGCGGTCTAATTACTCATAATTGCCGTTTGCGCAACGCCTTAAAAGATAATGCAGAAGACGATCTTAATCATACAACGCATCAGTTTTCTATGGGAACCGCGTCCGTTGCTACTGGTTCAAAGTGCGTTATGACAATAGATCTTAATCGTGCGGTTCAGGATGCGACCAGAAAATATTTCAAAGATGTAGTTGGAACAGAACTCAACCCAGGAGAAAAACTTCATAATGTTTCAGAAAAAGAAAGAGAGGGAATATATCTTTATATCTGCGATTATATCAATGAGCTTACGGAGAGAGTTCATAAATATCTGACATCATTCAATGCAATCATAAAGGATTTCTTTAATGCTAATATGTTGACTGTGTATTCGGCAGGGTTCATTGATATGAGGAAGCAGTATTTGACTGTCGGCGTGAACGGATTGACGGACGCCGCCGAGTTCATGGGCATTGAAATAACACCAAATGATGAATATGAGAAGTTCTCAGGGATGATTCTCGAAACAATAAACAAGTGTAATAAGAGAGACCGCACCAGAGATTGTATGTTTAACACTGAATTCATCCCAGGTGAAAACGTTTCATACAAGCATTATGAATGGGACAAGAAAGACGGGTATTATGTTTCTCCAAAACACAATATGTATAGTTCATATTTCTATAATCCTGAGGATCCAAATATAAGTATATTAGATAAGTTTGTTCTTCATGGAAGAAGATTCTCTTCTATGTGTGATGGAGGAATGGCACTTCATGCAAATCAGAAAGAAATTGGAACAAAAGAGCAATATATGAAACTTCTTAAATTTGCAGCGAAGAACGGCACAAGCTATTTTACATTTAATGTGATGGGAACGGTTTGTGAAGAGGACGGTTGCGGATTTATAAGCAAACATACTTTTGATCATTGTCCAAAATGCGGAAGTAAAAATATCAGTCACACTACAAGGATCATTGGGTATCTTAAAAAGATCAGGGATTTTAGTGAGCCAAGACAAGAAGAAGCAGCAAAAAGAGTGTATAACTAATATGACATTTCAAATCTATAGAAAACCAGGATGGATATTAAATCCGAACGATAAAGTTGTAAACGGTATTATCAATGGGCTGAATAGATGTGACGGTCACTGTCCGTGCCACAACAAATATGCTGGAACAGATGACGACATTTGTCCATGTAAAGCATACAGGGAAGAAGATTGTTGCTGTTGCGGATTGTACGTTTATCCTAAAAAACAAGAATCTTAATTTTAGAAAATTCCGTATATTTGCAAAAATGTACGGAATTTTTATATGAGTGAGATTAACAAAGAAAAATCGCCTGGACTACCCTTGGACGTGATGGTTGGAATTTATCAGAAAACGCTCGCGTATTCTCTTGAAAGCGTTAAGGTAAATCCTGACGGAACGACAACACATTTACACTCCAATGAATTTTTGGATAAACATCCAGAAAGACGCGATTCGCCTGAATTCACAGAAGACGAAGAAAAAGAACAGGTGAAATTTATTGCAGCCGCAGCAAAAATATTTTAATTTTGAAATTTTTTAACATTTTGCATATTATAAGAAACTGACCGATCTATAATGAAAGTTTATTTGTGCGCAATTGGAAAAAATGAAAATCGTTATATAAAAGAATGGGTTGATTATCATCTTTCCATAGGTTTTGATAAAATAATACTTTTTGATAACAATGATGTTGATGGAGAACGTTTTGAAACCGTCCTTCAATCGTATGTATACGATGATAAAGTAGAGCTTGTTTATGTTAGGGGCAAAGAAAAACAGCAGTTGCCATCATATGAATATGCTTATAAAAGGTATGAGTCAGTTTGCGATTGGATGGCGTTCTTCGATTGTGATGAATTTCTAACGTTCGCAGACGGTGTAGATCTTAAGCATTGGATTTTTTATCTTGATAAAATTAATCTAGGTGTAGACTGCATTTATGTTAATTGGATGTGTTACGGAGACTGTGAAAACCTTTTCTATGACAATAAACCGGTTTTAGAAAGGTTTCCGGATCCGCTTCCTTTTCATAAGTGCACAATATACGAGTTCCCTCAAAATTGTCATGTAAAGTCAATTGTAAAGACTGGCTCGAAAACTATTTCTTTTTCAAATCCTCATACGCCGGACAACAATAATTTTATATATTGTTCTCCGTCTGGTTGTGTTTTGAGTCATTATACTCCATTCCTTAGTTATGATTATAGCTTTGCTTGGCTTAGACATTATACAACAAAAACAATTTCAGAATGGAAGGATAAAATGAATAAAGGTTATCCAGATCAATCAAAGGAAGAATCTAAGAAAAATCTTACATTTGATATGTTCTTTAAGTGGAACGAAAAAACAGAAGAAAAGTTGAAGATAGCGAATGAATAAAGACGACGAGTTTCAGATTTATATGTTAACTCATAAAATCCCTGAATATGGACTTTGGGATAATGAGTACTTTACGCCCTTACATTGTGGAAAAGCGTTAACCGATGAATATGTCTGTGATGTTTGTGACAACACGGGCGACAATATCTCATCCAAGAACAGAACTTATCTTGAAGCGACAGGGATATATTGGATATGGAAGAATACAGATCATGATCTGGTTGGTCAATGCCAATATAGGAGACGTTTATTTACAAGACCTTTGTTTGTTTTTAAAAATATATTGAAAGACAACGATATAATTGTTGCGAAACATCTTTCTGTTCCTGTTTATAAACAATATGCGGTGTGTCATAATTCAGATGATATGGATGTTTGCGGAAACATCATACATGACAAGTTTCCTGAGTTTTATGATCCATATGTGAAATACATCGTCAACGGAAACATACTTTTTTATTCTAATGGGTTTATAACACATCGAACAATATATAATGGTTTGTGCGAATTCTGTTTCGGCGTGATTGAACAATATGAGAAAGAGTTGGATCTTGAAACATATGATGATTGGTTAAATAGAGCAAAATTGTGTGAAAATAAAGGAAATCCTCACAACGAAATAAGAAACATAGAATATCAAGCTAGGATAGGAGGGGCGCTGTTCGAAAGATTATCTACATTATACATATTAACGACATGCAAAAATATTATAGAGACTCCTTATTTGAAAATGGAAGAAAACATACTATAAATAAGGATTTTTCCGTATATTTGCAAAAATAAAATTTATTTGGCTGAATGGCAGCTAATCAGACAAACACTTACATACAAAATATATTTTATCATTATATTCTTTCTGAACCAAGTTTAGCCACAAAATTTGAACCAGAATTTTTCTTGGCAAAACCTGTTCAGATTTCGTTTAAACTTGCGAAAGAGTTTGTGATAAAATATCATTCTGAGCCCAGCGCCGATCAGATGAAGCAACTTACGAGACAAAACGGTCTTGAAGAACAGTTGCCGGATGATATCATCGATGCGTTATATTCTCAGAAACAGATGTTGGCTAGTTATCCTGAAGAGTGGTTATATGATGAAACCACCGACTGGGCTATGCTTGAGAACGTTAAAAAGGCTATATATGAAGCGGCCGCGTATCTTAAGCTTAACCAGGATAATATGGAAAGCGGGAAAGCGAGGGAAATTGTTGAACACATAAAGACCATGTTCAACAGAACATGCGTTCTTGAGTTCGCTGACACCGTTGATCACGGTTCCGATTTCTGGGATGCTGAGAGTCATAAACAGAAAAAGATGGTGCGTCGTCCAAGTGGGTTCCCGTTCATCGATTATTGTCTCAATGGCGGTTGGTTCGACGGATGCCTTGCTTGCTTTGTCGGTGCCCCAAAAATCGGCAAATCCCTTTGGTTGCAGAATCTATGTGCAGAGTCAGTTAAGGCTGGTGAAAACTCAGCATACATAACTCTTGAGCTTCCTGAAGAGATGGTAAACTCAAGAATGGGTTCAAACATGTTTTCAATACCATCTTTGGAATACGATAAGTATTCAGCCGACACAGCAAAATTCAAAGAGATAATGAACAATTACAGAAAGAGTTGTTTGTTAAAGCCAGGAGAGCTTCTTGTTAAGTTTTTCCCAACATCAACACTGACTGTCATTGAACTCGAATCGTTCCTTCTTTCCGAAGAGGAGAGGCGTTCAACTCCAGAAAACCAATTTAAGTTCAAAAATGTGTTTGTGGATTACATAAACATCATGAGAAATTATCGTAATCCAAATTCAGAGAACACCTACATGAAGATTAAGCAAATCGCAGAGGACCTGAAAGCTATGGGCGCTAAAAACGGATGGGCTATAATAACTGCAACACAAACAAATCGAGCTCAGTTTGATACAAATGATGTGTCAGCATCTAACGTTGCAGAATCTACAGCTCTTGGAGCGACTGTCGATGTCATGTTTGGTCTTATCGCTGATCCAATGATGAAAGCAAAAGGAGAATATTATTGCAAATGTATATATGATCGAGTGTCGCCGCAAGAGAATAAGAAAAAGAAATATAACTGTAATTTCAATTTCTTGAGGTTGACTGAAGACCCGAATGAAAAAATCATTGAGGTTGATTTTACTTTCCCTCAGACCACTCTTCCTGGTGGAAGAAAACGCGGCAACGGTAAACCTGGTTCCGACCAGCAATTTGAACCAGGAAAACCATCTGCCGCTATACAACCAAACACAGAGTTTGACGTCCCGCAACCGCAGACAGCTAGCGTTGACCTATTTGCAAACAACGGTGGAACCGGAAACGTCTCTGAATTTTCAGGTCAACCAAATAACACAGCAACCCCTCTTATAAAAATAACCGGAATGGGAATGTTTTAGTTTATGGAAGATAAGATTTTTAACAGTAATTTTGACAATGTAGAATATGGCACAGAGAGATCTTCTCAGTCATCAATATCTATTGATCCGGCAGCTGAGAGGTATTACGAGGAAAGTATGAGCGAAAACATCGAGGATCTTTATACAGAAAGGAGACTTCGAGATATAATGTCAAAAATATATGACGAATCCGAGTTTAAGGACAAATACAGCGACATTCCTAAAAAGATAGAACGTCGCGATATGTTCAAAATTTATTACTATTTTAAAGACGAACTGAACAAAATAGGAGAATTTAATATCGTTCAGATATTTTGCGCTATTGCTGAATTTTTTGATATGAATTATAGAACTTTGTATAAAGACGTCATAACTCTTGAAGATAAAGCCGAGATTCTTGAATTGATTGAGGAGCAGAACGGAATAGAAAAACATGTCTCAAAATCTAAAAAACTTTTCTAATGGCTGGAATAAGAACAGTTAGCAGACCTGATGTTGATGAGGTCATTTTCATATCTGATGTTCACTTTGATAAAAAGAGAACGTCTCTTGAGTGGAATCAGAATATAGTAGAATATTTTGATAATTTTTTCATCCCGTTGATTAGGAAAGAAATGACAAAGGGTCGCCGTCCTGTTGTCGTATTCGCCGGGGATTATTTTGATAACAGACAGACTGTTGACATAGATGTTATGAACAAGGCGGCTGATGTTATGATTAGGATAGCGTCGGTTTGCTCAGTTTATGTTATGATAGGGAATCACGACATCTACAAAAAGACTGATACAAGCATTACAACGTTGCGTGTTATAGAGAATTTCAAAAACGTTGATCTTATACGAGACAGAATGGTTTTGTCAATAAAAAACGATAGAACATTCATGTTGAACTCCTGGATAGGAGACTGCACAAAGGAAAGCAAGTTGATTCAGAAATATAAAGACAAGTATGATTTTCTTGTATTTCATACAGAGATATCCGGGATGAGTTACGATAACGGAAGACAGATAACGAACGGAATCAATTTGAGTACCGTTGGAGACGATTGTCGTATATTATCTGGTCACATTCATAAGAGACAGGAATCAAAGAAAGCCCTTTATTTCGGATCCCCGTATGAAATTACAATCGAGGACATGGGAAACGTTAAAGGTATATATACTTTTTATGTTAATGACGACAACGAAATTATTAGAGAATTTCACGAAAACACATATTCTCCAAAACAGCTTATAGTAGAGTATAACGACTACGGGAAAGAACTTGAAAAATGGAAGTTCATTGAAAATAATTACGTGAAAATCTATTTTGAACCAGGCCAATTCAAAAAAGTTAACGTGAATAAATTGTCTGATGATTTGCAAACTTTCAATCCACGAAAGCTCGAATTCATAGAAAAAAAGAGAGAGAAATTGGAGAAGGAGGTTAAACAGGTAGCAAAAGATGCTACAATATATGATATCTTTGAAGAAAAGGTCTCCGCAAGAGAGAATATGACGGACGACACAAAGAACGAACTTATGAAAATAAACAAGGAATATATCAAGAGAGCCGAGGAGGAGCTTGCACAATGAAGATATTAAAACTTGAATGGAGAAATATATTCTCTTACGGTGATGATGTCACCACGATAGAATTTGGTGAGGATTCAAAACTTTGGCAACTTTCTGGTAGAAGCGGCTCCGGAAAAAGCAGTCTTCTGTCTATTCCAAAACTTCTTTTTTATGGAAAAACGGAGGGGTCAGATGGAAGAAGCGTGAGTGTTACTGCGATAGCAAACAGAATCAATAAAAAAGGTTGGATTCGAGGAACAATAAAGAAAGGAAACGATCTTTATATAATAGAGAGAACATTTTCTCCATCTGGTCTTGTTTTGTTTAAGAACGGCGAACAGATTGATAAAGCTGGAATGAAAAACATCCAAGATATTATTGAAGATGATGTTCTTGACGGGATGCCATATCACATATTTGCGAATGTGATGACGCTTTCCCTCAATAATTTCAAGTCTTTCATATCAATGACTCCTGCTGATAAGCGAGCTATTATTGATAAGATATTTTCGCTTGAAATAATTAACAAGGTGTACGAGCTTATCAAAAAAGATATGAAGGATCTTGGAAACGAAATAAATTCAAGCAACAGTCAGATTTTTACATTGGATCAAATGTTAAAGACATCTACGGCGGAACTTGAATCTCTTTCATCAAACCAGCCAGGATCAAAAGATAAGCTTTCTGAAATAAGTGCGAAACTAAGAAAAGTTTCTGAACTTTCTCAGCAACAAAATGCGTTGTATGCTGAGCATTATTCAAAGTACAACGAATTGAATCTTGCTCAGAATCAGATAAATCAGATTATATATCAAAAGAATGTCGAGCTTAATACAGTTCAACAGAAACTTAACTTGTTCAGTCAGGATAAGTGCCCTACATGTGGAACTCCTTTCAACACCGGTGATTTTGATGAACTGAGACAGGCTCTTGAAGATCAAAAGGTAAACATTCTTTCTGATATAGATGCTCAGACGGCTAATTTGGAAAAAGTGAAGGACGCTGTGTTGAAGTATACGTCTCTGTTAAATGAGCTTAATTCAAATATACAGAAGATTAACACAAAGTACAATGAGCTCGTTGTTGAGTATAAAACCATCGAGGCTGTCCTTAATAGTGCCAACGAAGCAAACTCTATCAAGAACATCATAAAGGCAACGGAAGAAAGCAAAGCCGCTATGGAGAAGTCAATAGATGAATCGAACAGAAAGATGGATATACTTAACGTCATGGAGGAAATGTATTCCGTTGACGGTATAAAGCAGGAGTTGATGAACAATTATATACCGACTCTTAACGAAGAAGTTGCAGACACTTTGTCTGCCCTCGGGTTTCCATATACACTGGAATTCGATTCTTATTTTGACGCACACCTTCAGGACGTTACAGGTGAAATAACGCCTCAGAGTCTTTCTACAGGAGAGCATAAAAAGGTTGACTTGACGGTGTTGTGCGCAATATTGAAAATGCTGAAAAGAAAGTATCCGCAGATTAATCTTGTTTGTCTGGATGAAACCGTGTCGTCTCTTGATTATGAAAGCTCGACAGACGTTATAAAATATCTTAAGGAGCTTTCAAAGAATATGGGAATGAACATTTTTATAGTTAGCCACACGACACTAGATGAAAATCTTTTTGATGTACATTTAAGTGTAGAAAAGCCTTACGGATACAGCGTATTAAGTGTAATTTAATGATATGAAGCAGTTTAAAGATATAACGGAAAAAGAGTTGAAGTATCTTCGGACACACAGCGTTCATATAAAGGAGATGCTTGATATGGTTTATTTTAGAATCGTTGTCGGAGAAGGTGGATCGTTCAAAGTGTTGAGTGCGAAGGGAAGAGAACTTTCACTGATTGATTGTGTAGTAAATGACGTAAACGATCAGATTATGAAGTTCGCTCAGAGATTCGATCCATCTATAGATAGTGAGATTTACGATACGTTTGGCGAATGCAACATAGGGTTTTTTTATCTTCCAGTTAAACAAACACGAACGATATCTTATGATAAGATGTGTGAGAGAAGCTTTATTTTATCCGACTTTTACACAAAAGATAAATCTAGGAAATCGACGTCTACGCTGATGCATATAATAAAGGGTGGAGATGCAGAAAATTCTCGGTTGTATAATTGCTATCCTCTTATAGATAACTTTGATAGGTTGCCGGACAACGTTGTTCCGACGGAAACCGATATGAACAACATTAGAGAATTAACAGGTGGAGATACTTTTTCAGGAAATAAAATAGAAGATATCGAGGGGATATTAATTGAGTCAGGCGGATACAAGTTTTTGTTAAAAGTTAATGATACTTCGCATTCTATAGAAAAATCAACAAAGCTTATTTATAGAGATGTTATTCTTGAAGACTTTGTTAAAGTTATATCTGAAGAAAAAATAACGGATGCTTTTTCAAACAAAAATTATCTCTGCGCAATGCAGGATCTTTTTATCGAGTATATAGATAGAAGTGATTTGCTTGCGAGAACTGTTATAGAACCAGAGGACACTCTTCCTCCGATTAAAGGATATATTGGAGATATATGTTATGAATATCTTAATTCGACAGTATCTTTAATATGTAAGAACAACGAAGTGTATAAAAACATATTAAGAATACTTCTGGTTGCGTTCAACGGTGGAGGAAAGCGTTTGTTTGACAGGTTCCCGGAGCAAAAGAAACAGATATTTGAAAAAATAATTTCATTAGTGAAAAGAAATCAATAAAATATCAGTATATTTGCATAGAAAAATAAATGCACATAGAATAAAATTGAATAAATAACATGTTCAGAGATGAACATTTATACATTCAATAAAATCACTAAAGTTCAAAAAAATCAACAAAGTTTAAAATTATGAGTGATCCTACGATCAACAGCATCTTTACTCCAGGAGGAGCCGATGCACAGCAGCCGCGAAATTCAGATGTTTATCGCGTTTCTTACAAAGCCTCAAAGTCGGGTAAATACACATCTGTAATCCGTTTCGTTCCATTCTACAAGAATCCTTCAAAGAACATTGTTTCAAAGTTTGTATCTTGGGTTTTGAATCCGTTTACAACTCGTGGTATGTACGTGGATGATCCTCGTTCTGTAGGAAAGCCTTCTCCAGTAACAGAGAAGTATTGGGTGATGCAGAATACAAACATCGCTACATATCAGGAGTGGGCAAAGAAATATATCGGCGGAAAACAGCAGTATGCTTCACTGGTTCAGATTCTTCGCGATGACATTCATCCTGAACTCGTCGGACAGATTAAGGTTTTCGTTTACGGAAAGAAAGTGTTCGACAAGCTTCACAGCGAAGAGTTTCCTGAGAACGGTCAGAAGGGAATCAACCCGTTCGATCCATTTAAGGGACGTAAATTCTCTCTAGTTTGCGAGAATGTTTCGAACTATAATAACTTCGACAACTCTGCATTCTATGATGAGAAGGATCCTACAGGAACACAGATTCTTCCTTCCGGTATCTGGTATCAGAACCCTGAGACTGGACAGTTTGAAATTGCTGTAGAAAGCATGCCAGAGAAAAATCGTCAGTATCTTGTCGATTATCTTGCAGCAAACTCTCCAGACCTTAGTGCACACGAATATCAGGAGTGGACGACCGAGCAGACTAATCATGTCAATGAGGTTCTGCAAATCGCAACAAACTTCCTTTCTACAGGTCGTTGTGAACCAGTCGCCCAGACAACAACGAGTGCCGCATATCAGACAATGTTTGGTGGACAGCCATCAGGAGCACCAGTTCCTCCTGCACCCGTAGCGCCAGCTGCACCTGTAGCGCCGCAGGCTCCCGTTTCTCCAGCATCTCCCGTATTCCCTGGTGCAACCGCCGTACCAGGATCTATGCCAGGAGTATCAGCGCCAGTTACACCGCAGGCACCCGTTGCTCCAGCATCTCCAGTTATCACGGCTCCACAAATGGCGGCACCAGTAGCTCCAGCTGCACCCGTCGCTCCGGTTACGCCGGTCGCTCAGCAGCCTGCCGCAACAGGGTTTGCTCCAGTGACCCCTCCGCAGGTAACTCCGCAGGGTGCTCCAGCAGCAGCCGCAGCCCCGACAGGAATGAATGTGGATGACATTCTGAGTCAGCTTTAAATAAGCTATATAAAACAAAAAAGGAGGAATTATTCGTTTCCTCCTTTTTTGTTTCTCTTTGTATTTGATTGCTTACCGATTCTTTTTCGTGCATTTCTCAATGTTTCTTTATCTCCAGCAACCGCCATCGACAGATTGTATATTTCCTTGTCAACATCTTCTATCTTTTTGTTAATGTCGTTAATGGATTTATCATATCCATTTATCATAGCCTCTAATATTCCGCCAATAGGTTTCATAGATAAATTCATTAGTTTTCCACAAAGCTGTTTAAGAATGTCTATAGCCATGTTTGCTGCCGGAATAACAAAAGATGGAACGTCACTCATATTTACAAATAGAAGCATAGGTAGAGGACATATTCCACATAAACCAAGCCCTATGACTATTGTAACTTTGCCAGATACAACAAAGAAAGGTATGAATATGATTGGAAGAGGCAGTGGAGCTCCAGCTATAACGAGTCCAGTTCCCCAGAAAGGCGGAAGCATACAATTTACTAATGTAGCCATCGTACAATATCTCAACCAATATCCATACGAGTCTACACCGTATTCGGTTTTTAACGAATCTTCTGTGTAGTTGTATTTCCTTACATTTCCAGAGCTATATCCCGGTGTGGACTCGGTTTTCTTTTTTTTCAAAAAGTCTTTAGACGTTTCCGGCATTTCAATGAAATAGAAATCGTGTGCTTTCTTTTCCTTAAAAACGGTTGATGGAGATCCCCATTTTGGCTCAACGAAATTATCAAAAATTTCTCCGCTTTCAACCTTTTTACCGTTTGTTAGATACCAGTCGATCGCATTTTCACAAATCTCGTTGAGTCTCTTTACTTCTGCTCTCGTTATATCTCTAAGTGCTCCGAGATACTTTTTTAATATTTGTCTATTTGTGTAGTTTTCAGCATTTATAGTTGTTTCGTAATAATCTTTTATATCTTTCTTTTGTTTTTTAAATTTATCTCTCAATGTAAATACATCTGACAGGTCTTTTTTTGAAATGTATTCAGAGAAATATGAATAATTTGAATTATCAACTTCTATTTTTCTAAGGTTGACAAAAATTATTGATATCTTTTTAAGTTTTTTTAATAAATTCTCGTTGTATTTCTCACTTCCTTCTTCAGCTTTATCTATTTTTTTCTTCGCTGCACTGTCTCTCGATATGTCTTCATATGACAGACCTTGATATTTTTCTTCAGGTTGTTTCGGTTTATTGTATCTTGTTATTGTTTTTAAGTGCTCTAGAACCTTTTCGTACGCTGTTATTCTTCCTTTATCGTTTATTGATGCTTCTATAAGATTTTTATCATCTGAAGAATAAAAATCATATTTGAAATCATCTCTTAATTTCGCATAGTAGTTTTTATCCCTCCAAGACCAAAAAGGTTTTAATACAGAGTCGCATTCTTTATTGAAATCGGCAACCAGACCGTCTATATTTTGGCAGTTGTATTCGATTCTGGATCTCATCCTCATAAACTCATTTATAGCCTGAAATAATTCTACTACATATGGATTATCTTTGTCGTAATAGAAGTTGTCACTTGCCAAATAACTTGCGTATAGGTTATATAGCATGTAATCCGATATCTTTCCGGTTGTATTTCCGTATTTTTTAGTTGATCTATACTGGTTTATGATTTTATTGATTGAGCGTTCTTTCTCGTCATCGACTTCTTTCTTTACGCCGAACAGGTCATCATTTTCACAACGTTCCTTTACATGATCTTTATCACATATTTTTTTGATATTGTTCTCATATTCTTCTATTATTTTATCGGCGTCTTTTTCATATATTTCGTTTATTTCCTCTGTTGTTTTAGAGCTTATGATCGATAAAGGATTTTTATCGTCTATGGTGTTCAATGCCAACTCAGGAAATCTGAAACGCAATATAAAGTCCTTTATGAACATGTTTGCATTTTTATTCATGTTCATAAGTTCTAATATTTCTTCCAACTGTTTATTGTTCATCGTTATTTCTTCAATTTTTTAATGTCATTCATAGAGTATCCTCCTACATTTACTCCATAATCAGACATTGCTTTGTTGATATAGTCTTCGAAATATTCAACTAGCTCATCTTCAGATTTTCCATTTAAATCGTCAACGATACTCAAATCGTATTCCCCGACTATATATTTTTCATGAACCTCGGTTATTTTACCCTTTACCTTTGAATATACAGGTATGTTTTCCATTTCAGCTATAATGGTATTTTGATCTATTAAATCTCCAGGCGACACTTTAACCGAAACATTTTCTGTACCGAATTCTATGACAAACTTATCACAGTTCCCTATTCCGTTAAGTAACGGGGAATTTTCCATCTCGTATTCAACGTCCGTCTCAACAACGGGTGAACACATAGATACTCGGCAAAGGTTTTCCATAAGTTTTTCAGCTTCTGTAGCCATTATAGTGAAAAATTTTCTTTATTTTCTCTAGCCAATTGAAGTACTATGCTTGAACTGTTTTTTTCCTTTTGCTCTTTAGCAATATCTTCAAGTTCATTTTGTACTCGTTTTAATGGTGATTGTTCGTTTCCGTTAGAAACATCCTCAGGCATCTCAGATTTTATCTCTTCTTTCTCTGCTTGGCGTATTGCCAACAGTGTTCCAGCTAGAGCACCGAGAAGCGGAAGCAGGGTTTTTACAAATTTTCCGAAATCAAACTTTTTCTTTTCTTCGTCAGACACGGGAAGATCTGCAACATTTTTTAATTTTTCTATAACGTGTTGCCACATTTCACCTGGAGTCTTTTTGAGATTTTTTATAGCTTCTAACATATCTGTTGTCGCGTCAAGTTGAAGAGATTTAAAAAACAAATCCCTCTCCTCTTGACTCATACTCATCAGTTGGGTGTACAATTTGTTTCGTCTTACGACATCTTCTGCGTCCGTTGCTCCATTTTTTTCTAATTCTTCATCTTCGTCGATAAAGAATCCATCGTTCGAAAACATTCCGTCCAGCTCAGGATCGTATCCGTCGTCGACTTCAACTTTTTTACCGTTATATAAGTAAATTTCACTCATATTAAATTATCTTCCGTGTGCAGAAAAATGCATAAAATCATACGGGCATCCGCCACCTCTATACATTCCTCCCCATCCCCAGCCATATTTTTCAAATATTTTTACTACTGGGTTGTTTTCTGTTCTAATCATTATTGATTTTTTGTTTGTTGCACTGAATTCATAAGGAATGTCGTCAGATTGCGCTGAACCATACCAGTTGTCAGGAGGATTGATGTCTACAGCAACTCCATATGAGTGTGGTGACAAATAAACTTTTCCATTTCCACCAGTATTTCGTATCTGCCTGTAGTTATATACCTGAACTCCACAATAATCTGTTGTCGTTTCAGCATAATGGTTTGTTACGACAGATTTATCGAACGCTCCTTTCTTTTGTCCTCCTCCACTCCATTTTATCATATAACCTATATTGTACAGTTCATTGAATATTGAAACGAAATCCTGAGCTATAAATTTGTTAACCCCTCTTATTTTTATATACATCGTTTCGCCGTCCGGGAATCTTTTTATTTTTATTGTTACATCTGTAACGTATGATGCACATAATGATTTTGAATCAACCGCCGTCTCTGCTCCAGAATTTCGCATTCCGTTTCCATTTGTTAAAAACCTACAACGTTCTGTAAAATCCGGATGATTGACGAGAATTCCAACACTTGCTCGTTTAAACGTTGATCCGCCCCTTCCTCTCATTTCATTAGCTGTTCCTCCGATGTTGGTCTGAACTTGGGTTATTACTTTTTGTTTAATTTCATAATCCATCATTTCATACGTTGCGTATACTTCTGAGTCTTTTTTTCTTTGTTCTTCGTTAAGTGCGTCCACTTGATCCATATATCCGGAAAAACTATTATAATAGTCTACGTTGTCACCATTATCAAGATTATCTGGGTCGTCGAATGAGGGCAGCTGTTCAGTTATTGGACTTGCAACGCTTTTAACAATCGGGGTTATGCTTGATACTAATTTTCTAGCAAGTTGACATGCTGTAGATGTTGCATATTTAATTGTATATGTTAGCACTTCCTGAGGATTTGGTATAACGCCATACATTCTTGTTATTGCGACATTTGAAGCATGTTTCAAATCTGCAAGGAATTTACAAGGATCTGTTAAAATTTCCATGGCAGCTATCTCAACAAGAGGTGGATCCGGCATTTCTATATCTGGAATCCAATCATCCAGAGAGTTTATGGCTTCATCTATTTCCTTTTGAACCTTTTTTATTTTCCACAGTGGTCCGCGAACTCCATTTTCGCTTCTGAACTTTTTAATAGCTTTAATAAAAGCTTTCTTGTCTGCTTTTGATTCAAGTCTGTGATACCATGTTGATCCGCGTTCAACTTCTTTATCATTAACATATTTTACATATTCAAACGACGCGTCGTCATTTAACGCTCTTATCTCGTATCGTATTTCTGTTTTAGATGTCCCGTCGGTTAACTCCTCATTATGTTTTGCTATATAGTCGCTGGCTTCTATTTGAAACGGAACAGAGTATATTGATGGTATCTCGTCAATCTTTGAATTCTTTATTTTGTTGTAAGAAACACCGCCTTCATATATTATATCATCCACAGTTTTTGATAAATCGTGGACAATAGTGTTGTATGTTTTATGATCGCTGTACTTAAGAATTTTAGTGCTTTCTTCTACAGACTGATCCTTAAATTCAAATCTTAAGTTCATCATCTTTTAACGTAGTTTTTAAGCACCAGTATGAATCGGCGATGTCATCCATCCCTGTGACATATTTTGATTTTTTCTTAAGAAGTTCTTTTCTTTCTTTAACAATTTCGAAAAGAAGATGTCCAGTTTCATTTCCGAGTGCCTCAATCATAGCATCTTTTCCTAATCCTTTTTTTGAGCAACCGGCTGTTTTCTTCATCGTGATAGGAGAATATGTTCTAAAACGCTTGAATCCGTGATTTATAAGAGTGTACATTAAAATGTATTTGTATCCAGATAAATCTAACACGGCGTCTCCTTTCGCGGAGAATGCGAAACTCTCATTTGATATTATGGCATCAGATTTCTCAATGCCATTTTCTGATATTATGTTTTCAATTGTTTCGACTATAAGTTCCGATAATTTTGTTGCACGAGAAACATGTTCAAGTATTAAATCGTGGCTGTTTAAGACGTGGTCTTTTATTTTTGGTAGATCTCTGTTATAAATTTTCACTCCAACAGATTCCAACGTATCAATGGACTTTGCGTCCAAGTCTGACGGCCAGAAATAAAAACTAACCTCATCGTTGACAAATGAGGTCATCGCTGGCTTGTTCATTGAAAAATCGAAAGCAAATATAGCTTGCATCGTATAATTCTGTCGTTTCTGTATTTATCGGTTTGAAAGTTAGATGTAAGATTTTGCAAATAAATAACAAAAAGGAAAATTCTCTAATTTAGAATATGAATAATAAAGTTAATGAGATTGATGCTAATCTTCCTGTAGATACGATAGGTATGGTTGCTAATGTAACAAAGCCAGCGAGGGTTGCAACCGTTAGTAAGTCTGTGTGGCCGCTTACAATCAATATAGATAGAAGCAGAACTATTATAACCCAGACAATGAAAAATGTTGGAAACATTACGGCTGGTGCAGGTGGTGCAAGCGGAAGCAGCGCAGCCGGATTGGGTTGGTTTGCCGCAAACTTTAAAACAATCGCAATTGTTGCTGGTGCATCAGCTTTGATAGCTGCTATAGCTAAACTTATCAAGACTCTTGACAAGAGTATAAAGGTTAGATATAATAAAGTCGTTAAGGCTCTCCAGACTGCACAAAGAGATTTTACGCTTTCACCTGACGGAATGAACATGAAAAACATTCTTCCTGGGTATGGTGGATTGGGCGCAAAGATTGGAGATTTTGCATCAAGATTGTTTACTCTTAATTTCTCTAAGAAAAATTCTGCAAATTCTGCAAAATATAACATCGGTCTACATCCGTTCTGTGACAAATATAAACAAGAAATCACTATGGATTATCAGACCGCTGTCGACGCATTTAACAAAATTAAAGCTGCAAACGAAAACGATCAGAACGAATCTGTCAAAGAATCAGAAGGAAAGGTATATGAGAGTTTCCATGCAGTATTAGAGTCTTTACATCTTAATGAAGGACACGAAAGCACAAGCGGTCAAGGCTTCGCTTTGTCAGACGTTTCTTTGAAAGGTGGTCAATTCAGCTATAAAGGTGAGACTGTACAGTTGAATAAAGAATCCGTGAGGGAGATTTGTTATTCAATTATATACAACTATGCTGACAAATACGTTAACATGGACAAGGTGTTCAAGGAGCTTGGTATATCATCAGGTTCTCTGTCTGATCTAGACGCATCAAGTGTTGATAAGCTTCACGATATTCTTGAAAAATACTCAAAGCCAGAGGGCAACAAATACGGCAAGCAGTATTCAAGAATCAAGGAAGGTTATGATAGCATGTTGAAACATTACTATTCGATCGGTGATGGAATCATTAAGAACTTTGAGAAGTTTACAGAAGCCAAGGATGAGAAAAAATCAAATCTTCTTGTAGCATCTAAGGAAAAGCTCCAGAACATGTGGGACTCTCAGAAGGATGTTTATAATAAAAACTTCTCTCATGTTCTAATAGAGATTATTTCAAGCGATGCATATATCGGATATCTTGGATTCATCCTTCAGAATGTTCTTCCTGTCTTCAAATCAGGTCTTGCTGGTGATGCAGATTATGTTCTCGATATGATGCCGGTAAAGGGTCAATATTATGTCACGAGACAAACGAATCCTCAGGGCGTTATCGGTGATCAGCTTGGTCAGGATAAATCAAAAGGAAATGTTGCTATAGTTAAAGTTCTTTCATTCGACAGTGAAAAGAAGGAGATTAAATTCTCTCTTCTCGGTTCTTTGGATGAAGGTAGAGGTTTAAGTATAACCGATGGATTTGCTCATATAACGTCTGGTGAAAGCATCAACTTTGATGCATATAAAGATGATAACGGAGCAAAGAAAGAGGTAACTCTTCCATATGGAAAATGGCTAGGTCTTGATCCATATCTCGTTATGAATGATGATTGGACCATCGGCACAAAATCTCCTCTTTATAAGAGAGAAATCGGAGAAGGAAATAAAAAGGAAACACAGTATATCTACGCAACAGGAACTGGTGAAGGTAAGGCTGAAACCGGAAGCGAAGAATATGATACAGTTTATTTTGCCATATACAACCAGAAATATTCCGGATTCACAAAGGCTGTTAAACTTTCGATGCAGCATCCTATAAAGAAAGATGAGTTCGAAAAACTTGTTACAAGTACAGACGAAGTCAAAGTGAACAATATGGGATTCGCTGAAGATACGGTGGAACCAGATGAGACCATAAAGAGAATATCTGGATATGTTCAGCAGGATAAGGAAGTCGAAATAAAAACAAACGACGAAATCGTTAAACTCATAAACGGAGGAAACGAGGAAGGTTCCGGCGCAAAGTATAAGATTTCTAATATATACGGACGTGAAAACGGCGAGTATGATGAATATATCTTTGCAGTTATTCCTATAAATACAGAATCCGTTGACTATTCTAACATGAGCCACCTCAATGACAATACAATCAATGAGGCTGGAGAAGGAGAAGGAAACGGTGAAGGTGGTGAAAATTCTGGAAACGGAGATACGGAAAAAGCAACGACTCCTGACAATACGGAAGATAAAACCAAATTCCTTGTATATTATAGATATAAGAGCGGAAAGAAGATAACTGACGGCGACGCCGATTACTCTGTAACCGGAATTCCTCTTGAACCAGAGGCATCTATAAAGGAATTTGGTGACGCTGTTACGGGTCTTGAGCCGGTTGATGAAAAGAAATTTGCGGTTTCTTCTGAAGAGTTAGCTGACGAAGTCAAAGATAAACTCGTTCAGGACGCAAACGAGAAAAAACTTAAATTCGCTACTAACATTTCCAGCCTAGCGGAAACATACAAAAAGATCCTTGAAGGTATCGAAAAAGGAAAAACAAGTCCAGAAGAGCTTTATAAAAAGGCTGTTGAAAAAATAAATCAGGTTGCTCCCGCCATCTTTGATTGTATTAAATATAATAATGAAGATAAGAAGTGGCATCTTGAAAAAGAAGTGGCGGATGGTGAGAATAAAGGATTCGTGGCAGAAAAGGTAAGCGGAAACGGACAGGAAGATCAACCAAAAATCACAATACCTGAAGTTATAACATTCTGGATTGGTTCTACAAAGGATCAAGCAGCGGCACTTTTGACAGACGATAAGCTAAACGGTCAACCAACCAAGTTCCAGGACGCAAATGGACTTGTTCAGGCGATTGCCGCTCTCGTTAAGTTAGCAATGGAGAATCCATCTGGAAAGAAAATTTCCACAGAGATTGTTCCAAAACAAAACGGAAACGAACAGAACGCACAGAAGCAAGAACAGCCCGCACAAGGAAATGAGAACGGAGGCGAAAACGGGCAACAGGCTCCAGCACAACCAGGAACCTCCGGAGAAGGTGCACCAGCTGGCGGTGAAGCCAAGGTAGAATCGTTCGCTGTAGAATATTCCGTTGAAAAGGTTTTCGATGAATCAGTAACCATAAAGCGCAGTTTTGATAACTACGTTTCTCCAAAATGGTACATTCTTTCCGAGTCTATATTCGATGACGGTTCAAATAAGTCATCTAGAATCGACAGCGCTTCATTCCGTGAAGGTCTTCTTGAAAAGGATGATGTGTTTGCATATGTGAAATCAAGAAAGAATGTTTCTCTTATAGAAGGAGCAACGGTCGGAACGTTTAGTGTTGAAAGAGCGTTTGGTTATGTTCCATCTCCTGCCACACCGCTTTATGAATCAGCAATGCTTATTAAGTTTGCTAAGAACGGAACGGTAGAGCAGAAAGTTTATCTCGGAAAGGTAAGAATATCTTAAGTAATTGTCATATATAACTTTTATAAGTAATAAAAACCAATGATTAATCTTGAGAAACAATTGCAGAACTATAGTGACAGCATATCGGAGAAACTCCAGTATGCTGCCACAAATAGGTATGTGCGCGGAAGAGTTTCAAAAAAATCTCTTGATGAGCTGTCAAATTTAATCGAATCGTTCTCAGTTTTATCAGCCGGAAGCAAAAACAACGAATTTGTTGCAGAGTCAAAAGTTTATTTCGATATTCTTGAAAAGTTTGCAAATGAATTTTCTTATGCTAAAAAATTGAACGAGTATTTTGAAAATCCGTTTGATTCTTTTGATGATGAACCCGTAGAAACGAAGAAACAAGAAAAAATCGTTGACAAGAAACCAGAAGGTATTCAGTTCAAGAGAATAAACGTGTGGAATTCTGATGTTCAAGATAAAGTGATGTTTTCTGGCGGAAAGATGCTGGCTTGTAAATTTTTCAAAGCCGGAGATGTTATAGAGAGATGCCCCGTTAAATTGATAAAAAGAACGGATCTTTATTATGACATGATAAACAGATTCGCCATACCTATTGATAAAAATAGAAATCTATACGGATTCCCTTATGGAAATGCGGTTCTTTATAGAGTTGACAAACAATCTGGTCTTGACGGGAACGCCGAATATGAATTTATCGAGAATGGTGGCGAACCATATATACGAATAGTTGCTACAAAAACAATAAAGAAAGGAAACGAAATAATTCTTTGTTCCGATTCTCTTGACTTCGAAAACGAAATCAAAGATAACCAATTTAAATATCAAAGAGGACCCGAACCGTTTTATGCCGTTAAAAACTTTAAAATTGTTTAACACAAACAAAAATAAATAATAAAAGTAAAATTATCAAATAACATGAAGTCATTTGATTCTGTATACGGAAAAAAGAGAAATATAGCTATAAACGAGCATAAAACTGCGGTTGATAGAGATCATTCTACTATCGTTGCAGCCGTAAAGAAAGAATTCGGTATTAACGATTTCAGGACTCTAACAGAGGCTGAAAGAGAATCGTATCGTTCCATGATTAACGAGATGTGGAACCGTGAAGAAGGTTTGACAGAGAAAGGTGTAGCTTTTTTGAACGAAAGCAAAGACACTCTTACTGATAAATCGACCGACGAACAGATTGCTCGATTTATCAAGAAATCAATCAATCCTGTTGTAGACAGAGTTCTACAGGATATCGTGTTGAAGAAAGAATCAAAGATTGTCAAGGATACAAAAGCAGCTATAGATTCACAGATCGGTAGAAAATATAGCAATAAGGCATATCGCGAAGAAGTTGGAAAGCTTCTCATTGCTTTTGTCGGAAAGGCAATCAATTCTATAAAACTTTAAACCATTCATTGTAATAAGATATGAAATTCAATAAAGACACATTTCTAAATGACATCACCGATAAGGTGCAGTCCGCTATTGACAAAAACCTTATTACACAGGAAGATGTTGAAAGCGGAGATCTCGACAGACTTCATGGTTTTATTCAGTATGAACTTCTTCAGTATATTGAAGACAGAAAGTTCGCCATCGACGTATTGAAGGATTTCAATTATGATGAAAAGACGCCTTGGGAGAATCTTCAGAATGAATACGGTGTTTTCCGCTCATTGATGGATATTGCGTTGGTAAATCTATGGAAGTTCCTCCAGGCGGAAGGCTGCACAAAATATGAGTATTATAATCACGATAACAAGCAGACAGATCATATGCTCGACGCAATCCACGATAGAGAGGATATTCCTGATTATAATGAAGATCTTGACAACAGTGACGATAACAAGGAAAACGATTATGAAATCGGATTTAACGCGCCTGATGCAAAGAGTGGTGAAAGACCAAGACGTAAACTTCGCATTGCGAGATAAAAATAAATTATTTTGAAATGCCAAAGAATTTGATTATTAGAAGAAGTGCAAACAGTTCACTTAAGCTCAACGAGGGTTTAGGTGAACGCGGCGGTTATATTCTTGAAGGTATATTCGCTGAACTTGACACTCTCAATAGAAATAAAAGAATATATCCTAAGGATGAATATCTGAAGCATCTTCAGTATCTAAGGGATGATTTGAAAAATGGAGAACCTATTCTTGGTGAATTGGATCATCCGGATGATAGATTTGAAGTTAAATTGAAAGAAGCATCCCACAGAATTATAGATTTGTGGTATGATTCTAACGACAACACCGTTAAGGGTAAGATTGAGCTTCTTGATACTCCTAACGGTAAGATTGCAAAATCTCTTGTCGACCAGGGTGTTCCTCTTCACATTTCATCAAGAGCTGCTGGTACAGTCGGCAGCGACAGTAAGGTTTCAATTCAGCAGATTTACACATATGACCTTGTTTGTAAACCGGGGTTCGCTGGTGCCGTTCTACATAGAGTGAACGAGTCTGCTGATAACAAGACCTATGATGAAACCGTTATGAAATTTCTTGCTGAATCGGAGAAGAATGAAGCTGAACAGTCAGCTAAGAATTCAGCCGATAAATTCGGTCTTCTTAATGAAGAAGTTTCAGTTGTTGAGACATCAGCAGAAATCAATCTCCGTCAGAATGAGAAAAATCAGGACAACAATACAGATATGAATAAAGTAACTAACGAAAGCGAACTAGACGAGAAGAAAGTTTCCATAGAAAAGGAAAAACAGGAACTCAAGTCCGTTTTTGAAAAAGACGATAAAGAAGGAAAGGATGAAGATGATTCATCTGATTCCGGAGACGAAGGTGATTCAAAAGGCGACGACGATAACGAAGACAAAGGCGTAGAGATTCTTGATGTTAAAGCCGTTACAACTGACGATGAAGATAAGGAGAAAGATAAGGACGACGTTGAAATAAAAGACGTTGAAGGGAAGACATCCGATGACGGAGAAAAGAACGATGATGAATCTTCAGAAGAATCATCTGACGACGAAGATAAGGAAAACGAAGAGAGCAACGAAGCCAAAACTGACGAATGTGGAGATGCCGCATCAGAAGGTGATGGTGAAAACTGTGGTGACGCCGACAAGTGTGACACAAAGAACGCACTCTTCGATTGTAAAGAGTTAAAGGATAAAAAAGAAAGTTTTTTGGACGACATCGACGATAGGATTGAAGAACTAAAAAGAAAGTCCGAATCCTCAAAGAAGAACGAGTCCGAGACAATATCAAAGTATCCAGGTTCAGCATTACTCAGTAAGGAGAATTTCAAGGAATTCGCAAGCTTGACCGAGGCACAAAAAAGAAACGTGGCTGACTACTTAGCGGACAACAGAATTAACACCCCTGAAGCTATTAACGAAAACTGGAAATCAGGAATAGAATATAAAAAGGTAACTGAAGCCTGGCTTGAGCATGCACCTGCCGACTATAAGAGACTTTTTGAATCTGCACCTGAGAGCGTAAAGGATTCAATCAGAAAGACAGCATCATTCTGCCTCTTTGAGAACCAGAGAGATGTCAACAGATTCTGGGAGAATACTGGTCTCGTTGAAGCACAGCAAAGGAAAATGCTTAATGAGAATTTTATTAACAATCTGCCAAAAATCAACGAAAGTGTAAGTGTAAAAGAGGAGCTACCATACTCCAAAGGTTTCATCCAAATGATCGCTGATATGGCATCTGAGTACAACAAATAATAAAACGAATTTAAACAAAAAACACGTGCTCAGCGTATTCTAATGCGGTTTTTTCAAATTTTAATTTTTTTGAAATAATAAAAAATAAATAATTTGAAAAGATTTCATAAAGAATTCGAAAACAAAAACAAAACATTTCAAATTAAAATGGCAAAGAATAAAAACAACATCGCTATGATCGTTGAAGCTTGGGGTCCAGCTGTAAAGCAGATCACAAACAACGCTGTTAACGAACAGAGCTCAAGATTTGAATGGCTTTGCGAGTATGCACACAATCACGCAATGGCTATCAATGAAGAGGCTGCTGGTGGAGCTACGTTCCCATTCAGTACTCTTTACAACACAAACGGTATCGGCAACGCAGTTCCTGCATCACAGGCTGGTCAGACCGCAGTCGATCAGGCATCATCTGCATCTATCGGTTCAGGTGACAAGTGGCCTGCTCTTCTCCCTATGGCTCTCCAGGTTGCTGCAAGAACAGTAGGTTTCGACCTCGTTAACACTTTCCCTCTCCAGGGACCTACAGGTGTTATCCCATTCCTTGACTATGTTTACGCTGGTTCAAAGGACACTTATGGTGCAACTCCTTCTTACAGCCCTGCAACCGCTAACCCTAAGATCGGAACAAAGCTTGGTTCAGAAGTAGATCCTGCTTACGCACTCTACGAGGCTCCTCACGCTTTCCGTTGCAAGATCGCTGGCGACGCATCCGCAAAGGCTGCTGCTTACGAAGCTCTCAATGCTACTCGTGACGCAAGTGTTTCACAGTTCGCACTTGACGCATCCGGTCTTCTAGTTGTAGAATACATCGGTGCTAGCCGTATTTCTGCTGATCCTATGTTCAAGGTTTGCGCTCAGTCAAAGAACGTTTCTCTCGGACAGGTATTCTCAGCTGATGGTACTCTCGCAGTAACAGTTGGTGGTGCAAGCTTTACTCTCGCTCGCCCTCGCCTTATCTCTGCTCTTGAAGACCAGGTTCTTGGTTTCACTGGCGCAGGTAAGTACGATTCAGACAAGTGGAGCGGCACATTCCACGATGATCAGCACCTCTATGAACCTATGGACAGAGCTACTGGTGAGATGCAGTATCCTCGTCAGATGTCTCTCCGTGTATTCACGAAGTTCGTCCAGGTTGGAACACAGAGCGTATCTGTTTCTGTAACTCAGGAGCAGGTTCAGGATCTCCAGAAGCAGTGGGGTATCGACGTTGTGAAACTTGTTGAGACCGCCGGTATCAATGAGCTCTCACAGAGCATGAACAAACACATCCTCAGCCGTCTCTTCGCGCTCGGTTGGAGAAACCACTTCGAGGCTTACGAGTCTGAAGGAATCAACCTTAACCTCTCACTCACAGGTGTTGCTGGTACAAAGACCTGCGCTACCTACTTCGAGGATGAGTCTAAGGAAGTTCTCGCAACAATGGATGTTCCTGCAATCGTTAAGTATGGTGATTTCGAGAACTCTGACACAGTGTTCAAGAAAGTTGCTACCCTTATCCTTGCAGCTGGCAACCTCATCATGAATCGTGGTCGTAGAGGTCCTGGTACCTTCGTGGTTACTAACTGGAAGATCGCAAGCATCCTTCAGAGCAACTCACAGTACGCTATCAGCCCTATCGCCAACACATTGAGCCAGAACAACGGCAACCTCTATCCTGCTGGAAACATTGCTGGTATGACTCTCTATGTTGATCCATTGATGAGAACAGATGACACCAGAGTCCTCGTTGGACGTAAGGGTGGTAAGGAAGAGCCAGGCGTGGTCTTCGCACCATATATCATGGCTGAATCCGTTCGCCTCATCGCTGAGCAGACAGCTGCTCCTAAGGTGGTCATCAAGACACGTTATGCTCTTATCGACCTCGGTTGGTATCCTCAGCTTAACTACGTCACATTGTTCATCAAGACACCTGACGGAATCGTTTAATCAACGAACGAACATAGCAAAGATAAAGGAGACGTTTAGAACGCCTCCTTTTCTTTTTGTGGCATTTTCAGTATATTTGCAAAAATATATAAAGGGCATGAAAGATTCTGGAGACACTTTCAGCATAAGATTGAAAAAGTTCAACGTGTTGGATTTATCATAATTTTTTTTTTTTGGATTTTTCAAAAATTATCACTACATTTGCTTTGTATTTAAATTTTATAGAATATGAAAGCAATTAAAACTTTGTGTCTCGGACGAGAAAAGGTAAAGGTTTATTTCAAAAATTTCGAGTATTTCCAGCCGAATATTCATAAGTGCGGGGATTGTCACATTAGGTGTATATGCGCCGCAACAGGAAAATCTTGGTTGGAGGTTTTTGATGGAATGGTTGAGTCTGCCAGAAGGAATCAGTGGAACCTTGGATTGACAGAGAACATTACAGATTATCTTTCGTCTCTTGGTTTCGAATGGCATGCCGTCAAACCAAAACGAGGGGAATCCCGTCCGACAGTTGCCGAGTTTGCCGAACAACACAAAAATGACGCATATGTTATGCGAGTGTCTAATCATGTTGTAGGCGGAACGAACGGAAAATACGCAGACATTTGGGATTGCGGATACAAATCACTCTATGGTTATTGGATTAAAAAAGGATAGTTATGACAGATTGTTGGCTTGACATATATGGGAATGTTTATCCGGTTGAGAGAATGGGAGGTCATGAAGATGTTTCTATGGAAATTCTGCGTGATGAGTTTCCGATGGAAAACCACACCACCCCTATGCAAACCGGTCCTCTCAGAGTAGAACTATGGGAAGAAAGAGGATTCCGAACATGTTTTACTGAAACACTTGAACGCAGAGGTTGGGTTCGATTTACGACAACTATGAATAAGTGGAGCTGTGAACACTCGATTGGATTCGAAGACCGATATCCTCGACCAACAAGTGCGCAGGTTGACAGGATGTTTGAATTGACAGGATTCAATTATGATGATCCTGAATCATATAGTAGGTTTTAATTTTTTTTTTCAGTATATTTGCAAATATGACACGAGAAGATTTCAACTTCATGTTCGACGCCGAACTGTATAGCGAAATTAGAAAAACGGCCGCCTTTCTCCATGAATCTGTTAACCAGATGTATGGAGATAATCCTTATGTTTATCATCTCGATAATGTTGCTGAGTTTGCCGTAAAGTTTGGGCATCTTGTGTGCGAGAGTAAAACAGATATAGCCAAAATTATATTTGGCGCTTATTTTCACGATGTAATAGAAGATACAAGGCAAACATACAACGATGTTTTTAAGCTTGCTAAAAAAATATTTACATATGACGACGACGCAAAGCACGCCGCAGAGATTGTGTATGCTCTCACTAATGAAAAAGGAAGAAACCGAGCAGAAAGAGAGAATGACAAATATTTTGAAGGTCTCCGCGCTGTTAAGTTTGCATCATATGTAAAGATGTGTGATAGACTTGCGAATATAAACTATTCGAAAACCGAAGGTGAGGAAAGGATGTTCAAATGCTATAAGAAGGAGTCTCCGGATTTTCTAAGACGAATTCTTTACAGAACTCCAGAAAACGAGATTCCGCAGGAGATGCTTGATTTCATGCAGGAATTGCTAAACGATAACAAAGCTCAATGATAAAAAGTGTAAGTTTTCCTAACGATGGTAAAGGGTATGTCTACGCACACCCTGATGAGCCTGTTCGTCCAAACAGAAGAGACCGCGAATTCTATGACAAAACTCCAGAAGAGTATAAGAAAGGACTGAACAAATATTACAAGGAGCATAAAAAGTGGGAAAAGGAAAAGGATAATTATGTGTGTCCTTGTGCTAAAAATCTTATCGGAAAAAAATTTGATTTTGAAGACCATAAAGTAAATGTCATTTTCGGTAGGAACGGATCCGGAAAATCCACAATTATTCGTCAGATAGGAGGAACGGCGCTTATAGAGAAATCAGGCTTCACTTCGATCCACGAACCGATTGATTTTGGTTGGGGATCGGAGAAGAACGTAGAATATCTTGTAAATAAGTACAAAATGAATTCGTCATCCGTTGAGTGGGATGGATCACCTGTTTATCTTTATAATCCAGATGTCTTGACAACGTTTGGCAGTCATTTTGGAGAAATGGCTAACACTCTTTTTAACGGGGACACTTCGTCAGAGATAACATATATATTTAGTAGCAGTATGGTATCCAGCGGTCAACGTTCGGCATTAATGTTGAACAGAATAATGGGTGTTTGTGAAATGGTTTCTTCGATGAAGCAACTCGTATCCTATGCTCAGACACAGCTAGATAAAGGAAGAATGAATGATACATGGATGACCACCTATCGTTGTCAGCTGGATTATCTTAAGGGGTTTAGAAACTTTGATAAAGAAGGTCCGACGACACTCGTTTTTGATGAGATAGATAAAAGTCTAGATATCCCTACAGTAATATTCCTTTATACGGAATTCTTTCCTCGTTTGGTGAAGAAGTATGGAACTCAAGTAATACTTGTTTCTCATAATCCGTTAATTTTATCAAAAAACATCATCGAGCAGCCAGAATTCAATCTGATATCTGTTGATGATGAATATACGGCAAATGTAAGAAAAACATTAAACGGAATATCATTTTAATGTCAGTTCATTATAAAACACCGTTAAGATATCCAGGAGGAAAAAGCAAGGTTGCGGGTCAGCTCGTTTCCTTGTTTCCTTCATTTTCTGAGTATAGAGAGCCTTTTCTTGGTGGAGGGTCCGTTTTTCTTGAAACAAAGTCAATATATCCGGACAAAGTTTATAAGGTAAACGATCTGTATTATGATCTGTTTTGCTTCTGGAAAACAGTTCAGAAGCAAACTGAGCATTTGATTTACAGGATAAAAGATATGTATCCAAGAAATAGCTGTGATAAAGATTACGGAAAAGCTTTGTATGAAGAATGCATTAAGGAATTGTCCGGGGACTGTTCTGAAATCGATCGCGCTGTGTATTTCTTTATTATCAATAGGATTACGTTTTCCGGAACATCTTTGAGCGGAGGATATTCCCAGGAGTCGTTTGAAAAAAGATTCACGGAATCTTCAATAGAGCGTATACGATACTGTTCCTGGGCGTTTAGAAAAGGAAATGTTGATGTTTCCTGCGAAGATTATTCGGTGCTATTATCTGAGCCTGGCGACGATGTGTTCATATTTTTAGATCCTCCTTATTATTCTGCGACGGATTCCGCGTTGTATGGAAAGAACGGCGAACTTCATAAGGGATTTGACCACGAGAGATTTAGGGAATGTGTTGGAAACTGTAAGCACAAATGGATGATTACATACGATGACTGCGAATATATCAGGGATTTGTATAAGGATTTCAATATAAGACCTTTCGAATTTTCTTACGGAATGAGAAATGTTACAGAGGATGCAGATATGAAAGGTAAAGAATTGATAATAACAAATTACGATATAAAAGAACAAAAAGAAACAACATTATTTTAAATGGCACTAATAGAAGGATACAAATATCTTGATAAGGATAAACTTGGGTTTGATCCTGAGACATGTCCGATAGAGGAGCTTGAAAAACAGATAGAGAAGTATAAAGGTGAAGAAGATTACTGGAACACAATGCAGCTCAGCGCTAAAACCTTTATTAACTCTGTTTATGGCGTATTCGGAACAAAATACTTCAACCTGGCAAACACTGATATAGCTGAATCAATCACTTTGCAAGGACAGCACCTTATTAAATATTCGGTTGTTCAGATTAACAAGTATTTTAAGGAACAGTGGCATTTGGATGTTGAGGGGCATAAGAGAATTGCGTCTTACATGAAGGATAAATTTCCTGATTTTGATGTTGAAGCGTTCCTTAAAATGGCATCTACTAATAAATTGAATTTCGACACTTTACAAGTATATGGGGATAGTGTGACTGGGGACACAGTTATAACATCATCAAACGGAGAACTTAAAATAAAAGATATGTTTGATTCTGTTTGTGATTCTGATTCTCCGGACAAGATAAGGGTTAATTATAATGGTTATGTTTTTTGTGCAGATAAGTCTGGAAATCTTCACTTTCGTCCAATTGATTATATAATGAGACATAAAACAAATAAAAGAATATATCGCGTTTTTGTTAATGATAAAAGTGTGGACGTTACCGAAGACCATTCTATAATGATTAGGGGTAAAGATGGAATATTACACGAAAAATCTCCAAAAGATTGTAAAATTGGAGACACTGTTTGTTTATTCTTTGAATCTGAAAACGGAATAGGTGTAAATGATGGGTTCATTAAAGATATAAAAATACTCTGTGAATCTTTTGATGATTATGTTTATGACATTTCCGTGCGCTGTTTAGAAGACGAAGATTGTCACAATTTCTTCGCTAACGGTATTCTTGTTCATAATACTGATTCTGTGTCTCATGATACAGTCGTTAGAACAAAAAAACATAAATCTGGAATAAGAATAAGCGATTTTTATGATGAAAATTCAAATAATTTGTCAGAAACTACAAAAGCTGGACACGAGTCAGTGAAAACAAACGATATGGTTTTAAACGCTACAGAGTGTAAAGCTGATTATTTTCCTGTAAAAAGAATAATTAGACATAAAGTTAAAAAGAAAAAATGGAAAATTGTTACAGCAAGCGGAAAATCAATAATTTGTACAGAAGATCATTCGATAATAGTATTTAGAGATGGGAAAAGATTAGCCATATCGCCTAAAGAAATTATTCCTGGAGATAAAATAATAGAATGTTTGTAAAACTTCAAAGTTATGGTGATTTTTATTTTTTCGCCATAAATTTGAAATAAATATTAAAACAAACTTATTTATTATGCCTGTTGTAAATTTAGGAAAAACAATGGATCCTGAGCAAAAAAGGATATGTGATGAATTTAATAAGAATAAAACATTGTCTGAATTTTCTCGATTATGTGACATGAATCCAAAATATTCAAATAGACAAAAGTGTAGAATATGCGGAAATGATATTTTTTATAATAATGTTTTGTTCGCTGGAGCGTATCAAGAATACCCAGAAATTAAACAAGGAACAAGTTTTCTAACTGTTAAAAAAATTTGTGGTAATACGTATCAACTATCTGTGTGTGAACATTGTATGGAGGAATGTGTTGATGGATATAAAGATGTTAAAAACAGATCAAGAGTTTTTAATATGCCAAACAGATTTACACAATTTGCGTTCAATATACCAGATAGTGTTATAAACGAGAAAAAGACAGAACTTTGTGTTAGAAGCGAGGAGTCTTACATAAAAAAATTTGGAGAAGATGAAGGAAAGAAAAGATGGGACGCATACGTTGAAAAACAAAAATACACAAAATCTTTTGAATATTGGAGCAAAAAAAATAATGCATCAATAGAAGATTATGAGCAGTATAATAAAAGTAGAGCATGTACATTGAATAATATGATTTCCAGACATGGGGAAGAGGAAGGTCGTAAACGTTGGGAAGAATATGTTAAAAAACAAAGATACACAACATCAAAAGATTATTTTATAAAGGAATACGGAAAGGAGGATGGAGAGAAAAAATATAAATCTTTTATAGAAGCAAGGGATAAACAGGGACCGTATTCAAATATCTCTCAGGAGTTTTTTAAAGAATTGTCATCTATAAAACAATTTTCTAATCATAGAATATTATATGCTACAAATGGAAAAGAGGAACAAATTTTAACAGGAAGCGGACGATTATATTATCTTGATTATTATGATTATGATTTGAAGATATGTATAGAATTCAATGGAAATAAGTTTCATCCAAAGCCTGGCGAATATAAAAAAGATGATATTTTTATAAATCCCTTTGGTGAAGAAAACATAGTTGGGGTGCTATGGGAAAAAGAAGAACTTCGAAAAGAAGATTTATTAAATGAATTTGGAATACGAACAATAATTGTTTGGGAAGATGAATATAAAAAAAACAAGAAGAAGTGCATCTGTGAAACTGTTGATAAAATTTTAGAAATTTGTAAAAACAATATAATATGATGGAATTAAAATTGGAAGATATAGTATCTTGTGAAGAGATCGGAGAGTTTGATGACGAATATGTATATGATATAGAAATGGATGACGATTCTCATACATTTTTTGCAAACGATATACTTGTTCACAACTCTGCTTATATTACTATGGATCCACTTATCGATATGTATAAAATCCCTAGCGAGCAGCAAACAGAATTTTCACTCGCTGTGCATAAATGTGTTCTTGATAAATTCCTTGATGACAGATTCGAAGATTATGCACGGGCGTTCAACTGTGAAAAGAATCTTGAAAAGTTCGAGCTTGAGAAGATTTCTAGAACAATTATAATGCTTTCCAAGAAGAACTACATTTGTGATGTTGCTTGGGCGGATCCTGATATGTATTATGAACCGTTGTCCCACATAACTTATACAGGTTATGATGTCGTCAAGGGTACTGTCACAAATTATTGCAGAAAGGAGATGAAGTATTTTACCAATTTCGTTATGGATAAACTGAACAATGGTCGTAAACCTACAATGGGAGAGATTGTTCAGGTGCTTCGTGAGATAAAGAAAAGATTCTCTATGCAGTCTCCAAACGACATATCCAAGACTGTAAATGTTTCTAACTATGAGAACTTCGTAAAGGATGATAAAAGTACACCAATTGAGTATTTTGAACTCTATACATCTGATGGAAAGAAAGCGCCTCTTCCTATTCATGTCAGAGCGGCCGCAACATATAACAACATACTTTACAATAAAGGTAAGGAATATTTAAGTAAATATGATACTCTGAAATCAAACGATAAAGTTAGGTTTTATTATATAAATGACGATGACGTGTTCGGGTTTATTCCTGACGATTATCCTATAGAGTTTGCACCGCCCGTTGACATTGATGTTCAGTTTGATAAGATGCTTCTATCTCCGTTAAACAGAATCGTTGAAGCTATAGGATACAAATCCGTTCCACCAAGTCTGACATATAACGTAAGTTTGTTTTGATGAAATTCTGGACATCATATTACGGAGCGATGAAAAATTTTACTGATGACTACCTTTGCGTAGCCATTAGTCTTTATGTACCTATCATAGAAAAAGAAAATTTTAAAGTAGCTAGAGAGTTTGCGCCGGATGCAGATTTGCTAAAAGATTTCAAATCCGGAAAAGAGACCCAGGATGGATACAAAAGGAGATATGTGGAACATCTTTTTAAAATGTTCACTCCAGAAAAATTGAAACGTTACATAAAAGAGATAGAAGAAAAATATAGTGATAAATACGACAATATGGTTTTCTTGTGTTATGAGAAACCTGGAGATTTCTGTCATCGCCACATCTTTGCAAAAATTTTAGAAATCGTTTGCGGAATAGAATGTAAAGAAATCGATATCACTAAGAATAACGAAAAAACAAAAGAAATCGCATTATTTTGAACATGGAAAATCTTGAAAATATAAATCATCTTATAGTTCCGGACGTTCACGGAAGAACATTTTGGAAAGAACCAGTAAAGGAAGTTTTAGAGAAAACAAACGCTAAAATTGTATTCCTTGGGGATTACTTGGATCCGTATGGATATGAAGGAATAACTTCTAAAGATGCCATAGTGGTATTTAAAGAAATCATAGAGTTGAAAAAACTTTATAAGGATAGGATTATTCTATTGATAGGAAATCATGATGTTTGCTATATAGGTGAAACTGAATCCGGAGGACGATATGATAGGTGGAACGCCCCAGAGATAAGGGATCTTTTTATTAACAACTGGGATTTGTTCGAATTCATTTATTTTGATGAAGTTGCAGGTAAGAAATACTTGTTCAGTCATGCTGGTTTCAATCCCGAGTGGCTTGATATTCGTCGAGAGTTTCTCGGCATCAAGGATGATGATGAACCGTCTCTTGATTTCGTTCTAGGGTATGATTGGAAGTTAAATTTCTTTAAGGATCAAATGAGATTGGTTTCATATCTTGAAGACGTTTCTTTTTGGAGATGGGGTCCAGCTCGTGCATCGAGCTTTGTGTGGTGTGATGTTAATGAACATCTTTTTGAACATAAACATCTTGAAGGTTGTGTACAGATATTCGGTCACACACAGCAGGCTAAAGTTCCTGTTAGGGAAAAGGATAATCTATACTGCCTTGACGTAAGGCGTTGTTTTATTCTAGATAATGATGGCGTAGTTAGAGAGTTGGATGGAAGAGAGCTTGAAGATAACAGCGACGCCATAATGGAAAAAGAAAGGAAGAATGCTGAAAACGCAATGGCTTTTCTCTTTTAATTTTTTGAAATTTAAAAGGAAAATAAATAATAAAAGTAAAATTTTCTTATAATGAGAAAGTATTTTAATTACACGACTAATAAACTTTACGAATCAGAAGGTATCGTATATAAAATTGATGTAAAGCTGGAAGCGCTTGAAGGTGCATCTGCATTGAGCGTTGATGATCTTGAGGACGAACTGCTTTCAAGAATCGGAGAACCACAGAACAGCAATGATGAGGCAGTAGACATGCTCTATTGTGCTTTGAAGGACTTGCAGAAGGATTTCGGATTTGACATTCATGATATAGATTGTGAAGATGATGGATCATACGTTTTAGTTGTTCCAGACGTAGCAATCTGCAAATTTACAATTGTTCCTGCAAATGAAGGCGCATCTGTTGAAACTGAGGTTGAAACTGAAGGGACTCTTGAGTCTGTTTCTCAGAGATTTGCAAAACTTCGTGCCCTTTATGAAAGCGAGGATGAAGGAAACGTTTCTGAAAAGAAAAAAGATGATTCTTCAGACGATGAAGGCAAGGGAGACGATGAAGAAAAATCTGATGATGAGAAGTCAGATGACGAAGGAAAAGAAGGCGACAAAGAAGGCAAGGGTGATGACGAAGATGATGATGAAGGAAAGGGTGATGAAGATGAAGAGGCAGAACTTACCGGAATAGAGCTTACAGTAGCAAAAGACGATGCCGACAAATGTAAGGAAGAGCTTATTGACGCCGGTATTCCAGAAGAAGATATTGAAATCGTAGAAGGTGAAGATGATGACGATGAAGCAAAAATTGTCGTTGATGCCGCATCAGCAGTCGAATTAAAAGAATATCTCGCAAAGAAAGGAATCGATCTTGAAGAGAAAATCGGAGGTGAAATTGTAGACACCGATGAAGATTCAGATGAAGATGAAGGTGGTGAAGGAGATTCAGATGAAAACGGCGAAGAAAAAGAAAATGATGATGAAGATTTCGATTTCGAGAATATTGGAGACCTTTTCGGAGCAGAAGAATAATTAAATATAATCTCTTGTAGAACGCTGGTGCTTGGCATCAGCGTTTTTTAATTTTTAGTATTTTGTCCTTAAATAAATAATAAAACGAAAACTAAAATTAAAAATAGAGAAATATGTCTCAGAAAATAAATTTTTCAGATTATAGCGCATCTGGCGTCTATTTCCTTGAGATAGATGATTCTATTGTTTACGGTTCTTCATCACAGAACGCGTTGCGTCTCGCAGTCGGTTTTAATATGAGAGGACCTTTCAATAGACCTGTCTTCATCTCTGATACAGGAACTATTTCGAGACTGTTTGGACCTATTGACCGTAAGCTCGAAAGACGCGGCTGCTTTACAAATAGAGCAATCCGTACTATGGTCGGGAGGGATCCTCTTTACGTTCTTAATCTTTTGAAGGTTGACGCTGGAGCAAACAGTCAGGATAAGGTCGGATATGCTTATCTAAGTACAGATCCAAAAGTAGATTCAAGCGTAAAAGATACTAATTATACATCAATGTATGATAGAACTCGCTTCTGGATCGCCGACGATGACGCATTCAAACAGAACGCGTTAAGATTTGATGCATCAGACGGAAAGACAATCGAGCAGGCTCCTCTATATGCAATCGCAAACTGCGGAACCAAAGACTTCTCTGTTATCGTAAGAAAATCAGAAAACGTTGCAGGGTTCAATCTTTCATTCTTTGACTATTATGGTGGTCAGGATAACATTCCATTCAGATGGATAAATCCTAACGATTTAGTTTCTGATTACTTCGTTGATGTATATGTTTTGTCTGGCGACTGGACAGATTATGCTGCTCTTTCAACCGATAAGGTTTGGTCAGCATATTTCGACGCAAACGGTCTCATTAAGTCAAAACTTAATAAATTTATCAACGCGGAAGGTGTTAACCTTATCGGAACGTGGACCGGATCCATCATCCCTAACTTCACTGATGCACAGGGAAATCTAAAGAGCATTGATTACCTTATTAACAAGAGCAGCAACGAAACTGGTTTGATGTTCGCTATTAACGAATCCGCATACGATGCACTCGCATACGATGCATCATCTGGGTATTATCTTGATATTGATGGAGATGGTGAATACAGTGCAGGCAGCGATGTTCTTGCTAAATATAAACCGGATTTTGTAACATCTCTTGTTGATTTTGACGCAGATCCATCAACAGGATTCAACTACCTTTCAACATACATCGACGCTAGTTCATATAAGGAAATGGTATTTGATGTTTCTGCAAACAGCGTTACTTCTACAAAATTCTCTGTCGCCGGTGACGCATCAACTGGTCAGATTCCTTTCTCAAAGGGAGACTATGTAGAAGGAAAGGACGGAAGATGTGTTATTGTTCTTTCAAAGAAGGGAACGTCATCAAATACGGCAAACGGAGCAACTACACAATATGTAATAGAAACATCAGGTGAATACAAACTTGATTCATCGACTGTTACTATTCACAAGGATTACGCAGACGTTGCTAAGACTTTGAAGTTGTTCGCGTTGAAGGGTCTAAAGATTTCAAGCAGACATATGCCAGGTTTCGATGCTTCCGGAAAAATCGATAACGAAGCAGGCGTAGAAAAGATTTATTCTCTTCTTTCAACAACACGCGATGATAACGGCAAATACACTGTCGGTGACGAAGGAATTGTAAGAGGACTCCTTAATAACAACAAGATGGACTTCAGATACATCGTTGACACGATGGCATATGGACTTAAGTCAAATTGCGGTGGTAAGAAATATCTTTCACAGCTTGCCTATGCTAAGTTCCACTGCACGGCTCTCATTAACGCACCTTCTATGACGCAGTTTGCGAACAGTGATGCTCCATTCTTTGGTGATGACTGGTTTGATAAAGATGAAGCAAGACCTCAGTTCAACGTAAAATACATCCCTGAAGGTGGTAACAATGACATGGTTTACGATGCAAGCACAGAGATGTTCAGTCTTCCTGACACAGAAAACGGTGCAACTCACGCAGCTGTATTCTCACCATACTTTGTATATCGTGAGGGAAATCGTAGATTCCTTGTTCCTCCAGCAGCCGATGTTTCTAACACCTTTATGAACAAGTTCAACGGTGGAGATCCTTACAAGGCTGTTGCTAACAAGAACGGTATCATTCGCAATGGTGCAATCGATGGTCTTGAATATGACTTCGATGATGAGGAAAGAGGTTATCTCGAAAAGATGGGTATCAACCCTCTTATCGACAAAAATGGAACAAGAATGATTTTCGGCGACAAGACTGCTTATCAGACTGTCGATTCTGACCTTAGCTACCTCCACTGTAGAGAGCTCCTCAATACAATTCAGATTGTATGTAAGGGCATCCTCGACGACTACGTGTTCTCATACAATATTCCAACCATGAGATCAGAAATTGAAACAAAGATTAACCCTATTCTTCAGGCTATGAAGGATTCTGGAGCTCTTATTAAATTCGAGATCGAATGTGACGAATACAACAACGACGAAGAGGTTATTAACAACAAATTTGGTATTTGCGAAATCGGTGTATGGATTTCACAGCTTATGGAAAAGATCGTTGTTCCTATCACGGTTCATCGCTCAACCACAGCTTAATTTAAAAGTAATTGATAAAAAGATATGGCAGATGGAACAGGACTTAGCTCAGTCGGTTTGATGGGGCTTCCTCACTTTAGAACGTCAAGGGTTTCCAGAGAGCTTTGGGAACCAGTATATCTTAATCTGTTCACCGTAGAGATTCAGCTACCAGAGAAGATGGCTGCTTCAGAGGATGACAAACTTCTTCTCCTTGAAGGTGTTCAGAGAGTAGGTGGTCTTGATACCAATAAAAACCCTGGTGCTGCTGAGCTCCAGCACTACAAAATGGCAGACCGTAGCTTCGCTGCATCCGGTACTGGTCAGACATATATCGATCTTCAGCTTGACTTCGAGGTCAACGTCAGAGGTTCAGCCGAAGGAAAACCTGATATGTATACAGTAAAGATGCTCAGAAGATGGAACGACCTCGTTTGGGATCCTCTTACTGGTCGCCAGGGTATCAAGGTTGACTACGTTGCTCCTACAATGACCATTACGATGCATGATAAGAAGAATCAACCATTCTGGCAGTGGATTTGCTACAATGTGTTCCCTATAACGAACTTGCCAGCTCCGGAACTCAACTATCAGAGCAAGACAAACCTTTATAAGGTTACTGGATTCACTCTTAGATGCGACTATTGGGATGAATCAATGATTTAATTCAAAGTATCATCGGATTAAATTAAATGTTAAACGAGAACGGAAACGTTCTCGTTTTTCTTGTTTTATCAATACTTAGATAAATACAATAAGGAATTAATTCTATTGATTGATAATGGTCAACTCGTTAGAGATACTTACAAGTATAAATAAATCTGTCGCAATTATAGCGAAGAACACAACGCCTGGAAACGGTTCAGGCAAAGCCGCTGTCGCCACTCTTTCTCGCGGCAACGTTGCTGGTAGCGAAGCGTCTCAAAAAGCCGAAACGTTAAGTAAATCTGGAGGTCTCGGTTCGGGAGATATAAAAAGCTTAATATCTGTTCTAGGTGGGTTGCCAACAATAGTTAAAGCTATAGCGAAACTAAGCGACAAATCGATAAAAGACTTCAAGAAAACAATGAAAATTTTCTTTGAAGCGTTTGATGTTAAGATTGATTCAAAACGAATAGAGACTCTGCAAAAGGCTGATATGGCTAATATCATATCTGCTCTCAGCGGAATACCGGTTGCTGTAAAAGCTGTGTCTTCTATAAGCGATAAGAAAATGAAAGCTTTTGAAAATTCTATCTTAACCTTTTATAAAGCAATCGATAAAATTCTTAAGTATAAGTTTGATAAAAAGAAAATAGAAAATATAAAGAGTGTAAACGAGATCATACTCGGTCTAGAAACAGTAGTCAAAAAAGCAGTTCCGCTTATTATAATTTCTCCTCTTGCAACTCTCGGTATTCTTCTGAGTATACCTTTCTTTGCGTTGACGATGTTGGTGATGAAGCTAATATCTTCATTTAAGGTGGATCACAAATCTATTAAAGAACTAACAGCCGGAATAAAAGAGATAACAATGACAGCTTATATGGCAGTCGGATTGCTTCTCGCTTGTATCGGTATCGCTTCTATTGCTGCTACAGAAAAAGGAAGGGCGTTGATTCTTGGTGGATTGGCTGTACTTGCCGCAACCCTTTTAACGATGGTATTTATTATAGGCATCGTTGGGCTAGCATCAAGACTTCTCAAGGGAATAGGAGCAATGAAAGGACTTAAAGAGATTATGTTGTTTGCTGCAATGACGATGGGTCTTGTTGTTGTTGCGGCCGCATTCGGCGTTGTGTTTGGAGGAGGCGCAGGAAAGAAAGCTCTTGTTGGCGGACTTGTTATTTTGGGTATGACTTTGCTGACTATGACAGCTATTATTTTGATAGTTGGATTGGCTGGAAATGTGTTGAAAAAAAGCAACGCAATGAAAAACGTAAAAGAGATCATTCTCTTTACTGTGCTTGGGTTCGCTGTTGTTGTCGCTTCTGCGTTTTTAGCTAGATTTGCTAAAAAGAACTGGAAAGACATATCAATAGGATTAGGTTTTGTGTCTGGAACACTTGTATTACTCGTCGGCATAGCTTGGCTTGCAGGAAAACTTGCAGGAAAAGCAAAGAAAGGAATGATCTCGTTAGCTATACTTGAGGCTCTTGCTCTCGGAACTATAGGCTTGGTTTGGATAACTGCTCAGCTGGCTAAAGAGTTGAAGAAGGTTGGTTATAAAGAGGTTCTCAAATCTATGGGTATCATGGGACTGATTCTTCTTGAATTTGGTGTTCTTGCGGGTGTAGCATCATTTATTATGCCGGAACTCATACTTGGTTCTGTAGCATTGGGTATGGTGGAACTTGTTGCATTCGGGGCAACACTTGTCGTTTCAGCAATTATAAATCTTACAAATAAGGCGAAAGAGTCGGGAACAACATGGAAAGAAATCGTTAAATCTGTAGGTGGAATAGGGTTGGTTATTGGTGCGTTTGGATTATTGGCCGCCGCGTTCTCTTTGTTAACAATACCTATTTTGTTTGCTACTCCAGCTATAGCATTAACAATAGGGTTTGCTGCTGGTGCAATAGGTGTTGTAAATTCTGTAATAGACATCAATAAGAAACTTGAAGAAATTGGTGGCGTTGATAAAGCAGTTGAAACTGTAAAAAATGTAGGGAAGATACTCAAACAATTTAACAAGAAAAACTTGTCAATTGATATGAGTTTTTGGGATTTCTTTAAACTTGGAGCAAAATTTACAGCTCTTAGAGGTTTGGTTATACCTTTGATGTCATCTGTAGACTTTGTTACGAAGCTGGCAAACATATCTGATATTATAAACGATCAGGGCCAAATGAGAAAAGTTATATTCAGAGATCCAAAAACAGGAGAGGCAAAGTATGGAGAATGGGTTGATATAAAAGGTGTAGCCACGTCTATAACTGTAGGATTGACAGCATTTGTTCATGGATTGGACTTTTCATTCAAAGAACTTAAAAAGATGCTCTTAGCGTTGCCAATAATGACTATTCTTGGAATGGTTGTCGATCCTATATCTAAATTCGTTGACATGTTAACGTCATATGAATCAGACGAGTCTGGATATCTTTCAAAAATAGTTATAAAGGATGATGGTTCTGTTGTTGTTTCGAAAAAGGTCAACGTTACAAAGGTTGGAGGAATCATTGCTGGTGCTGTGACTACATTTGTATCTTCTTTGTTCTCTGACAAAAATGTAGACGCTTGGTCAAAGATATTGTACGGCGAGCCTGGTGGTGGGATATCTGGATGGTGGGCGGCTAGAAAGCGCAGAAAAGGCGCAAAGGAAATGATGGGAATATTTAGTTCTGTCGTAGAACCAATAAGCTCTTTCGTTCAAACACTCTCTTTATTTGAAGTTGGATCTGATGGGTTGCTTCACAAGATAATAGAAGATGGTGATGGTGGGTATAAGCAAGGACCGGCCATAAATGTTGTTGAATCTGGAAAACAGATTGCAAAAATGGTGACACAGTTCCTAACATCTATAAATGGAATATTCTCTATGTCAGGTGATGAAGATGATGCTGAAAAATTCGGAGAAGTTCTTAGTGCTTATGAAAACGTCATTAAAAGGGTTACTGAGTTTGGTGGCGATAACGGATCAATTCCAAAGGTAACAGAGAATCTCGATGCATTTTATCTTAAGATCACTCCATTTGGAAAGAATGTGATGGAGCTTCAATCATCATCCAAAGAATTTAGACCAGTAAGCGTTGAATCTCATGTTTTGGCAATTTCTTTCGATAAGATGACAACTTCTCTTGCTTCTTTTGATTCTGTTCTGAATAAAGAAAAAGCAAAAAGATTAAAGAATATTAAAGATCTTGCGAAAGAACTTGAAAACCTAAAAAATAGCGTTAGAGGGGCAGGTGATGATTTGAGAAGTTTAGCTGTAATAATCAACACTCTTAACAAATTTGATGCAGCAAAGGCTAATGATGCAGCGGAAGCCATAAGGAATGCCGTTGGTGCTTCATCCGGAGGAGGTTCTGGTTCTGTTTCCGGTGGTTCAGGAACAAGAAAATCTACAATTGTTGACGCTATTAAAGAGGCGTTGAATGGAGCATCATTGGATACAAACGCAATATCAACATATTCTGGATCTGAGGTTGACGATGGGGCAAAAGCAATAATAGAAGCTCTTTCTAACATGGATTATACTTTATCATTGAACTAAATTTATAATAAGATGGCACTTGATTTAAAGATATTTAAAACAAACAGAATAGGTCTCTCGCAGATGTACGAGGACGCTATGAACTATGTAAAGAACGTATATGCTGCAAATGATCAAGAGTTTACATCTGCATCTCCATTCGGGCAGATAATAAACGTTTTGGTTAATTTGGGAAGAATGATACTGTTCTATATAGAATCTTCTATAACTGAGTTAAACATAGAAACAGCTTACCAGGCTAGATCCATTGCTGGTCTTTCTGAGTTAACCGGGCATGTCCCTTCTCGCGGTATAGCCGCCAGGGGAACAATTTTTATGACTTATAATAAGGATTCTGAATATCTTGGCGAGACTATATCTTTGAAGAATTTTACAAAGATAAGAAATTCATCAAATGGTTTGGTTTATCTTATAATTTTGCCATCCAATATACTTCAGATAACTGTCGGTGAAAAGGATTCCAAGATGGAATTTCCTATAATCCAGGGTGAATTGAAATATCAGCAAGGAACAGGAACGGGGGAAGCTTTACAGTCATTTAACTTTGCTGCAAAGACGGATGATATCATAGATGAGTTCTTCGCAAATGTTTATGTTAATGGAGAGAAATGGGAAAGAGTTGATTCTATCCTTGATATGACATATGAACAGAAAGCTTGCGTGATTAAGACGAGTATAAATGGAGGTATTGATGTGTTTTTCGGAACAGGAAATAACGGTGCAATTCCAATTACCGGTTCAACTATATTGTTCGAATATATAGTTTCGTCTGGAGGTGCCGGAAATATGATAAACGGTTCGACAGAGACGACATGGATATTTGAAGACCAGGGTTATGATCAAAACGGCGATTATGTTGATTTGAACAATATGTATGCTTTATATACTGGTTCAGATATACTCTTCGGAACATATGGAGAATCAATAGAGATGACGAGAAAATTGGCACCACACATGTCAAGAAGCTTTGTTCTTGCAAACGATGTCAATTATAAGACATTCCTTTCTAAATTGAACATCTTTTCTATCATCGACGTCTTCTCAGGTTTCAATACACTTGAGGACATAAAGATAGAAAAAGAATATAATGACGCTAAGAACGAATACAACACAATTAAGTCGAACTATGCGGCTCAGTTAAATTTAACAGGAAAGAACTCTCCACAGGCTATTGAATTAGCCGAAGCGATGGCTGAACAAAAGAACATCGTTGATGGTCTCAAGGTAAAATATGATGAATCGAAACTAGATGATAACGTTGTGTATCTTTATCTGGTTCCGGACATATCAAAACGTATATCTGATGCTGACAATTATTTTACATGTTCGTTAGATAGGTTCCGACTTACAGACGACGAAAAAACAGGAATTCTGAATATGATAGAAGATTCAGGAAGAAAGGTGATATCCGTTGAAAATAGAATTATAGATCCGTCATATGTAAAGTTTGCTATAAACGCATTCATAAGGATATATGATAACTACAACTTCAACGCGGTTAAATCATCTATAATATCTGCTCTTTCTGATTATATAATTAAATTTAAAAGAAGAGACAGAATACCAGTATCTGATATAGTAAGGATCATAGAGGGTGTTGATGGTGTAGACTCGGTTTCCGTTTATTTTGATGCAGACAAAAACAACCAGAATTATTTCGGTGAAGGAAATTATGGCATCGATGAATATGGAGACATCGTTTTGACAAGAACTCTTTCAGATAGATTAGGAAACAATGTCGATATAAAAGACCTACAGCCTTTGTTCAGAGGAGATTTCACTTCATACAACGATGTTTATTACGAAGATTCGCTGAACGGATTACTTGGACCAGTAAACATAACGTTAACTGGAAAAACAGAAAAAAGCAGAGGAATTTAACCTCTGTTTTTTCTTTTTTAATTTTTATCCGTATATTTGCAAATGAAATCTAATAACAGGTTTCAAAATCATTACGTTTAACAATTAAAACATCTTTAGATGAAGCTAAAATTACATTTGAGCGGTAGTGCCGAACCGTTTGTGAGCTATTTAAAGAATTACCTGAAGATTAGGGAATCTCTTTTGCTCGAAATCGACACAACATCTCGCGCCTTTGTCGCGAAGACTTTCACTGAGGATAAATCGGCGATTCGTTTTGCATCAATCACGTTTGATGATGCCAACATTTCGTTTGTTTCTGACGACGGTGAAGCTGAACGCGGAGCTGCGCGAATCAAGGCTGGAATCCTTATTCAGCTCAAGAAGTTCATTCAAATCGTAGAGCGGTTTGGTTCTGACGTCGATGCGGAAGGAAAGGCTGACTTCGATATCGAGGTTTCGTATGAGCCGTTTGCTCTTAAGGAAGGGGGCACCGATTTTGTTTCCACACAGATTCAGTTCTCTTCAAAGATCCTTAAGATGAAGATTGACGGTTTCCGTCCAACCGAAATCGCCTATCTTCCTGATGATGTGTTCATCAACAACATTTTCAACGTCAGCGATGCCGTTCGTGCTGAGATGACACCTGCTAAGATTGCAGACATCATCAAGATCTCCGATATCATCAAGATGGACGCAAGGAGAGATGCGCTCTCATTCTATGTCGAAGGAAAGACTCTCTACGTGAAGGATGTCAACATTTCTGTGAAGTCTTCAGACAATCAGAAGTCCGACTTCGTTTACACGATCGGAGAGGTTGATCATGAGCCAGATTATCCAATCTCTCTTATCGTAAATCGAGAGAAGTTTGTCAAGATGGTGGATAAGTCAGAGGAGACGTTTACAGTCATTCTCGGTAAGTATACTGTCAATGGCTCTGGCGCAGTCGATCGAATCCTTCTTGATTCAACGTCCAATCCTACTAAGATCGTGATTGGTGCGATGAAGGAGAACTAAGTTTTACTTTTAAACAGTTTTAAAATGGGAAAAAGAATCAAATTTAAGCCTACAGGAAAGAGCTGGGGTCCAGACGACGGGTTCGATTGGTCTCTCTACGAAGATGGTTACGATGGCGGAACATCTCTCCGTAGAAACACCAAGGTTAAGACTCATGGAAATGACATCGTTTATAGTCATGAGCCATATGCCCAGGAACTTTACGACTTGATGGAGGATTATTTCTCCGGTAGAAAAACGCAAGCTACACCTAAGGATTCAAAGAGTGGGGTTGTGTACAATGTGCAGAATATTAGTGCTCTTTCAGATCATGAGGTTGTGATTGATTCCGATAACGGAATGTCGGCTGTTGTTGATCTGAACAAGGAAGCCCAGTTCGTAAAGCACGTCGGTTTCAATCGTGCAGCCGATTTCACCAACGCCCTTAAAGATGATAAGTTCCGCGAGGAACTCGTTGCGTCAAACCTTCTCGCGAAGGTTATTGATAGTAACAGGGTGTCCATCTGGGAGGGTTACAAATCCAGAATCGAGAAAGAGTTTATGGAGGATCTTCTCCGTAAGGATGGTCCTAAGTATGCTTATCTCGGTAAGGTTGTTTCAGCTAACCCTGGTGGATATACGGTCGACATTATGGGGCTCAATTGCTTTATGCCAGCGTCGTTGGCATCCAATGGTCCAATTTCAGATCCTGAATCTCTCGTTGGGACAGAGTTGAAGTGCTGTGTTGTTAACTACGCAAGCCTCACGAAGAACTTCGTTGTTAGTCACAAAAAGTATATCGAGACCACTCTTCCTGCTCGAATTCGCGAAGAGCTTTACGTCGGTAAGCCAGTTTTCGTTAAAGTCACCGGTGTATCAAAGAACGGTCTTTTCTGCGCCATTAAAGATTCAGAAGGAAAATGGATGTTTAGCAGCCTTATGCACAGAACAACCATGTCCAACTGTTTCGAAGAGATGTTCGATGAAGGACAGTTTGTTGCTGGAGATGAATTCCGCGCTTACGTCCACAAGCTTAATTGGGGAGATGGTGATAGTTGCAGAATTGTCATCGGAGACAATGAGCCTGTGGAAACAGAAAAAGAGGAACTCGTAAAGGAGTAAAAACAACGGATCCCCTTCACAGGGGATCCTTAAATTCAAAAATTAGTTATGAATGATTTTCAGGGTGCCGGAGCTGCACCGCAAATGAATATGTCTTCCATACTCAATGCTCCAAATGTAACTTGCTCCTGTGGGTCAAAGATATTCACTCAGGCTTTTGTCTTGAAGCGCATTTCATCTCTCGTTTCTCCAACAGGTAGAGAGGAAACGATTGAAATTCCGCTTTTTGTTTGTGCAAAGTGCGGTGAAATTCCTTCTGTTTACAGGGACAATCCTCAGTTCAAAAAAATTTTCGGTGAAACAGAAATAAAGAAAGATTAAAATGGATAATATCGGATATTACAAAGTTACCGTTAAAGTCGGCGTAGAGCAGGATAACGGAAAGATTAAGTATCATAAAGAGAATTACCTTGTCCACGACGCAGGGTCCCCTCAGATTGCAGCCAACGTCGTAGAAAAGGAATTCAGCGGGTGCATGGATGAGTGGCAGATTGAATGCGTGAAGCAAGAAAAAATAGACGCTATTCTTGATGCCCTAGAAGATGAACGTTAAAGTCTATGCCTTTCGTGTTTAATTTTAATTCAGCCATAGGAGACATCGAACAGATGGAGGTGTCTCCAAATGGCTGGAATTCTCCTATTACGATTGAGTATTGTGTTGCTCAGGCGCATAAATACGATACTACTCGGTCAGTTGTGTGGAGAGTTAAAGGTACTACTATTTGCTTCACCATATCTGAACAAAAAATAAACGTTCTTACACGTGGGGATTATAAAAAACATTTTACGCAAGTTCTCGAAAACTTCCGGGAGGACTACCTATCCTGGTTCGAAGACGATTACTACAAAGACGCAGAATGGAAATACGAATACCAAGACCAATTCGGATCTCTCATCAAAGGTAAGGATAACAAACGTGAAAATCAATAATTTTGATATAAAATGAGAAAAGAACGCAGATATTTTGAATGGATCGCCGGTGATGATATCGGTGAAGTTGTTCTTCTTGAATCAATGACGGAGATAGGTGGCGAGTTGTTCTATAATTTTGAAAACGGGGATACCTGTAACTCAAGATTCATCGCGAAGGCTACTGCAAATAAAGCAGATCTTAAGGAAAAGCTTATGGTTGAGGTAGATTCTCCTACAAATATGTGGAGTATCGAAAAAGTTGAATCAAAGGTATATGATGACCGGTCCATGAACGGAGAGACCGTTGACATTCCAACGCTTCAAGATATATTGAATATGGGTCAGGGCGGTGAAGTTGATTCAAATTTAGGAACACAAACCCTAACTGCTCCAAGAAGACAAGTTAGAACGAGGGAACTTCCAGATCCAAAAGATTGGCTTTTAGAAGATTCTGAGCCGATTGTTGAACAACATAAGGTAGAGACTGAATCCGTTGCTGCGCAGACATACGTTGAGAAGGAACCTGAGCAAAACGTTGTTTCTCGGGAACAAAAATCTATTGATGTGGAATCTCAAGATCCTGTGTTCATAATGGTTAGAAAATCAAAAACTCACAGCACAGAGATACCGATAACTCTTAATATCGATCTTCCATCAAAGTCATTGTATAAGATAGTGTCCGAAGAATTTGAGAACGGAGGAGAAAAGTTCATCGATTTTGTTGTAGATGGGATAGACGTTTCTTCCATAATTGAATCTTTAAAGACGTCTTTGAAACAGGCTTACGAAAAAGAAGACTAATTTTTGCGCAATAAATAGGAAGTAAAAACACAAAATTTACTTCCTATTTTTGTAATGAATATCTACTTTACTGTAGAGCCTTGTAAAAGACTGAAAAATCTTTTTTCAAATTTAAGCTCTTATTATATTATCGACGTAGATTCAATTCTTGAGGAATCTGGGCTTGATGTGAATAAGAAATCTCATCAGTTCTTGATAAACAATGAGCTCGAAAGACTTCTAACATCCGGGGCGAAATCCAAACGGTATCTAGGAATAATCTATATAAACAAAAAGATGAATTACGATACGATTTCTTCAGTAAAGGAAACCGTTATAAACATAGATGGTTCTACTGTTGAAAATTGTGTTGTTCTGGATGATTGTGACGTGCAGAAATTATCGGACTATTACATAATGTTTGATGAGGTTATATTTTTCCCCGCAATCAACAAAGCAAAGATTATCAAATGTGTGCCTCAAAATATAACAAAGTTCATAGGATGATAAAGTTTTTCAAATCTATATTAAGCTTTTTAAGAGGTCTTTTCTGTAAAAAGGAGAAGAAAAATAAACGTCGTTCATTTTATGCAGAAAATGGAAACAAAAAAGAAGTCGAACTGATTGCGACTCCTTTTATGAAAATTCGTGTTATAAGACCGGATGAATATAGGACGCTTTAAATTGTGACGTTTACGTTCTTTTTAACCATAACGTCTTTTTCTCCCTTTCCGTATTTTTCTATTATTTTTGCTTCGCTCCAATTTTTCTTTTCGGCGTGTTTCTTTTGTGGCGGTAGAGCTTTTACATCTCTAGCCGTTTTTATTTTGTCTCCGAAGAACTTGAACAGGTTTCTTAGTTCTACGGATCCAGCTCTTGAAGCTTTTTTAGTGAATGCTGTTATTTTATTAGCATGAATTTTATCAGCTATCTCTTTAGCAGCATACTCAGATGTTGATGCGATAACGTAAACGTCTCCGTCCCCATATGTGATTTTAAAAAGATCTTTCTTAGATTGATAATTTGTATATGCCTCTCCGATTTCTGATTTTGATGATCCTAGAGTATCAAACAATATTTGTTCGGCGTCGGTATCGTTTCCGGCTGGATAATTAAACCTGAACTCAGCGAATGCTGCACACATGTGATGAAGATGATCTGTCTTATATAAAGGGTTTGGCATCTTTTCGTCTGACGTTTTTCTAACAGTTGGTTTTGTTTCAGAAATGTTTTTAACCTTTGGTATAGATATTTCTTTAGAGTCAACTGATATTTCTTCAACAATCGGCTTCGGAACAACCAAAGGTTCAATAAAAATTAACCCTTTATTTCCATTGTTTATTGCATTACAAAGAAGTTTTCTTTGCTCAGTTGCAGTAGCTATAGCTTCTTTTTCATTTGTCGCTGCGACTATCGCTATCTCTCCGTTATCAAAAGGAACCGTGTACTTATTATAGTTTTCGTTCGTTTTGATCGCCGCGTTCATGTTTTTGTACACTTTCTTTGTAGTAAGAGTGTCAATAACATAGTTTGCTTCCATTTTTGCGTTTTCTTTGGTATCTGCTAACAAACGGATAACTTCACCGTTTGTAAATGTAACAAAATACTCTTTGAAATCTAGGCTTTTTATTTCTTCTGGTGTGAATGGAAGCAATTCTCCTGTTGATGAATCAACAAATTTGTTTATGTCTTCAGGTGTTGCCGACTCAACATCTTTTCCAGTCTTTTTCTTGAACCAATCTTTAACTTTGTCGATGATTCCTTTCTTTTTTGCTGCTTCGTATCCAACGGCTCCAGCTGCGCCAATACCTAGCATTTTTAACGCACCTTTTGATATACCCTTTACGGCGTCAACCGGCCAAGAAACGGCTTTGTGAAGATATGATTTGCCCGTATCTGCCGGATCTGCAATAGCGTCTACCCAGAATCCGGGCATTAAACGATTTCTCCAAGCTTCCTTATTTTCCCATCTTTGCTGAATTCTATGTGTTAATGCTCCTATTCCAGCAAAAAGAGTTACTGGCCAAGCAATTGCTGTTGTTATAGCTAAACTTGGAATTGATTGTAATACGGCTCCGATTCCCTTTACGTTGGATTCGCCTCCACCCGTATGAGATGTCCAACCGCTTCTTCCCCAATAATTTCCTTCATTTAAGGCGTTTATTATTTCTTCTTCTCCATATTCTTCTATAAGAGATTCTACGATAGCGATGTCATAATCGTCTATAATCTTAGGAGAGTTTTCTAGATTTTCTGGAGAATATATTTTTTCTACAATCATTGTAATTAAAAAGTACCTTTCTTTATTTATCTATTTCTTATTCAATTAAATTTCCGTATATTTGCGCAGTGAATACTATATTTGATACATCAGGATCAACCGCAGGGTTGGAAACTCAGAACTTATCGAAGGATGAGTTCGTTGCGTCCATTATTCCGAAATTGCAAGCAATTTTGGACAGGGCGTTTCCAAATGATCCACAGAAAAGAAAGATACGTGTATATAAGGACAGAATAAATTTCGCTGCTCCTTGTTGCGGAGATTCGGGTCACGACAATCATAAAAAAAGAGGAAATATTGTTCTTGAGGGAAGGTTCAAAAACGTGTATAAGTGTTTCAACTGTGGAACATCTATGATGCTTCCTACTTTTTTTAAGAGGTATGGACAGAATCTTTCTCTCGATGAAATCGATTATATAACAGCAAATCGACCAGATTCGTCTTCATTCGGAGGAGGATACGGAATAGATTCCGTTTCGTATCTTTATGATATGGACGAAGTGAACAAATATGCAATCAATAGAGAAACTTTCAAAGCAAGATTGGGTCTAGTGGAGTGTGACACTGTTTCATTTGGACACAATTATTTGGTGAACAGAATGCAATACGATTTCAAAAAGTTTCTTTATTCTGTTCAAGCAAACAAGCTTTTTATTCTGAATCTTACTCCGGAAGGAAATATACTCGGAATTCAGGTTAGGAGATTTGATAAAAGTGGACCTAAATACAAGACGTATGGGTTGCAAAAAATACACGAGATAATATTTAGGGATGGTATAGTTGTTCCAGATGATATCAATACGATGTCTATGCTTTTCAATATACTTCTTGTGGACTGTACCCGCGTCGTTACTATAACAGAGGGACCTATGGATGCATTCCTTCTTAAAAATTCAATAGCACTTTGTGGTGCAGGTAAAAACATTGTTCTTCCGTTTGACCAACGGTACATGTTCGATTCAGATAAAACTGGGCGCCAGCACACAATTGAAAAGTTGAAAGATGGATATGATGTGTTTCTTTGGGACAAATATATAAAGGATGCGAGTTTGCCGAACAGAAAGAAGTGGGATTTTAATGATGTTTTGCTTTATGCAAGGCAGTTCGGATTGAATCTTCCATCCATAGAAGGATATTTCAGTAATGATGAACTAGATACAATTTTTATTTAATATGTTAAACATAGAGGATATAAAAAAATTACACAAAGAACATCCATTTCCGAAAGAAGTTTCGGATATAAGGGAGAGGATTCTAAACAGTTTCAATGATTTGAAATTTGATCCTGTTCCACATACATATTTAGTTGAAAGTGGAATTGGTCTTGGTGTAGAGTTAAGAAGTGTCAGCTCGTTTGTAGAGTCGTTTTCTCCAAAAGAGGATTGGGATGCAATTGCGGAGAGATACGCCGCTAAAAATGGATTAACTGTTCCATCCGTCAAACGAATGTGGAAAGAGAATAATATTCGTTCGACAAATAACGGAACATCAACACACTTGTTTCTTGAGTCATATATGTGGTTTTTTCTAAACATGCCGTATAAAATAGATCCAATCATTCTTCCACAATATGAAGACGGTTATCTTATACCATACGGACCAAAGCAGGAAGCTGGCGCAAAGTATTTTCAGGATCTTTATGATTCATACTACAATGATGCGATATCTATAAAGGTTTATCCTGTCATGCCAGAAACCAGGATGTATGTTTTTGATAAAAATAAATTCGGGATGAAAACAAGGTTCGCTGGGACAATGGATATACTTCTAGCCTATTGTGATCCATATGATAACAAGTGGAAACTTATTTGCGATGACTGGAAAACGAATAAAAGTTTATATAACGATTACAATAGGAAAAATGGATGTTATCTGGATTATCCTTTTAATGATATCATAAACGAGCCCATTGGACATTATCAGATACAGCTTTCTAGTTATACACTTATGCTTAGGCAACTCGATTACGATGTCACAGCAAGGAATCTTGTTTGGTTAAAGGATGATTCTAAATATGAACGACATCAACTTAAAGATTTGTCAGAAAGGATACTTGAATACGATAAATTTATAAATAATAAATCATAAACAATAATATTACAAAATGGTACTTGATGGACTTAAATGTGTTCGTTGTTTACACGAACTAGAGCTTGTAGAATCTGTCGATTTTGAAGATGATGAAACCGGCATAACTCATTATTTTCATTGCCCTTATTGTGGAGCAGATTTTGAAATAACGGAACCAACTGAAGAACAAAAGAAAGAATATGATTTCTGGAAAGATCCGGAAGGACATCTTGCGCGTATTGACCATCAAGACGTATTCAACGGTCATTGTATAAACTGTGGTCATAAAATAGGTGTGTCAGGAAACTTTATGTTATCTGATTATGACGATACAACCAAAGAGAGTGCAGACAAAATGAATTTTGTTCTTACTACGTGTGAGAATTGCGGATGTTCAGAGGTAAGATGGGATACATCTGAAGATGATCAAAAGATTTATCCTTACTGGAAAAAAGCTAAGGAGGAAAATAAAAATGATGAAAAATGAACCAGACAGTGTTAATCTTTTTGATTTTGGGTGCCCTGTTCCTCTGGTTACTCACGAACAGCGTATTGAGCGCCTTAAGAAGAAAAAGGCAGAAAAAAGAGAACCTTCGCAACACAGAAGAGCATCGAATCCTGCGCCGAAATCAGGGTCAGTTGAACTCTCAGTGGAAAAATCTGCTGTCGATGACGATATCAGAGGAGAATCTATTGAAACAGATAAAGTCGGAAATATTCCAGGACGTAAGAATTCTGCTCGCAAACGAAAAGGTTGTACAGACTCTGATGAATCAGGTGTCGTCATTGGAATCTCAGTTGAAACAAAAAGAAAGCGACATAAAAACGATGGCGCAGGAAATGGAAGCGTTGATACAGAAATACAGGGATCTGGAACAGAAAGAAAATCAAAATCCATAGACCTTTCTGATTTTAATCTTTCAGAGTTTCCTGTTAGTAATAAGATACTTAGTCCGAGACAAATTGAAGCTGGACCATCCGAACCAGATAATGATTATAACGTGGAGATCGTTATCGATGGAAACCGATATAAAGTTTCAAAATGGTCAGTAAACGGCAATGTATATACACAAGGTCTTGATTCTAATTATCTTACTCACAAATACAAGGTTTGAATCTCTTAAATAAATAGAGAAAGAAAAACGCAGTATTTTGAGTTCAATAAAATCAGACAGGCTTGATTTTGAACGCCTGTTAAACGGTATAGACCCAGTTGATGACATGGGGGTGGCTCCAAACAAGCTGTCCCCGTCTGTCGTATCTAAACCTTCATTAGATGTCGTTGATAATACTTCTCCGGCTGAGATAATGAATGCTAAGGCATTTGAGTTCGATTTTGAAGGTATAAGGAAAGGTATAAGAAAGAGATGTAGGAAGATGGTTCTGAACATTGTAAATCATGTGCTTCCAAACGATATAATTGATTTGGAATACATAAAGGATAAAATCGAACAGGACACAGAAACCCTTACGGTGCTCTACATGCAGGTTGAAATCAACACTATAATGCAGAAGACTCTCGTGGAATCTGTTGCAAAGGGGCAGATTGCCCCAAGAATGTTTGAAGTGTTTAATCAGGCAACAGATACGGTTCTTTCAATAAATAAACAAATAGTTGATACTGAACAAAGGATAAGAAAAACTTATCTTGATCTTAAGTTTGAAGCTAGAGAGAAGATAAGTGATGATCTGGCTCTCGGTGTTTCTCAGAACGGACCGGCATCAGGAAATATGATTTCAGGTCCAAACGTTACTGATTCTGGAAAGGGGGTCCTTGTTACAAATACAACTGATTTGATAAACGGTGTAAAGAAATTACACCTTGAAAATATGAAAAGCGCACAATACGAAATAAAAGAATAAAAATGATATCCGAAATCTACATAAGAGATGAGCATGATCCTAACTTTGAACCAGGAATAATCGAGTACAAAGATGAGATAGAAAGTATAGTGTCTCAAATAAAAATGTTGCTTGAAACAAAACCTGGTGATGTTCTCGGAGACCCGGATTTTGGTCTTGACCTCGAATATTATATTTTTGAGACATCTGTTAATTCTGAGGCTATCAGAGAAAAGGTTAACGACGCCATCAGTATGTTTGTTAAGCACACGAACAACACTTCCGTAGATGTCGAAGTTTCTTTCGGAAAGTCTGCTAGAGGCTATGATTATTGTGTCGTTGATATAATAGTCAACGGAAGAAAAGTCGTAGGATATCTAATAGATAAAGACTAATGCCAGCACCAAAAGAAGGACCAAGAAAACGCAGTAGAGTATATTCAACTGAAGCCATCAACAAGCTCCTAAAGGACAGATCGGAAGGATACGAGATAGACTATAGTCCGTTTTATCAAAGAGATTTGGAATTAAGAGCTCCTGGAGTTGTGTTCCAGATGACCGAGCAAGAGTACAGTGAATATGTAAAATGCTATGAAAATCCACTATACTTCATCACAAAATACTGCAAATTTAAAAACGATGACGGATATACTCTAGTCACATTAAGAGAGTTCCAGAATAAAATAATTAAGTACGCGACAGAAGAGGTTTATGATCCTGAGAAGAATAAAATATATCCGAAAAACAGGAACATAATATGGATGGCTGCGCGTCAAAGCGGTAAGACTACAACACTCTGTTCCATACTTGCATATAAGATGATTTTCAACCCATCTTACAACTGCGCTGTTATGGCTAATAAAGATGATACAGCTAAGGAACTTGTTTCAAAAATCACTGACATTTTCAAAGGTCTTCCTTATTTTTTGAAACCTGGTTGCGATAATTTCGGTAAGACCGGAATGCGTCTTGAGAATGGTTCAAGACTTATATCTTCAGCAACAACAAACACGGCTTCCATCGGTTTCACTATTAACTTCATGATTCTCGATGAGTTCGCCCATATTCCTGAGAACATTGTAAATAATTTCTGGCGTTCTGTTTATCCTACATTGTCATCTTCTAATGTCTCTCAGTGTATGATAATTTCAACCCCTAACGGAACAACAAACAAATTCTATGAAATATGGTCTAAATCCATAGAAGGAAGGAATTCATTCGTTAACTTGAGAACGGATTACTGGGAAGTTCCTGGACATGATTCCGCTTGGGCTGAAAAACAACGCGCCGACTTTGGCGATGAAGAATTCGCTCAGGAGTTTGAGTTGCAGTTCAGCAAAAACTCAAAAGCTTTGTTATCTGCCGAAGATATGGCGTTTATCGACAGAATTGCAGTTGATTATGTTCAGAAAAAAATCAACATCCAGAATCAGTACCTCAATGATCCACATCTCGTGTGGCACCCTAATTTCGATCCAAACGATATAAATCCTAAGGATAAGTTTGTAATTATTGTTGATATAGCCGAAGGTAATCAGGATCCGGATGAGATTAAGAAAGAAAGCGGCGACAGGACTCCAGATTCGAATTCATTCAGCATATTCAAACTCAGATTAAATTCAATATCGAACATAAAGAAGTATTCGTATTTGAGCTGTGGTATTCCTGATTGTGTTCGTTTGGTGCAGGTAGGGAGATATTCTTCAAACGAGAATGATGAGATATATATGGCTAAAGTCGCATCTGCCGTTTGCTATAATCTGATGAACGATGATGTGAACGACAGCGTTCGTGTTATGGTTGAGATGAACTTTAATGGTTCCGGGTTCTTTAACGAATTTAGAAGACACGTTCGTTTCTCTGATGCGACCGTTTTGAAGACATATCATAAAAAGCTTATGCCTGGTGAAAAACAAAAGAAAAAGGTTGGATTCAAAACAACGCAGAATAAAGAGATTTATTGCAACAAGGGAAGAAAAATGATAACCAAGCGTAGAACCATTGTAACATGTAAGGAAACGTTTACGCAAATGAAATCGTTTGGTTATATTAAAGGAAAGCTCAAAGGTATCGCATGTCACGATGATTTGTCGATGCCGGTATTTAATCATATACCAAGAATGTTTGATGAGGAATCTTTCGTTTCTTGGATAGAAGATTATCTGTTTTTACACGAAGACCAGGTAAAGGTCTATAAAATAAATCAGATTATAGAACAATGGGCTATGGAAAACCCAGAAATGAGTGATTCTGCGTTTACTTCGCTGTATATGGGAAGTGAACAACAGACACCTCAACAAGTGCTTAATTCAGGAATGTCTGGAATGTATCCTCAGACCCCTGGATATCCATATTTACAGGGTAGTCCAGTTGGAAATTTCGCCGCGCAACCTTCTCCTTATTCAGAAAGCTCATATCCTGGTATAAGATATCAAGGAATTTTGTAAAATAATTTTCTATTTCTCTATTTTTCCGTATATTTGCAAAAATAAAAAATCTAGGAATGATAGAGAAAGAATCGCAAAGCGGAAACTCCATAACGTTATATTCTCCAAAGGAGATTAAAGCTCACCTCGACGAATATATTATCGGTCAGGATGAAGCTAAAAAAATCCTTTCCGTTGCCGTATATAACCATTATAAAAGAATTCTTCTAAATGATAACGCAGAAAACGAATCAGTTACCGTTGAGAAGTCGAACATTCTTATGGCTGGTCCGACTGGGTGTGGGAAATCAGCTATGATTAAATGTATCGCTGATTTTCTAGGTGTACCTTGTTATATAGCTGATGCAACGTCATTGACACAAGCTGGGTACGTTGGAGACGACGTAGAATCAATTTTGAGCGGTTTACTTAGGAACTGTAACTATTGTGTTCCTGTCGCTGAATGTGGAATCATAGCGATTGATGAGGTTGACAAACTCGCAAAGAGAGGCGCAAGCGAACACATCTCAAGAGACGTTGTAGGAGAAGGTGTTCAGCAGGCATTGCTTAAGATGGTTGAAGGCGATCTTGTAGGTGTTCCACCGCAGGAAGGAAGAAAACACCCAGACCAGCAGCTTATCTATATAAACACAAAGAATATTCTTTTTATAGGCACAGGCGCGTTTTCAGGAATGGACGAAATCATAAATCGCAGATTAAATATAAATCGAATAGGGTTTGATACAGGAGTCAGTAAGAGAACTTCGTCAAAGAAAAAAGACTACAACCCATATGATTATATGTGCCAGGAGGATTTGAGGTCGTACGGACTTATTCCTGAGTTCATTGGACGATTCCCCATCGTTACAAATATTAACGGTCTTTCTAAAGATGAACTTAAACGAATTCTTCTTGAACCAAAGAATGCAATTATAAAACAGTTCCAAAGAATGATGGAACTCGATAACATAAACTTTAGTTTCACTGACAAGGCGCTAGATTTAATTGCGGACATTGCCATAAAACTAGGAACAGGTGCAAGAGGTCTTCGTTCGATAATGGAAAACATCTGGACGGAATATGTTTATGAATATTGTGACGATAAACGAGAAGAAAAAATAGATGTTGTCGTAACCGATAAAGATGTTAAAAAACATCTTAATGAAAGGTTTGCAAAATATATTGAGAAATAACATGCGTAAGAAAAAGATTTTGGCGCTTGTTGGAAATAGCGGATCCGGAAAAACAACACTTGGAATAACTCTTACTTCTTTGGATGATAGATTCAACTGGGTTAGTTCATACACAACCAGACCGAAACGCCAAAACGAAGTAAACGGAATAGATCACGTGTTTGCGGACGAGAAGGATATGCCGCCAAAAAAAGATATGGTTGCTTATACATATTTTGGAGGAAATCATTATTGGACCGAGTTTTCTCAATTTGATAAAAATAAGATAAACATTTATGTTATAGATGAAATCGGTCTAGAAGAAATGATGTTGAAATATCACGGACTGTTCGATATAAAAACGGTTTATGTCAAGAGAGAAGATACTTCTTCAATTGATGTCGAACGAACAAAGCGAGATCAGGAAAGAAAAACATTTCCTCAAAATTTCTATGATCTTTTTATTGTTAACGATTATAGTAGCTCGCCTGAGTTTGTTAGCGATGGGTTAAAGAAACTTCGCGATCTTTGTAAAAATTGGAAATAAAATAACAACAATATAATATGCCTGTAACAAATAAGTTATTTACAGAGGCTTTTAGAGCTAAAACAATTGATGGTTTGGTTTTACCCGACAGAATACGCAACGACGTTTCGCACGGGTTAACACAAAATATACTTCTTTATGGACCGCAGGGCGGAGGAAAGTCTACAATCGCAAGGATTCTTATTGATGGATATGACACCCTTCTTTTGAACGGTTCGTCAGAAAACGGAATAGATGTTATTCGAGACAGAGTAGTTTCGTTTGCATCTGCCGTGTCTCTTGAGTTTGGGGCACAAAAAACAAAAGTTATCTTTATAGATGAAGCTGATGGTCTTACAACTCAGGCATGGGACGCTTTGAGAGAGACAATCGAGCATTATGCCGATTCAGTAAGATTCGTGTGTACCTGTAATAAGATTGATAAAATTCCTGCTCCTATTCAGTCCAGATTCAATTGCGTTCCGGTGTATCCAATAAACAAAGCTGAAGAAGACTTTATGTTTGCTGGGTATTGTGCATATGTAGGGAAAATCCTTACGGGCATCAAGGTTTCATATGATGAAGAAACTCTTCAACAGTTTGTTAGAAACAGCTTCCCGGATATGCGATCAATCCTGAACGATATTCAGAAACTGTATATCCAAGACGCCAAGGAACTTAATAAGGAGAGTTTGGTAAAAACGTTTGATTGTTCTGATTTGTTTACGTTAATCGTAACCGGGAATAGTCCGGTTGAAAATTACAAATTCATAATGACAAACTACTCGACTTCTCCAGACGACGCTCTTCTTGCAATATCAAAGTCGTTTGTCGATTTCTTAACATTGAATTACCCGCAGCTTTCTTCAAAGATACCATACATCATTATCACAACAGCCGAATATGCTTCTCAGATGCAAACTGCACCAGATAAAGTTTTGGTTCTTTTGGCATGCTGCTTTAAACTTCAAGAAATAATCAGAAATGTCTAGAAAGTTAAATTTGGTAATAGACTTCAATAATATGGCTATGAGGTCTATGTTTACTTGCCAATATATGGGAGAAGGATCCGTAAAGAATTTTGACACTGAAGAGGAATGCAAAATTCTTGTTAGAAAGCTTGCAACTGATATGTGCCAGATTATAAAGATGTTTTCACCGGACAGGGTTATTGTTGCATGTGATACAAAGTCTCCATGGAGAACAGGATTATACAAAGATGTTGACTATAAAGGAACTAGAAAACATGACGAAGATAAGAACTGGACAAACATTTTCTCTGCTTTGACAGATTATAAAGAAATACTTAGAAAAAATAATTTCATTGTAACAGAGATAGAAAACGCTGAGGCTGATGATTTGGCTGCGCTTTGGGTGCATGAATTATTTGGGAACCGCAACGAGTCTGTAATCCTTGTATCGTCTGATAAGGACTGGACTCAGTTGGTTGCGTTTGGAACGTGCGACGCGTTTGTAGCCTGTTATAACCCAATATCAAATAATAAAAACCAGAGAAAGTTTTATGTTGAATCTGGATTTGAAAACTGGATAAATTCCCCGGACACTGTTGATATCTTTTTCAGTAACTACGATGAGTTAAAAAAGAAACTCAAAGAGATTATGATGTCAAACACAAAAGTTTTCAAGGAGATAATAGATCCAAACAGAGTTCTAATAGATAAGATTCTGTGTGGAGATGATGGGGATAATGTTCCGTCGTTCTACGAGTATTATAAGAGTGGTAAAAAAGCTAGGCTAACTTCACTTAAAGCTAGTCATCTCATAGAAAATCTTTCTATCCATGGTGTTGGAGGTCTTAATGAATCTGCAAAGGTCGGAACGCTGAAGACAGAAATGGAAAAAGAAATGAAGGTCGAGATTCCTGTTGATTTTGAAGACAGACTTATGCGACAGCGCAAACTTGTCGAACTTAACAGAGACTTATTTCCTGGTTCAATAGTGGATAGTTTCGATATTCATTCAAAGTATATTGATTCCGCCGGAACAGTGTCCAGCAAAATCACAATGCAGGAATTATTGAAGGATACAAAATTTATTGATAAAAATTATAATAAACCGAGAGAAAACAGTATATTTGATGATGTAAACGCATTAAATAGGTTTTCTAAGGCACCTAGTTTATTTTGATGGCAAAGAAGAAAAATGAAATATCAGTTTCAAACGAGAGTATAGATTTGATAAGTGTCCTTTCTGGAACAGATGGATATAAAATTTCCCAGAAACCAGAAAAGGAGCAAACTGTCAAATCCGTACCTTATTTTGAAATATGCGACGCCGTGTTTAAAGGGAACAGATATTATATAAACAACATGACGGATCAGCAGGCTAAACAGAACATATTTATGGTTCTGAGAAAAGTAGCCATAGGCTATCCAGAGATAGCCAACGCTTTCAACAGACAAAATGTTAATGCGATGGATGTCATTAAATTTTTGTCTGTCTTGCTCCCTAGCAGAGGGTTTCCAAGTTGGTATTATACTAAAACGTCTCAAAAGAAAGAGATTGCATCTAAAAATGAAATTACAAAAAACGATATTACCGTATATATACAACACTATGGAATAACAAGAAAGGACTTTGAATCGGCTATGAGGATATTTCCAGAAGAAACCATAAAAGATGTTATAGATTTAAGAAACTTTATTAAAAATTCAAATAGCACTAGAAATGAAAAAGACACTGATAACGAATGATATCATAAAGCTTGTTAAAAGCTCAAAGGGTGAGATTAAAGAGTACGATTTGGACCGGTACATTCAGGTTACTGTTGGTAAGATAACAATAACCAAGGGGGTAGGTTCAAAGCCAGTCTTGAATCTTGAAAGCGGGTGCGATCAAGAATATATGATGTTGTGGAATAACGACATCGGTAGGTTGTTTCTCAATGAAATAAAAAAGGATAATCCTAAAGTTTATGAGTTGATCGACGACAAGTTCAAAGCTCTGTTGGTCCTCGCGGACGAAGATGAGTATGGAGAGTTTGCATCTAAAAATTTCTTACACGTGACATTTGGAGACAACAAGTATACGATAATCAAGGTTGTTCGTCATAATGAAAATTACAGCACCATTGAGCGCCATAATGATTATTTCGGAGATATAGACGGAGAATCTATCGTGGATGATGTTAAAACGGAAGAAGATGAGCCAGAAAAATTAAAAGAAACTGAATTATTCTAATGCTTCAGAAACTTGATGTAAACTTCATATTAAACATGCTGCAAGAACAGAAGGTTGCTCTATTTGAGTCACTTCTTTCTTCAACAGGAAGATCTGGTATAGACGGCGTTATAAAATTTTTAAAGGAAACCGATTTTTATAGGGCACCGGCGTCATCGAAATACCATTCAAATTATGATAGCGGTCTCCTTGACCATTCTCTGATAGTTTATTCGCTTCTTTGTGATTTGAAAGAGATGGTCGAAAAGATTGATCCAGCTGCCGTTTCTAACATTTCGGATGACAAAATAATTATATGTTCTCTTTTACATGATGTATGTAAAACATGTTTCTATAAAAAGGCTATAAAGTGGAAGAAAAATTTAGATTCGACATGGATGCAGTATGAAGGATATGATGTAGAAGACACGTTCCCAATCGGACACGGGGAAAAATCAGTCATAATGTTGCAAAACATCGGTCTTACACTTTATCCGGACGAAATGCTTGCAATACGATATCATATGGGATTTTGGGGAGATTCGTCGAATGATGTAAAAATGTCTCAGCAAAACGCAACAAAAATGTATAGCATTGTTCCTCTTTTACAGATGGCTGATTTTACAGCATCAACGATAATTGAGAAAGAAATAAAACACTAAATGCATAATAAATATCTAATAAAATAAAACGCAAAAAAATATGTTCGATCTATTTACAAAAATTGGAAGTATTTTCTCCAGCGTTCTTGAAGACGCCCTCAGTTCAGTTAATTTTGAAGACTCTATTGTCACCGATGAAAATGGGACTCATATCAAAGCATCATTTAGAGATGACATTTTTACGGATGAAGAAAAAGATGAGCGTATAAAAGGAACTCTCAATTTCTGGAAAGGCATAATAAAAATTGGAAACGTTTCTAATCCGATTAAAATTTCCATAAAGTTTAATGATGAAACTCCGGTTGAGTTTGAGTTCGATGAATCTTTGAACGATTTCGTTAAGATTGAAAATCCGGATACCCCAGTAAACGTTGTTGCTGAAGAAGACAGGGAATTGGATAAAAAGGACACTGTAAGCGAACCAGAATATGATATAAACAACGCTCCGAATACTGCGCACTCAGATATCAATGAAAAACAAATGACGCTTGCAGAACAGATTAAAACCGAACTTCTTTCAGACACGAAGGACCCAGATGATGAAGATTACACGGCGGAAGATATTGCCGACGAGTTTTATAAAGAAGTCAAGTCTGATAACTATAATATTTTCTCGGACGACAATGATAAAGTTCTCGGTATATCAATAGAAGCTGATCAGTTCTTTCCTGAGTTTGATTCGCTTACAAACGATGCGGATGTTATTCTTGAAGATTCTGAACTTCTTGAAGACTTCAAGGAAATCGTAAAAACAAGATACGGGTTTAGTGACGTTACTTGGGAAAGAAAGGATTATGGTTCGGGATATGTAACTATTCAGTTTAACTTTATATTTTAATTTAAATTATGAACAAAATTATCGGTATTGACCTCGGCAGCACAATGAGTGCTGTCGCGGTTGTTGAACAGGGGAAGCCACAAATTATTGTGAACAATGACGGAGACAGAACTACACCGTCCGTCATCGGGTACTCTAATGATGGAGAGGTAAAGGTTGGAAATTCAGCAAAGCGTTCAGCCGTTGTCAATCCAAAAACTACTATTGAGGTTATCAAAAGATTCATTGGTAATTCCTGGAAGAGATCCTCAAAATATGCAAAGGATTTTTCATATGATATTGTTGAGGGTCCAAATGACACAATTCGTGTAAAGATAAACGGAAAGGAATACACGCCTCAGGAAATTAGTGCAGAGGTTCTTCGCAAACTTAAAAAGTCAGCGGAAGACTATCTTGGTTCAGAAGTCAAGGAAGCCGTTATAACTGTACCGGCATATTTTGACGACCAGCAGAGAACAGCAACAGTTGAAGCTGCAAAAATAGCCGGACTTGAATGTAAGAGAATCATAAATGAGCCAACGGCGGCCGCTCTTGCATTTGGTCTTGACAAACTTGACAAGGACATGAAGATTCTTGTTCTTGATTTGGGCGGAAGTACAGCTGATGTTTCAATCCTTGAATTGGGAAACGGTGTATTTGAAGTGGTCAGTACAAACGGAGATATGATTCTTGGTGGTCGAGATCTCGATCAGTTAATTACGGATTGGATTGTCGACAAAATAAAAGAACAGTGCGGCGTCGATGTAAAGAAAGACCATATGGCATATCAGAGGGTTGTTGAGGCAGCAGAGAAGGCAAAAATAGAACTTTCTAATGTTACTTCAACAGACATCAATCTTCCATATTTGACTGCTGTCGACGGAGTTCCTCAGCACTTTATGTCAAGTCTCACTCGCGCTCAATTCGAAAATCTTGCAGAGGGTTTCATTAAAAAGGTTGAAAATCTTTGTAAAGGTGCTTTGGAATCGGCAAAAATGAACATCAACGATATAGACGAAGTTCTTCTCGTTGGAGGAACAACAAGGGTTCCTAAAGTTCAGCAATTCGTTAGAGATTATTTTAAGAAGGAACCTAACAAATCCGTTAATCCGGATGAGGCTGTTGCTCTCGGAGCTGCAATTCAAGGTGCTATCCTTGCTGGAGATCTCGGAGACGATATTGTTCTTCTTGATGTCACTCCTCTAAACTTAAATATAACAACTCTCGGTGATGTTGCTACAACAATGATTGAAGCAAACACTACTATTCCTGTTTCGAAGGAACATATTTTCACAACAGCTGAAGATAACCAACCGGCAATAACCGTTGTCGTTACTCAGGGAAACAGAAAGATTGCAAGTGAGAATAAAAAGCTCGGAGAGTTTAATCTTGATGGAATAGCTCCTGCTAGAAGAGGTGTTCCGCAGATCAAAGTAAAATTTGATCTTGATACAAATGGAATACTTAAAGTTACTGCAACCGACACGGCAACAGGAAAAGAACAGTTTATAAGAATAGAGGGGTCATCTAATCTTGATGATTCTGAAATCGACAGAATGAGGAAAGATGCTGAGTTGCATGAAGCAGAAGATAAAGCAAGAGTTGAGAAGCAGAATAAACTTAACGACGCAGAATCTCTCATATTTGCCACAGAGCGTCAGTTATCTGACCAAGGAGACAAGATCTCCGACAATCTGAAGAAAGATATAGCAGAAAAATTAAATGCCTTAAAAGCTGTTTATAACGTTAAACCTGAGGATAGGGACATCGATGCTATTGAAAAGGCAACAAACGTTTTAAGAGAAGCTGTATACAAGGCTAGTGAGGAACTCTATAAATCTTCTTCAACTGATTCGTCTTCCGGACAGAATCCATTCTCGAATTTTGATTTCGCAAATGGTGGATTTCCTGGTGGAAATCCGACGAAATGATAACATAAACACTGTTTGTTAAATCCTGACTGTTTGCACAGTCAGGATTTTTCTTATAGGATAAATAGAATATATGCTTTTTAAATTAAAACTTATAATCCAAGGATGGTTTAATTGGATTCTTGATAAAGTGTCTGACATTAAATATAAAGAGTATTTTGATGCCAGATATGAGATTTGTAAATGCTGTGAGCATAATAAGTTTGGAATCTGTGATTGTTGCGGATGTGTGCTTAAAGCAAAAACAAAAGCAGAAGAATCCGAATGTCCGGTTGGAAAATGGAAAACAATAAAGGAAACGTTAGATGAAAAAGTTAAAGCTTAATGTGCATATCCTTTATCCTGGTGGGTTTAAACCGATACATGAGGGTCACATGTTTCTTATTGAAAACGCAATAAAGTCCGTTAAGGCTACATTTGGTCCAAGTAACGTGGATCCGAAGGTTCATATTATATTGTCGAATAAAAGCAGAGACGGTGTTACAGCCGAAACGACAGCAAGATATCTTGACAGTATAGGTATAGGAAAATATGGAATAGATTACATTATTTGCGACGGAAGTCCTGTCAGAAAAGCTTATAATATTGTAGCAACAAAAGAATACGGTAACGGATACTACTACATACTGTCGTCGAAGAAAGATTCAGATATAGATCGTTGTATGGATTTTGTTGATGCGTTTAAGATTGGTGGAAAGTATTATACAGAAGGCGCAACTGTGATGTACTGCCCTCCGTCAGCACCAATGAAATATGCATGGAGGAATGACGATAAGAACGGAGAAATTATATCATCTAGAATCGTTCGTCAGGATGCAATAAACAGCGATTATGAAAACTTTGAAAAGGCGTATTTGCATCCATATTTTTCCGATAAAACTCTTCTCGGTCGTTATTATATATGGATAAAGAGAGATATGGAGAATTCTGGATTGTTTGAAGGCGCTGCCGCTGGGCACATAAACCACCCATATGAAGAAGATTACCTAACGTTTGCAGAAATAAGCGATATGATACGAGATGTATTTTCCGGATCCATAGAAGATATGACTGAAAAGATTGACGGTATGAATATAATGGCGTCCGTTGATACACGAGGGAGAGCAATTTTTGCAAGAAACAAGTCGCAGTTAACCGATTATCCAATGACACTCGATGACATACGTTCAAACAAGCAGAGTTGGTCGAAAGGAATATTGGCTTCGTTTGTTAAAGGAGCAGAAACAATCGCTGCGATATTCAAGAATATAAAAGACGCGAAGTCAGTTTTCAATGAAGACGATAAGTTGGATGGAGTTAGATATAGAACGTGGTGCAATTTTGAAATAACTGATACAGCTTCACAAAATGTTATTCCATATACTGAGAATATAATATCATTAAATGGTTTTATTACGGCTTGTCTCAATTACGGGATAGACAAAGAGGGAGAGTGGGAAATATTTGAGCCTCACGAATCAAACGTTAACAGGATTAAACCTGTTGTTATTGATGCGATGAAGAAGACAAATGAAACTTATTTTAAGGTAAAACTCCCTCAGAATGTATTCTTAGCTCAGGCTGAAGCTGAGCGCGAAGTCATATTAAGAAAATATCAAGAAATGCTTGAGGAACTTTGTGAGGATTATAATCTTACGATGGATAGCAATATTAGAATGTTTAAGCGCGAATCTCTTAAAAGATATCTTGTAAACAACGGGTTTAGTGACTTCAGTGATGAAGAAATAGATCGTATGGCTGAAATGGTTTTAGGACAAATTCGCCTTTCTATAATGGCTTTTCCTGAAAACGAAAGAAAACGAATAGTAGATTTCAGAAAAAATAAGGAAAAGGATGTTCTAAAGAGAATAATGCTTCCAATCGATAAATTCTTTATAGACTTTGGAAACGATGTAATCAAATGCTGTAAAGGCATTCAGAATGAAGGAAATGAAAAAGAAATCGTAGCAAAAATAAAGAAAGGTGTAGTCGACGCAATCGATTCTATTACCAAATCAAACGATGAGCGGAAAATCGATAAACTCGAATATCTTCTTATACGATTAGGAAATGATCCAGAGATTTATCCAAGCGAAGGTATAGTTTACACTTATAAAGGAAGGAAATATAAGCTGACTGGAAGTTTTGCGGCATTGAATCAAATAAAGAATCTTCTTAAATAAAAAGAAAGGAACATTGCTGTTCCTTTCTTTATTTATAGAATACGTCATCTTTCCATAGAAGATATCTTGAAACGTAATCCATGTCTTCTTCTTTTGGTCGATTCTCTTTTTCTTCTTCAGCTTTTTGTTCAGCTTCTATTCTTTTCAGCATAGCCTCTTTATTTCTGGCATACATATCTTCGAGATCTTTTCTTTCTTTATCTGATAATCCAGCTATAAAATGTCTTTCTTCTATGTAATCGTACGCCTGTTTAAGTCGTTCTATTCTTGTAGGATACATAAACCACCAGTCTATTTCTTCCTTAGGCATCAATGTGATTCCTCTATAATCTTTGATTGGTTTAATGTTCATTGTGTTTTTTACAATGTCATACATATCATCACGATCCATCTTTTTATAGATTTTCTCGCGGAATAATGTAAGAACGGCAGTGACCGGATAATATAGTCTGTTGTTGTAATATAAATGGTTAAGCTGCATCTTTCAAAATATATTTGTCGCAATAGTCCATTATACCTTTAACGTGTATTTCTGCTATTGCTCGTTTTCCTTCTTCGGACAAAAGAATCTTTGTGTCTTCAACGTTTGTGTAGAAAAGATTTTCTGTAAGAACGGCCGGCATGTTAGCACCATATATAACTGTGAAGTTTTCCTCCAAGTCTGGATCGCCGTCAGACGTGTTCTTTCTTAATGTTGAACCAAGCTTAGGTATGATTTCGGCGGCTCTATTGTATATGCAGGTTGCCAGTTTATCGCTGTTATTTTGTCCTTTTGTTGTGTAGATGCACCATCCCCTGGCGCTTGTCCATGCGTCACCGTGACCATGAGCGTTTGAGTGAACGCTTAGGAACAGATGAGAATAATCTGGATACTGAGCTTTGTCCTTGTTTGCTCTCTTATATCTTTCAACAAGAGACACGTCAACATCTGATTCCGGTGTAACAGTATGAACACTGAATCCTTCTTTTTCAAGACCTTCTCTTATAAGAGCGCCTATTTCTCTATTTGATTTCCATTCGTATAGTTCCAACGCAGGCAGAACCCCACTACAAAGATAGCTTGATCGTTTTCCAGGTGTTGTTGAAGCGTGACCATCATCAACATGAACCCTAATTTTCGAATATTTGCTCATAGTTGTATCTATATTGTTTGTTTCTTCTGTTTCTGTTTCAGACTCCTGTTCTTCCTGAATTTCATTTTCGTTTTCTGACATTTCACTCTGGTTCACCGTTGTGGTTGAAGTTTCATTCTCTTTTTTTCCAAAAAGAGAACATAACAGTTGTATTAACCATTTTAAGAATTCCATCAGAACTCGTAATCTCCTAAATCAATTACTTCTTCTTCCTGATCGTTTGCTTCAGATAACAGCTTGTCATATGTTTCTGGAGTTATACTCATCCACCAATCGTAATCGATTATTTGCTTTTCTTTCTTTATGTAATTTACAACTTTTGCAACTTCATCTATCATTTCATGGACAAGAACATCTTTTTTGTCATCGAAATATCCTTCATTATAAAGATAATCGAATAGATCTTCAACAAGCTTCCCGACATAAACAACGTCCGGTTCGTTTCTACTCTCTAGTACACCGAGGCCAACAGTGTCGTATGCAACGATATTTCTTATCTCAAGTAAAAATTCTATTGGGTTTGTTGCAACAAGAACCTTATAGAATAGAGTTTTTCCGGATTTGCCGCCATACTTTGACTCGATTATCTTATCTGTTGAATTACATCCAAGGATTATTTCTTCTAGATTGTACATAGTTTGTTTCTTTTGTTTTTTTATTTATCTGTTTTTTCAGTATATTTGCATCAAAATATGTAATCACTTATGGCAAAGAAAGATGAATACAGTGGGCAGTTATGTGTTTTCGTTGTTGTGTCGAAAAGACTTTTTAAAGAAACAAATACTGTAGAAACTGAAGTTAACGCTGTATATAAAACAGTGCAAGACGCTCGCGATTTCGGAAAGTTTTTGATCAATCAACCAGAATATGAAGGATCCAAATACATCTCATACGAAGTTGAAACCTTTATAGTTTTATAAGATGAGCGTATACGAAACTTCTAGACAACCGGATTTTCAAAAAGATATCGCCACTTATGGAAAGATTGGCGAGAACTTCTTTATGAATACGTTCGGAAAGGCGTTGACTTCAAGAGGAGAACAAATTTATGACGTATCGAATAGATTGTTCTGGCAAAAGATTGATGTTGATTTGGTTATTTCAAAGGGAGGAAAACCTTTGGTTGATTCGTTCGAAGCCGTTTCCGATGATTCATTTTTAAAAATAGAAATAAAGGTTGATACAAGGGCGGCTCACACCGGAAACCTTCCGTTTGAAATCATAAGTCATGGCGGATGGGGGTGGGGAATAAAATCCCACGCTGACAAAGTTTTTGTGGTTTTATGCGAAGATGGTATTCAGAACGGAATGATCTACGCTCATAAGGCTTATCTTATTGACATGCTTAAATGGAAAGTGTTTGCTTCATATTCTTCAAATACTTTTAGGAATGCGCCGAATAGAATTGTTAATGAGGAGATTTATGATTTCCTGTGTAAGATTGAGCATATGAAAAAGGTCCCAGGTCTTATACTTGGAGAAATAGAAATAAACGGTTGGATATAAACACATGGACTCTCAAGAAGAAAAGAAATATCCATTTAAGAAAAATGGTCTTTTAACAAAATTGTCAGTTAAAGATATAGAACTCTCTATCGTTTGTTCAATGCAATATGCTAGAAAGGATTTGTATGTGCCTAATGTAAGTTGGGGATTCTTTTCTGAACACGAGGCGGATCTTGTAAAGATAACAAAGTCTGGATATCTAACCGAGTTTGAAATTAAACGTTCCTGGAACGATTTTGTGGCTGACTTCAAGAAACATTCATATCATCATGACGACCGCATATCTGAATTATATTATGTCGTCCCTGAGGTTATGGCTGATGCTGCAATAGATTATATAAAAACATCGGATAAAAGGTTTTACAGACCAGGTGTGTATTCTTTTTCTGAATATGGCAATATTAGAATGGTTTTAGGATGTACGTATCCATCGGTATCAAAGATGTATGTTGAAGATCAGTTTGAAGTTGCTAGACTTGGAGTATTAAGATATTGGGATAAAAGATTTAAGGAATCTGGAAAGGAACAAGATACTGAGCAGAAATGGATATCTTGTGAAGAAAAACTGCCGGTTGAGTATCACTTATCTGAAACAAAAGACGGTTTTTATAGAAGCTGGAGTGAATCAAAACCAGTTTTGATTTATCTTGATAGTGGAGATGTGTTTACAGATGTGTGCTGTGATGGAAAATTCAGCCATGACAATGTCATCGCATGGATGCCTATACCAGATTTAGATATAAAAATTTCTTAATTTGTTTTGATATTTGATTTTTTTATTCTATCTTTGCAATATGAAAAAAATCGTAGACAATTTTTTACAGATAAGTAACTTTCTTTTCCTAAATGAAGAGAATCGTTTAGCTGAAGATGAGTTTTATTTTCTTCAGGTTCTCGTCAGAGGAAAAGATGGAAACAAAGTGTCTGGAAACAATAAGAACAGGCTTGTGAAGTTCTACCGTGTTCGTACAGCCGATGAACTGATGTCATTCAAGGACGAAATTGTAGCTCTATGCAGAGTAACCAACGGAAGGGCATATATCAACCCGACGCCTAGAAATTATAAGAACGTCGCAAATCTTGTTCTTGAAGATACGGTTAGGACATTTATTTCTCAAAATTATGCCGGTCTTCCGTCTATGTACCCTACAGCGTGCGGCAAGTCTTATGTTAAAGAAAAAAGGTTTTACATTGTCGATCTCGATAACGTTGATATAAATGATCCAAATTCAACGAAAGTGTACAGGGACTACATCAACGAAGAATGTAATGGAGAAGTAAAAGCTTTAGTCCCAACTAAAAGCGGATGTCATCTAATATGCAAAAAATTCAATACAAAAAAATTTAATGACAAATTCCCTTGTATAGACGTTCACAAAAATAATCCAACGCTTTTGTATTTTGAAACAAGAGATTAATATATTGAAGGAATTTATATATTGTCCATAGCTTTGTGTGTTTCTGGATTACTGCTTATAGCAAACGGAATCTCAATGATCATAATTGGAAAATTTGAAATAAAAAGAAAACAACAACTTATAAACGATTTAAATAAATTAAAATGAAATCATTAAAAGAAATCACAACAAATCTGAAGTATCGAGTAAGAAACTTTCTTCTCTATAAAATCGCGCTTCCTATCATTAGATGGTGCGGTAAAGACTCTAACTATGTTAAACACTACGATAAAGAAATAAGCATTATCAGAAAAGGAGAACCTGGATGCGGAATCGACGGTCTTATGGATTCCCAGGTAAAGGACCTTCTCTATCTTCTTTCTACGCAATGGGATAGCGGATTTAGTATACATTTCAAACGCCGCTATTTCGATGCAGCCGCAAAGTTCGGTCTGCTTTCTCCTCTTACTTTTAAAGACGATGAGTTCGGTGAGTCTTATATGAGTGGACGAAATGATTTGACCGCACAGAATAAACGACTATCGTCCGTGTTCAAATCAAACGGAAAGGTATATGATATCGATGCATTCTCGATTCGTACGTCTTTGCAGCACAACATTGACACAAAAGAAACCGTAGAGGGAAACGGTCTTACTTGGTCAGGTGGAACCTGGGTTCATGATAAAGAATCTGGAAAATGGTTCTTTATGTCAAGAGGATATATTGACACGAAGAAAAACAAAACGTTTATGGGTGAGAATCACGTAGTTGTTCCAACAATCGAGATTATAGACAACAACTGTGGTACAGGAACGTTTATTATGAGTATAACAGATAAAGATCTTATTCCAAACGAGTTCTACAAGGATTATACGATTGATTCAGTTTTTGATACAGAACGCCGGAGTGACGAACGGCTTAAAGAGGATCTTGAATTCCTTGATTCACACAACGATGAGTTCGTCGAAGTGCTTAAAAAGTTAAGATAATAATATGGCTTGGTATTTCATAGTTCTGTTGATATTTGGATACTTTGTCCTTTGGATTGTAACATCATTGCTTTCAATTTATTGCAGGGAATCCAAGACAATTGAGGATGCAGTGGTGTTTGGATTTGCCTGGCCGGTATTTTTTGTAATCTTTTTACCGATGTCTGTTATAACATATTTTGTTCGAAAATACAACATTTGATATATTATGGAAAATTTAGAAAATAAAATACAAGAAAATCTTGTAAAGGCTATGAAGGCTAAAAACGAAATCGAAGTATCAGCCCTTCGTTCAGTTAAAGCCGCTATTCAGAACGAGAAGGTTAATGGCGCATATCACGAACTCACATACAACGAAATCATAGGCGTTATTCAAAAGCTCAGCAAGCAGCGCCAAGAAGCAGCTGAGATTTATACGTCTGCCGGGCGTACTGAACTTGCGGAAAAAGAGCTTTCAGAAAAGAAAATACTTGACGAATATCTTCCAAAGATGCTTCCGGAATACGAACTAAGAAAAGTAATCAGCGAGACCATATCTGGACTTAATATAACAGAGATGAAAGGAATGGGTCTTGTCATCAAAACACTAAAAGAAAGGTATCCAAATCAGTTCGATGGATCTGTTGCATCTCGAATTGTTCTCGAGATTCTATCAAAATAATACATTCGTTCGAATATAAAATGGAAGAATCTGTTAAAAATACATCCGATGTGATGCAATTTAGGGAGAATTATTTCCTTGATTTGAATTCTGTTCTTATTAAGTTCAGAAAAGAACACGGGATGAAAGACGCAAAGGAGCTTATACCTTATCTTAGACGAATGCTCCATTGGTACGAAAACATGGGTCATATTGTTCTTGATGATAGCATTGAGAAACCATCAACGTCAAACGATTCTTTAAAGAAGAGTCCTGAAGGAAAACTGATAACTTGTGGTGTTATCATCAAGGATGTCAATGACAAAATTCTTGCTTGTGTTCCAACAGGCTCGTCTTATTATTTTGATATACCGAAAGGGTGCGCCAATAAAGATGAAGACGATTTGGATGCAGCTATAAGGGAATGCCGCGAAGAAACCGGTCTTCGTTTGGATTATTTTAGAAATGAAATCGAAGATCTAGGCGTTTACAAATATCTCAAACATAAAGATATTCATTTATTCAGGTTAAAACTTCCGTTTGTTGCCTTAGATACTTTTGTACATACTCTTAAATGTACATCTTATTTTATGGATAAAGATGGAATTGAAAAACCTGAAGTTTCTGGTTATAGGGTTGTTGATCCAAAGACATGTGAGAACTTTAACACATCTATGACAGAACTAATTAGAAAATTCGCAATTTAAATATTATGAAAGGAAATGAGAATCATGGTGCAGGGGAGTTGTGTCTCTCTGATCAAATCAAAGAAAAAACTGTAAAATCGTTAAGAGATCTTCATAGATATGTAACAGACGATGGAGTTTCAATCAAAAACGGTATTCTTGTAAGAAATATTTCAACAGGAGTGCAATATACAGTTGTATATAAACCCGAAGACAATGTTTTTATCGGTGTACCTTTAAGTGGAGATTTTGTTCTCATATCAAATTTTGGAGAGGGGTTTGTATATGATGAACTTAAAACTGAAGTGGAAGTTGAAGAAAGGTATGTTGATGGGCTTACAAATGAAAATGGGTTAGGAATGACACTGCTGACAGCTGAACCATTGAAACCAAATACAAGATACAATCTTCTTGTTAGAGAGGCGTTAAACGAAAAGCGTCCGATGATAGAAAAAGTCTATGAGAACATAAAGAAAGAAAACAAAAAAACAAAATAAGTAAATGAACTATCAAAATGTTGGTGTCGTCAGCTTCGGAGTCAAGCTGCCGATTCTAAAGGAGGGTGATGATTTGGTAAGCGCAGTTGTTGAATCTGTGATCTCATCATGTAATTCAATTCATGATAAGGATGTGATCGGCATTACAGAATCTATTGTTGCCCGCGTCGAGGGAAACTATGTTACTGTTGATGAGATTGCTGACTATGTAAAGAAACTTTACGGAGAACATGCAAAGATAGCTGTGTGTGCTCCAATATATTCAAGAAACAGATTTTCAATGATTCTTAAAGGAATAGCCCGTGGGGTTGATGAAATCGTTATGTTTGCCCCAGAATATGACGAGGTCGGAAATCCTTTCGGCGTGAATCCGTTTACTGGATGCGACATTGAAAAATATTATGGAGATATCTGTGAAGCTGAGAATTGTAAATTTTCTGTTGCAGACGGGCTTACCGAATTTTATAGCAAATTCGGAGTCGATGAGGACATGAAAGTTCTTAATTGTGGTCTTCATATTGATAAAGAGAAGTATAATCTTTTTAAATCAATGGCTGATTCCTCATTCTATTATACTCTTGAGGATATTTGTAAAGAAAAATGTGAGTATGGACTCCTCGGCTCAAACAAGGCTACAGAAGAAAAACTCAAGCTGTTTCCAAGTAAGGCATTCGCTCAAAAGGTTTGTGAAGACGTTAAGCGAGAAATTTCAGTTAAAACTGGAGCAAACGTAATAGTTTGCGTGTACGGTGACGGTTGTTTCCATGATCCGGTTGCGGGAATATGGGAGTTTGCCGACCCTGTAACAATGCCAGCGTTTACTGACGAAGACATCATAATGTCTACTCCAAATGAGATCAAAATTAAATATTTTGCTGATGAAAAATTTAAGGATCTCAGCGGAGAAGAGCTGTCTGATGCAATCAGAGCAGAAATAAAAACAAAGAAAGAAAATCTTGTTGGAGAGATGACATCTGAAGGGACAACACCGCGTCTTAGAAGGGATCTTCTTGCTTCGCTCATGGACTTAACATCTGGATCAGGAGATAGAGGAACGCCTGTTGTTGTCGTTAAAGGTTATTTTGTAGATTACTCTTCTTAATTCTATATTAATGGAAACGTTAGAAGAATATAAACCAATTGGTTCCGACCCTATTAAAACATATGGTTTCAGGTTTGGTATGTACAGATACCAGGTGGAACACTTTGATCATAATCACAGCGGAGAGGAATTATCAAAAGATGACAGTCATTTAAGAATTCTTAAAAGTAAGTCTTATTGGGATTCTATATATGGTACCAGGATCTACAGGTTTGATGATAGTGATGTGTGGGGACCAGCTATCAATACTGCACTATATCTTGATAAACTCATTGAACAGGATGAACTTAAGCAGATGATTCTTGATGATTCGATTGATTGGAAGTTTGAAGATGCTTATGATTTCAAGGATAGGTTCATTACAGGAAAGTTTGACTATATATTAAGTAATCTCTTCCCAAAAGAGAAAGAAGACGTGAAACTTCCTTATCCAGAATGTATTTCTCCTTATAATAAGTGTCCAATCTGTGGTGGCGAACTTGATGAATCAATCCTGGAAATGGAGAACGCTGTTGATGTGTTCAACTCACATGTCGGAACAAATTACTTTGGGGAACCAGATGGATGGTGGCATGAAGTACACAGATGTCCACATTGTGATAAGTTGTTTTTTATAGAGGAAAGCTGTTAAGAAATAAAGGGCGGTTATTTACCGTCCTTTATTTCTTTTCCGTATCCATCTATCCATTTCCACTCGCCGTCTTCTTTAACGTGGAATTTCGATTCATCCGATTCTGAATCATATATTGTTTTATCTATATCTTCAAACCATCTAATGTGGTGGTTCGTATTGTATTTTCCGTTTTCGTAACTTACTTTTCCTGGGAATGTATAAACTTCCTTGTTTTCGTTATCGAATATCGTAAATTTTCCATCCTTTTCTATAATCGAATAAAACTCGTTATCGTAACCAAATGAGTCGATACAAAATCCAATCATAGATGGTTCATGTTCCTGTTTAAAATTTTTCAAACTATCTGTATATGCTCTTGAATACATATCAGTCATTGCCTCTTCGTCAAGTATTTCCAACAAATCTATTGTATCGTCGTACTTATCTATCGAAACGGCAAACCCCTTCTTACTTATATGAATACCTCTTACTCCTGAAAGCTCATAACCCCAATAATATGTTTTATATCCGTCTTTATATTTTAAAAATAATGGCGTGGTTGCATCATCCGTTTTTGATAGGATTGCATCTGCCCATTCATCTAGACACCATTTAAATCCATAATAAGATGGCATGTCATCCATGTTTATCAGTTCTACAGGAAACATATTCCATTTTTCATCGGATGTTCTTTGAAGCGCAATAAGTTCATCGTTGAAATCTCCGCGAGGTATACGAACGATTCTCTGAAATGGACCATCTGGAACACGTCTTAAGCTTTTCATCCCTACTATATCAAATGATCCATCTTCATATAAACCGATCACAGCTTTTTCATCGTCCCAATATTCTGGACTCGTGTCATATTTTTCGACCCATTCTCTAAAAACCGGTACATATGAATCATCTAATATGTTGAACGCTATGTCTTTGTTTCTGAATATTACGACGTTTCCCTCCACGAAAGTTCCGTTTATGTCATCAAGAAGCAATCTTTCTATCTTTCCTTCATCTTCGATATAAACATCAATCTTCTGTTCAGACCCTGGTATATTATGATGTATAACGAGATATTTCATCTCAGCGTCTATTTCATCAGGAAGAGTAAAATCGTTTCCGGGAACCTCTTGAGAAAGTATATCAAAATCATATATCCAGTCTTCTGTTATAAATTTGTCTTCTTCTACAGAATATAACATGTATTTGTCGCCTGAATTGTTGCATATCTGTATTATGCTTGTGTCTCCGAATGAATCTTCTGTCGGCTCTCTATATGTTACAGTTTTAAGAATTTCACTTTTCTTTCCATCTTTATACTTATAAAGTGTGATTTCCCAATCATCATCTATAACATATGGGTAATAATCACAGCAAACATTGGCTGTCATTCCTGGATAGGTTACAAACTTTTCTCTAGAGAAATCATAAACAAATTCCAGATCGTCACCAGTTAATGATTGTGATGCGTTAACTATAAATGTGTCTGGTCCACCACGATATATTTCTCTAACAAAAAAACCGTTGCTGTTCATACCAACACCTAGAGGTTTCCCTGTTTTTTCGGATACTATGATACATACCTTATCACTCCTTTCCATTTTTAAAACCTGAAAAGGAAGACCTTCGAGAAATCTTATGCCATTTTGTATTCTTACATCCTTTACAACAACACATTTTTCTCCACCGAAAAATTCGAATGAGCATAATTTTCCATCAGGAAGCATTATGTCTTGGCATCCGTTATCATATTCAATAACGGTTAATTTTCCTTTTTTCTCTCTTTTTGTTTCCGTAATTGTACTTTCATTTACGGATTCTTTATATTGAAAATATTTCATACCAAACCTTTCTTTATTTATTCTTTTTCAGTATATTTGCAAAAAGGTAAAACATTGTATAATGGCAAAACAGAAATTCAAAGTTTGCAGAAAATCTTTATTTAGCAATCAATATTGTGTGAAGTCTGGGAAAAATATGCTCAGATATTTCTATTATAAAACATTCGAGCAGATGTATAACATTACAAAAAGTGAAGGTTTTATATCAGATACACCGTGGATGACAAAAAGTAGAGCTGAAGCATATGCAGCTATTCTAAACGACGAAAAGAATCATTCTGGAAATGGAGTGTTTCATGTTGTACCTGTATTTAAATCAAATGATACTGTATATGAATCTCCTGTTCCTAGATTTGTTGTCGTTCAGACAATGACGTCGATGGGTTCACCAATTGATTTTGGAGAAGTGATGTCATTAAAGTACGGGTTGATTGATTTTGCATCAGCGTATCTTCAGCCATATAGCGACGCTTTTGGAGATTGTATATCTTTCGGGTCAATACTGTCAGCCAGGATAAAGGAGATTTCTGGGGAATTGCCTGAGTCTGAAAAGAAAGAGCTTGCTGTAGAAGAAACATCTATTAAGAAAGCAATAGAGGTTGAGAATAAAATAGGAAAGGAATGCAGAGATAATGAAACTCGTCTTTTCGAGCTTCATGAAAAGACAAACATAGACAACTTCAACAAGGATAGGATTCCATCCATTACAGATTATACTGGAGCGACTGAACGTCTGAATAATCTTCGTGAGAAGCAGAACAATACAAAATCAAAAAATGATGCTATAAAAGATGCGGTTTTAAGTATTGTTGCGGATGCAATTCGTGAAAATTCAAAATGGAACGGGAACGGTATGTTTGACGACAGCGAGCTTGCCGATCTAGTTTTAGCCGGAATGAGGTTACAGCGACAGATTGGTGAGACGGAAGTAAAAAGAAAAAATTCGTAGTAAATGGTAGCAAGACTTAAAAACGCTCCAGAGGAAACTTGGGCTGATGTCGAAACAACAAACGGCGAATATTTCTATGATAAACTTTCAAGGCAAGTTTTTCATAGAGATGAGTTAGAATTTCCACTAAGCATCAATGTAGAGAAGTTCAGGTGGGAAGCGGCAAAAGATATACTCGCAGCCGCAAACGCATCTCAATCTATGGTTCATCTTACTACAGAACAACTTGTTGAACATTCAATAGAGACTGCAAATGAATTAATAAAACAATTAACAACTAAACGATGAAACTACAGATGGTAAGGGGCTGTGTATGTGACAGTCTTAATGTTGACGGAAAGGAAGAAATTGATCTCACAGATGATGAAAGGGCGCTCGTGTTACGGACAATTCTAAACAGCGAATTGTTGAAAAAAAATATTCTGTCAAAACCAGGAAGTTTAAATCAGCTGCTTCAATTTGTCGCCAGGGAATATTTCGATACATATGAAGTATCTGATGAGCCTTGTGACTGCTGTGATGATTATGTTGAAACGTTCGAACTAGAAATTTAAAAAGGAAGCTAACCGGCTTCCTTTTTAAATTTCTGTTATCTTTCCATCTGGATATGCTATTTTAACATTGTCATTCATTTTATCGAATTCTATATTTTCTATCCAGTTGAACGTGTTTTCCGTAAACAGACCGATTTTTTCGCTTTCTGTATATAAAACCAAATAGCCAGTTGCTTTGATAACTTCGTATTCGAACGCTTCGATGTTTTCTTCATCAGCGATATACTTCCCCTTTTCTTTCCAGAATACTTTTAAATAATCCCCTTTAGCCAGAATACCAATACTGCTTCCGGAAATATAAAGAAGTTTAACTATATAGTCGCATTCAAACATTTCTATTTTTTTGGATTTCTGTGAGAGTACTGGTATATTGAAGAACGTTTTTCCATCTTTAACGATCACAAGAAATTCTAACCCAATTCCAGGTTTCCTTGGGCATAGTCTTATATCGTCTACCCATTCTTTCAGGATGAAAGGTTTTAGGTCTTTGTTTATATCCAGTTTCGGATATTCTTCTGCCTCTATTATGTTACACTTTCCGTCGCTCAACCTTTTTACATATAGCGGATAGTTTAATCCGAACCTTCTCCATGACATTCCTTTTTCAGTTTCAACGATATGATATGGTCCACCATCAATTTTTTCTTCGCTTGGAACTATCTCAAATATTCTTTTTTCTGGAGAATCTACATAAACGAGATAATAATACCCAACACCAAGAATAGGCACTTTTGATAGTTCGCATATCCAATTTCTTCCGTTAAAAAGACCAAATCGTTCTTTTCTTGTGTCAGGATCCATAAGTTTTATTTCTGGAATCTGTATCTGATGAGTAACTTGTATTATGTCTCTTATATCAAGATTTCCTGTATCAACGATGTGATTGTTTTCATCTATTATTATTTTGTAGATATCTTCTTTTGATAAATTTCCGTATTCATCCCAATCATATAATACAAAGAATCTTGATTGGAATTTAGGGAGTTCTATCTTTCGATCGTCATATAACTTATACATCAGCCTGTGATTGTTAAGTCTATTATATTTCGTCTCGAACCCATCGGTCTTATCAAACAGGATGAATACCTTGCCGTTTGTTTTTGTACCGGCAAGAACGAATCTTTCGTTTTCATCGAATAAGTAAAGATCAGATACTGTTTCTGGTGGATTTATTTTTTCTGGATAGTTTCCCCAGAGACTGAACTTTTTTGAAACAAGTTCGTCTCCAATCCACAAATCCCTCTGAACCATTTTAAATTCTTTCTTCATAATCAACGTGATTTATCAAACCTTCATGAGCAAGAAGTGCTGCCATTTTGTTCCAATCAACACAAAGTTGCCCGCCGGAATCAACCCGCATTGGAGTGCCGATGTTCCTGTCGTCTATACAATAGTCTGCGTGGATCTTTTTCGAATTAGTCCACGATTCGTTTCCAAACATCTGTTGGGTCCCGGACAGTTTTATTCCGTTATCGCAAAACCAACGAATCGCTTGATCAAGAGTTCCGTTTTCACTGTCCCTCATTGTATACAATATAAGCTGGTTTCCAGCATCAACCAGCGCACGAAGAACAGGGACAGCTCCTATATCTCCGCCAACTTTTGGATATCTGTGTTCAACACAGGTTCCGTCGAAATCTATAAGTATTCTTGCCATACATTATTTATCCTGAATAAATAACATATGAAGCTGATAACAACAATAGACGATATAAGGTTTTATAAAAAGATGGATAAGTTTGGCAACGAATCCATTATGGTTGTTGTATATCCAGACGGAACAACGCATGTTTCAGATAGAAGAACAACATACACGATCGTCAAAGGTGGAGATGGAAGTTCAAAAAATATGCTTTTTGAGTATTTTTTCCCAGACACGAAGTATGTGGCGATGACTGTGTTTAGTTATAAAAAATTTCTTGAACATGTTATCTTATTTAGACAAGAAATAGAGTTCAAATCGCAGTCGTTGAATTCATTCGGGATAATACACGATTTTAAAGATAATATGGATTTTATCACGGATGGAGAAAAGCTCTTGTTTGACGAGCCCGGCGTGATAGAAATTCAATCACCAGACGCTGTAATGTGGAGAAAAAATCACGGTTCAAAAGAATATGAAATATGGATTCATGATCTCAAAGATATTATTCCAGGTGGACCGTTTGAAACTAGGTGGCCTGTTGGAAATAGAGATTTTATCTTCATTAAAAACAAGGAAGGTAAAGTAAACGCTGTAAATTTCAGGCACGGAAGTATTATATTTAAACGCTTCGTTGATGAAGTAAGATATACATCATCGAAAGTTATAAACGCAGTGTCAAACAGTTCAAAAATAGAGACGACAAAATATTACGCTGTAATTAACGGGGAAATGTATCTATTGATTGATCTACTTGGAAAAATGATACCATGTGTATTTTCTTTGAACGTAATATGTAAAAATGGACGAAGAATAATAGCTGAGCGAAAAGATGGAAAATATAACGTTTATAACGATAGAGGAGATTTGGTTGTTTTGTATGATAAAGACGGGAATCGTATAAACGCTGATGATGCAGAAGAGTGTTATATAGTAGATGGAGACATTATGATAATAAAAGACGGAAAGGAGATACAATTCTAATTAAAAAGTTTCTGAATCTTTGGATTTTAGAAACTTTTTTTCTATATTTGCGTCGTTATGTATGAAGGCGTTATAGAAAATAACTTTCTTGATCATTTCGAGGCAGACGGAAAATTGTGGTCAATTTTAAAAAGAAAAATAGACGGTTCAGTCGTTTTGAAAAACGGTTCGCAATATTACGATACCGTAGTGTGTTCATATGATGGAAAAGAATTGGATTTTCGTCTTTGTAAGGAATCTTCCATAAAACGCCTGTCTCCGTTTTCTGATACCGATTTTGTGCCAACATTCTATAAAGTAATTGATTTCTTTTCGTATGAGTTTAAAAAAGAAGAAATCATAGGAAACACGGCCGACGAGATATTGCTTCTGAATCCTGAGTGTATATTCTGCATCTGCGAAAAGAATCACTATGAACCAATTTTTTACATAGTTAATGGAAGGGTTGTCGCGTATTCACACGATAAAGTAAACGGAGATTGTCTTCTCATGACAAAGGAAATGTATGAAAAAATGAAGAATGAACATGCTGATTTCTGATATAATTGGTTCAATAAATCAACCGTACGTCGTAAAGCGAGATTACGACGATAGTGTTTTTCCGCCGGAAATTCTTTCTGGTGGAGAAGCGTTCATGAGGTTCGCCATATCATATGACGGAGATTTGTTATTTTGTCCAGATAAGTATAATCAAAATAAAACCGTTTTGTTTTTTACACAACAAACGATGTGTAAAAAAAATATTGGAAGACCGAGCCACGTTCGATACGGAGGTAACATCGGTCCATATTATCTCGCAGCGTTTGAGTATTATGATGAAGATACGAGATATTTTATACTTGATGGTGATACTGATGATGAGGCGATTGAATTATTTCCATTGAGAAGATTATATGATAATTTATACATATTAACAATCGACGGAACATCTTATTCTGATAATCCAAACGAATTCTTAATAACGTCCGAACCAAGACTTCTGTATATAGGGCACTCTATAGAAGTTAAGGATTGGAGCGCGGTTAGAACAAGGATTGTGCAATTAAAATCAACAACGTTAGTTGGAGACACGGTATATAATTATTTTGACGGCAGAAAACTATGTTTCAATGATTGGTCTAAAAATAGTTCATATGTGGTTGTTCCTTTTGAACAGTTTGGTGGTCTTCTTTTTAGAAAGAAAGATGAGAATTTTTATCAAATCTATGATCCTGGTAGAGGAAAGGTTTTGTTCGATGGTGATCCCATGCAAATTAAGACTGTCACTCTTAACAAAGACCTAGTTATAAAAGATGTTGATTTTCCTGTAGATCCAAATCATATGAAATTTGTAAACCCCAATGGTGAAAAATCTGTCCTTGTTGTGAAACGGAAAACAGACGGCAAGATAAATGTGCTGGATAGAGATTCGACAAAGCCTGTGTTCGACGAATGGGTTGACGATATATATGAAGCTTCTTCATATTTTGTTGGAAACGGAAGCGGAACGACAAAAATACTTGTTGCTGAAAGAAACGGAATTAAGTACGGTTATATAAACGGATCCGTTGTCAGGGGCGATAATTTTGTATATACTAAATGTTGTGGGGGTATTTTTATTATAGCAACGAGAGAAACCGAGAATCAGGAAATTGTTGTTGATTTATATCAATTCGTACCGTTCCGTTGGGATAAATCATCAGGAAAGGCTGATGGGGTATCTTATGGTCTTCAGGACCTTTGGGTTGATGGATGTCATATATTTGGCAAACTACAGAACGGTGTTATTGGTGAGTTCGTACCAAACTCAATATTCAAAACGTTTATGTTTGTTCGAGAGAGTACAACAAAAATAAAAGATGATGTTTAAGCATCATCTTTTTTTGTTTTCTTCTTCAGCAACAACCTGATGTTCATTTAACAACCTGATGTTCATTCCGTCTCCAGTTGTGTTTGGTCTTGTTATTATACCTTCTCCAGTTCCACGTTTAGGACAATTGATGCAATCCATACAAGGATTTGTACATATTCCGTTCGGTGCGTAACATGGAACAGCCATAGTATCCCCACCGGTACCTATCCACGGAAACGTTGGTTGAACAAAACCACGCGACTTTAGTTGTTCTGTAAGATTAAAGATTTCTTCGTCTTTTTCGATGATTAATTCAATCAGTCTTTCTTTAGGAAAGCGACTGTAATCCTCTTTCGTTAGTTTCATTTATTATGTCGTTTATTTTTTAGTTCAAAATCATCTTCATCTATATATATATATTTTCCCAAAGTTTTTTGTTCCTGTAAACGCGAGAAAACAAAATCTGCTTCTTTTTTCGAAAATATAGCGTTTCCGTTTTTATCTCTTTTACTGAAAGCAACAGTCATAGTGTAAACTTTTGCGGATATTACGGAGTTGTCGCTGTAGAAAAGATTACAAGGTTCATATGACATTCCGTTTTCATCAAACTCCCAAGCCATAAACGGAACCATAATAACTGGAAATTCGGATGTTTTTCCAATTAGTTTAAATATCTCTTCTCTAATCTCGTCAAGAGACATAGAATGTATCTTCGCGCCCATAGAGTTTATTTGATGTTCTGCAAGTCTATTATTTTTTGAGCTTCTTCATATGCATATTCCTTATCCAGCGAAGGAGATTTTTTATAAATGATGTACTGATCTCCATTTGGATTTATAATAGCTATGCCTTCATTTTTAGAAACTTTTTTAAATTCTTTCTCTATCCACCAGGTAACTAGACTCGTTATCTCTAACGGATTTATTTTAGTAAGGTCGTCGCTTAATTTTCCGTTCTTTAATGACCGGCAGATAAAGACATCGTTTTCATCGTGTCCTATTGAATAATCTGTTGCTTTTCTCTGCATATTACCATTCGTTTGATTTTAACGTCGTTGGTGGAAGATTTGATATCCATTCCTGAAGGGATCCTTTTGTTTTGTTAGCTTTCTCTCTGTTCCAATAATCTGGGCAATAGCTGTCAAATTTACAATTATTCTTGCAAAGACACCAGCAGTTTCCTTCTATATTTCTTGCCATCTTCAAATCAAACTTAGTTGGTTCCCACCACCAACATTTATAACACATTCCGTGATTTGCCATTATATTTCCCATTTATGTTCGATTCCAGCAAATTTGAATGCGTGCTGCAATTCATGAAGATACTTACATGTACATCTGAAAATAACTTCTCTGGCCTTGGAATGATTCTCCCATTCGTCTATACCTTCCCAATATATGGTGAGCCTATTCTCATGATAGTAGTATTCGATGAACTTTCCTTCACCTAAACCAAATATTGCATATGGTATCGTTGCATCAAATCCGTTCATTTCAAGAAGACCTTCTGTAATTTCGATCGGAACAATGTTGTCATCTGGTTCTGTTACCATTTCATAACTGAAACCGATTTCGTTCATATGAGAATCAACGTAGTCGATTCTTATAGGTTTTTCTAGTTCTTTATGATAGAAGATGTCGTCTATCATTATGTTGTTAATATCAATCATATGTGTATCAGTCTTTCTGTTTTCTATCTACAGAAACAACATCCCAGAATGGAACACCTAAGCGGTTGCACCCTGTACATTTTTCTGTTATGATATATTCTTCAGTTTCGGTTATTCTTGTGTCACCATTTTTTACACTGAACCTAACATTCTTTCCTCCTGTACACGATGAAAGAATGATCACAAAAATAAGAAATAATAAAATCTTTTTCATGTGTTTATTTGTTTTCTTTGTCGGTTATCCAATATAGAATATATTCCTCTGGGTGAAGAACTCTATTTGCAATTTCATTGTTCCATTGAGGGTTGTTGGAATTTCTCATACCGTAAAGCTTTGAGCATTCAAATCCGGAATATCGGATCTCAGTTAGGACTTTGTTATATGCTTTTTCTATTTTTTTCTTTCTTTCCTCATCTGATAAATGTTCCATAAACTTTGTGTGGGTGTGGACCATCTTCCCGTCTTCCATAACAGTTATGTTGCTTTCCGGAAGTATGTCAGGCGTACCGACACAACTGTCAAATATGAGATTACCGTCTTCATCCATACTTACCCAGAAATAATCATCCATCGTGTCTATGGCTCCGAGTATGTAAGATGTCCTGGATCTTCCGTGTTCTTTGAAGTATCTTCCTACAATTTCTTTACAATCTTCCTTTATTGCATACCAGTTTCTATCGTGCTCCCTTTCAATATTTTTTTCTCCTTCCCATTTTTTTGTCAAAGACGAATCTATTTCTTCGTTGAGATATTTGTTTATATTATCAAGAGCGTTCATTTCTCCGATATAACAGGCGTATTCAAGACCAGCGTCGGTTAAAGAGCCTCTATCTTTCGCGTGTCTGTTAATATAATCAAGTACAGGTGTAATAAGAGACATTACTTTGCCCCTTATTTCAACAAGCGTATCTTTTCTAGTTTCCATCTAAAATTCCCAACCTGAATAATTTTTAATCGTTCCTTTAACTGGAACGATTTTCATTCTTCTTATAATCCTGTTCTTCATTTTCTTTACGAACTTGTGAACACCAGCTCTTGTTTTGGGAAAGTATTTTCTAATCTTTCCCTTTTCCAGTTGAAAGTTATACTGACTTTGGCTCATTTTTCAAAAGTTTATATATTTCGAAATTTATCCACCGTTCAGCATAATCCTGTTCTACCTCCATGTCAGGGTGCTCATCTATGTAGTAATAATAGTCTGTTTTTGTATCAACGCCGTCTTTATTGATATAGGATCCAAACTTATAATACTTTTCATAATCCATTGACAAAAGACCTACTGTTACATAGAATGCGTCTTTACTTTCGATGTACGGTTTAAGGAACTCAGCCAATGCATTCTCTGTATCACAATATCCGTAAAATTCCATAGTCCTATTATGGAATTTATATTCTTTATACACTCCAAGATCTATGAAACTATCTTGACAAAGGTGAACCGGTATTTTCTTATCTGATAGAGCAACTGGCTCTACCATTTTTATCAGTTCATCCCAATCTTCCGGATGGTCTTTCCAATTTTCATGGATTGCATCAATGTCTATGGTTAGTTCTGGAATCATATTGCAAATATATCGATTTGTTTTTATTTTTCCAAATTAAAACACGAAATACAGTTTGTTTTCGTACTTATCCGGATCTTTTTCTTCAAGAGCGTTGGTAAAGATTTCTGCTAGAGTGAGATTTTCGAATGCCCCAAGCCACACATTTTCTTCGACGTCTTTAAAATAGACTTCAACTTCATCATTCATTTCGGAAGATTTTTAATTTTATCTAAAGGAAGTTCTTCACCAGCGACACAATCATATAATGTATTGCCCCCTCTTTGTACAGTATATCTTTGATTTCCAAATCCAGAAAGATCTGTTTTAACCCAGTGTGGATATTCTTTTATGATTTCTTCTCTGACCTCTTTTCTTATATCATCTTTCATTTCTTCCTTTAGAAGATTTCTTAGATGATCGGCGTTTGCTTTAATTGCATCATAATCGTCAATCCCAATTTCCAACCAACTCGCTGTTTGTACAGCTTTGTCGAATTCTGTCAGGTCTGGAACTTCATCACAGAAAACGATATCTGATTCTGAACTACCTTCCCAACAAACGCCATTATCATAATAATATTCGATATGGTTTCTTGTTGAGAATTTGATATCACTGTTATAATTGTCAACAATGGCGATAATGTTTACCCATCCATTTCCGTTTGCTCCACACTCATCGTTTGAGCAGTGATTTGCATCTGTACATATGATTCTTACTTTTCTTCCGTCGCGGGTTTCTATATTCCTCTCTGGATTTTTAAGATATTCTTCAAGTTTGAATGATTTTTGTAATTTCATAAAAACATTATATTTTTTGCAAATATACTGATTATTTTCTAAAAAATAAAGGGCGGATTCACCGCCCTTTTGTTTTTGTTGTTTGTGATTACTTGGAATACTTGTCTGACAAGTCAAGAAGGAATTTGAGTCCCATTGCATCCATCGCTGTGGCACCCGAAGAACCGTTTCCTCCACCGCCCCAGATAATCTTAGGAAGCTCAACATTGGAGAATGCCTCTGCAACACCAACCTTGGTCTTGTATTCCCATTCTGCCCTTTCCTGAGGAGTCAGACCTGCTGCCACCTTTGCGCGGTTGGCTGCTGCCTCTGCTTCGCCCTCGGCAATAATCCTCTTCTTATCAAACTCTGCCTTCTCTGCTGCAAGACGGGCAACTTCGCGTTCCTGTTCAGCCTTTGTGACCTCTGTTGCCTTCACCTTCTCCTGTTCCCACTTGGCCTTTGCTGCTGCTGCCTTACCTTCAGCCTCTGCCTTGATAGCATCCTGCTGCGCAGCCAGTGCTTCTGCCTTCTTGGTCTGGATGGACATATTAGCCTGCTGCTGGGTCTGGATCTGCTGGTTCACCTTGTCATCATAAGTGATTTCAGTGATGGATACCTGGTCAATAATAACACCATAATTGGTGAATGGTGAACTTTCTGAACGGGCATATCCATTGGGAGAGTGTTCATCTGCAACAAGAGATGCGACCTTTACCTTCTTACTTTCTCCAGTGAAAGAGTCAATGACATCATCTTCACGGACAGTAGTCTTATATACACCATTAGTGAGCTGGTCGGTGATATAGGCAACCATATCATTCTTCTTCTCTGCATAAGATTCAAATGCTGACATCAGAGGACCGGATGCATAGATAACCTTCACAACATTCTGTGCAACCAGGTCATTCATCAACCTATCCATTCCATTGTATGCGGTCTGGATGAGTTTCAGGTGAGCAACATCAGTAGGGAGTACGACACGAAGGGATCCATAGATGTAACCAACAGATGCATCATTGAAAACAACCTTGATGGGAGTACCATGGGAATTGCCTTCCACATCCTTACCACCAAACCAGAACTGCTGGGTCTTGTAGTACTCGGTCTTCTTACCGAACCACTGCCACTGGAAACCAGGTTCTGTCCAGTATGCCATTTTTCCAGTGAAAGGATACTGGTTGACCACAATGTTCTCATTCTTCACATCCTCACCGATGCTTCCCATCAGACAGAGAACGATTACTGCGAATACGCCGACGATTGCGGCGACTACTTTGTTTTTTGTTACGTTAATCATTGTTTTTATTTTTTATGAGATAATAAAATGGAATTAATGCCTTTGGATATGTGATGGTTGTTTTCTTATCGGTCCACTTCATGATACCGAAAACTTCAAGAAAACAAACTATGCTGTAAAGAGCATAAGCTAAAAGTGTTAAAAAAATCAGTACTTTGTAAATCATGTTTATCTGTCATGTTGTTTCGATTGCAAATATAGGAACTAATTTCTATATTTCCAAATTATGTTTGTAAAAATTCAATTTCTTTTGAATACATTTTAATTTTATCTCTGCAATTGTTCTTATATCTTTCTTGATACTCTATAAGATTTTTGTATCGCTCGATTTCTTCATCAGCCTTATGTATTCTGTTATCATATATTTCTATCATCTTTCTACAGAATTCGTTTTTATCGGCAAAGTATATGAACTTGTTCTTTTCAAATGATGTTTCATTATAATACTTTTCATCTATCGCAAGATGACCATAGCCGTCAAGATTAATCTCATATAAATTGAATTGTTCAAATTTTTCAATTTGTCCATTTACTGTGAACGTTCTTGTTTCTTCGTTCGTAATGTACATTGTGCCTATACAATATATTTTGTCTCCGGATTTTAATTCGCTAAACTTTTTCATTATATGAATTTTACATTTATCCAATCAGCTCTAAATATAAACTCTCCTTCTCCAAGTTCAACAGGAATGCAGTCGAGCGCCAGCATCTCTTCAATTCCGTGTTCTGGATCACTTATCAAAAGAGTATCTATTATGTTTTCTTTTGGAAGCATTGCGTAATCTTTATCATACATTGACATCATCCATGCAGTGAAATAATCTTTAAGTAAATAATCTTCAGATGACACTGTTATTGTAAAGCTGTTTCCCGATAAATCTTTTTTATAACTGAACGATTCTATATTGAAAACATCTCCAGATGAGAAAAACAATGAATCTGTTTTTGGAATGAATTTTTCATTTAGACAACGAAGTATAGCCATTTAACCTTTGTATTTAAAATTATGGTCAAAGACAGGAACGTCGATGTCTATGGTTTTTCGTTTCCATAGAAATGCTTTATTGCTGGACTCCTTTATGATAAGGTTGGTTTCCATTTTTAGAAATTCTTGATATTTCGATTACGGTTTCGTCGAGACAACTGTATTCAGAATTATTGATTATAAAGTGAATAATATCTTCAGCAGTCGTATCTTTACGTATAGACATACTCTTTATGTCGTTTGTTGTATGACAAATTGGGCACTCTATGTTTATTTTATGATATCCGTTTTCATCGTCGAATACAAAATAATCTAAAGGGTGTCCACATTTCCGGCACGTTGTTCTCTTTCTTACTAATGACGGAAACGAATTATCTATGACGAAATCACCTTTGTTTTTCATGTCTTATGTTGTTAATTTTTTCCATGTTTCATCAATAAATGCATCGACTTTATCGTCATCATAAAAACAGTCGATGCCAGATGTATCTCGAACTTTATAAGCAATACCGTACAAGTCTTCTATCGCGTTAAAGATCCGCTGTCCAAGTCTCATATATCGTGGATATTCGTCGAATTTTTTCCAAATGTTTACGACAAAATCTCCAAATTCTTTATCAAAATGCGCCATATTACATTTCTACTTTTATGCTTTTTAGAGGGTGTTTTGTTCCAAGTTTTTCTGAGAAATCGCAATCCCAGTTTATGCAGCGCCTCCCGAAATACTGAACAATCTTGTAATCGAATGTATCTTCGTCGTCGCAGAGATCTCCGCCGTGAAATCTGTACTTCTTTCCGCAGTATGGGCACTCAAAAACACCCATACGATGACCAAGATTTGTTTCGCACCAACCGAGTATTCTTGGCTCGGATTTAGGAACTTTTGTTCCGTTTTGAAGAAATCCTGATTCGCCACATTCAGGACAAACATAATCCGGAGCGTACTCAATATCATCATATTGAGCAAACTTATGACTTATGTCTATGAATCTTTTTTCCATATTGTTTAATTCTAATCTTCTAAAATAAGATCAAGAATAATCGTTATCGGCCAGAAAGCGGCTAGTGACACTTCTGCAATAATTGTTAAAGGATCGTCATCATCGCAATATCCTTTAAGTGACCTTTTATAGCAGACTAATCCAGCTATAAACAAATAAAGAGTAACAATCAATATAAGAACTAAATCGCTCATTTTATTTGTTTATAAAAGTTTTTATAAGAAACATCTGAATTTTATCAAACTTAATCGAATGTGTTTCAATCGAGTTTGTTTGTTGATTAAAATAGTATATAACGGATTCACTGTTTGCTGAGCACTTTTTCGCAAACTCTTTATCCCAATCAGAAAGATATTCGTCGGTTTCTATTCTTAATTTTCCAGGAGTCAAGTTGTATCCTTGAGTCTCAATCGATTTTTCGATAAGACTCATCAGTTTATCTGACGTGAATCCGAAATCTTTTTTATTTTCTTTTTTATGAAATATTCTGTATAACAAAGATTTCTTTGTAGTTTCACAGAAACCAATCATCTGTAAAAAATTAAGAAGCGTTATATCTGTTTTAACCCACTTATGCTCGTTTATATAACACTGAAATGTTATAGTTGAATTTAAATTTCTCCGAGTGTGATTTAATTCTGCCCATACGTTAGGGTATTTCTTAAGAGTTAAAAAGCAGTTTATGCCGTCTGGTTCTATATAAACCGTCGTGTTGAACAATCCAGTTTCTTCGATCGCTTTTGGCATTTCTTCTCGAACTTTCAAGAAATACTTTCTATTGCTTTCTTCCGCTTGCGCTTTGTTTATGGCGTCCCATTCTTCTTTAGTTCTGCGATGACTTCCTAAAATTAACGCTGCGGATGCTGTCGGTACAAACATATATCAATCTTTATAAGGGTTGTTTTCTTCAGTTACCTCAATTGCAAGATCATCGGATATCAAATCCAGATAATCAATATGAATAGAATCCAGATAATTGTATACCTCTTCCAATTCCTCAATCCATCTTCCGGAAGAAAGGAAGAATTTTATACCGGTTACATCATTTATCTTTATCCAGTCATCATCGCGCCCTTCTTTATCGATATGAAGAATATCGAACATCCTGTCCATTTCATCTTCAGTCAAAGTGTGTATAGGACGAAGATATGGTTTACAATCTTCAATCGGTATTCCTCCGTTCAAGAAAACCATAGAATCGTTCTTCAATTGAACAATTTTAATAGAATGAAGCGTCTCTACAGAAGTGTAATAAAATTTCACTTTGTACGGCAATCTTCTTGCGAATTCTTTCAAAAGTTTGTTTTTCTTTTCCATATCTACTGCTCAAAATTTGAACGCTTCCTTCATAAACCTTTCTCGATTTTCATCAAGAGTTAAATCAAATGCAGGAATAACTGTAAATTTCGATCGAGTGAAAGTTATAGGTGCATTAGACTGTGGAATAAGTCTACTCTCTGTTGTTTCTTTCTTATATACGAATCGACCGAACCTATACTGATCGGCGAACGCACACCAATCTACACCAGATTTTGCTTTACATAGTTCAACTTGTTCATCTGTATTTCTACTCATAAGATCCTTAGGAGAAAGATATGTCTGAGCAGTCTGCTGCTTAGAGTTCCTGATGCAGTCGATTTGGCGGTACAGGAACCAAGCATACACGTCGTTTTTATTTGGAACGACCCAGACTTTACAGTCGAATTGGGCTAGTTTCATTTTATTGATTTCGTCATACACTTCCGCAAACGTAACATCTACATCTCCGCTATCAACAAACTTGTTTGAAAGTTTATTCAGTATGAATTGTCTGTTGAATTCGCTGGTTGCTAACGAAGCTAAAATAGACTGAAGTTTGCACAATCTTCCACCAAATGGAGTGTCGGTTTCCTGTGTATCATAATCTGTTATGAGAAGACTTATCTCGTCGCTCTGCGTATATGCAAATTTAACTCCCTGAACGTTATTGCACAGGAATTTTGCCGTTTTGTTCATCATATCGATGAAATCATCATCGAACGGTTTTTTGAAATGATTCTTCACGAGCGTACTGAAGTTCTTTCCGTCAAGCATAACAAGAATGTTACTGTTCGGGAGAATCCTGTAATCAGTAAGATCTCTATAATAATTACACTTTTCTTTGAGGTTTTTGAAATTCATAATCAGTCTTGTTTAATTACCGTAACCAGCTTTAAGATGTATCTCTATTGTTGCTCTGTCGTTATCTTTTCTTTTCCGCCCCATCCGATTCTTCTTATCCGTAGCGAACTTTTTGTATAATATGAATAGCACTCCGGGCAGGTTATATATTCTTTGTATGTTTGATGATCCGTTTGAAACTCGTTCTCAAGAAATTCACAAACACATCCACATCTACATTTTAATCTGTATTTCCTTTCGAGTGCTTCAGGACCTTTACCGTGTTTAATAATTTCCATCTTTATCTCTTAAAGTTTTCTTTGATGTACTCTTCGGCAATCGTGTCTTTCGGGAACATTCGTTTGTATAGAGCAAGGATGTTGTTTCTGTTCTTTGTGAAATCAAAATATTCTTCTCCTCCACCCCAATCATATCTTACAACGTTTCTGTTGAAATCAAATTCAACATCAACGATTTGTGATTCCAGACGTTTGAATGTAACTACAAGCGTTGGGGAAAATTCATAAAAGTTTACTACAGTGGAATCCGATCCGTGAAACGTTCCTAGTGTGTTTCTGGATAGAACAATTCTCTTCAGGTCCCTATTAAACTCGTCTCCAGATATCGTAGATACAATTTTCCACCCTTTGTGAGTTTCCATAGCTGACGTATCCGATTCCGAAACGTAATCAATTGTTCTTACACATTTTACACTTCCTGTCTGTATGGTTGTTTTAACATCGCTGTTCAATGTGAATCTAGTTGATCTTACAGATACTGCGATGCACACAAAGAAAACAATGAAAAACAAAGGTATGAATCCAGGCGCCGGACTATTGTACTCGGGTGTTTTGTAAACTGTCATATTATATTGTTTTTATTTTGTGCAAATATATCGATTATTTTTAAAATTTCCAAAGAAAACTAAAATTATTTTCAGATGTCCATCGTTTAAGTATGACTTCTATTGTGTGCATTGATAGTCCGGTCTTCTTCTTTAACGATTTAAACATATCAGTTGTTGGTGATGTTAGATGGTTTATTTCTATGTAGGAGAGAAAGTTATATATCAGATCGTCTATTTTTAGTTCGTCAGGTATAATTGTGAGAGTGCCGCGAATTTTATCTTTGCTTATTTTGTACATATTAGTCTGTTCTTACAAGAAGTTTTCTATCTTTATTGTTTTTAAACATCATAGTTTGATAACATTTTGCACAATTAGGTATAAATGCGTTATAGAACTTCATGTTAAATTCCTTGAATCTCTTGTCGAATCCGCCATCAAGATAATCAGATATGTTTGCATATTGAAGCACTCCCATATCACATTTGTATATGTCACCATCCTCATCAATAAGGAATGTATATAAAGACTCTGGTTTCTGACAGTAACACCCAAAGAAACTATAAATCCCGTTAGATGAAAACGCGCTTCTTCCAATCGGTACTATTCCACTTTCACTTAAATAGTTTATATCAGGAATGTTATATTTTGCACCCATCTTTTCAAGAAGTTCTCCAGCTTTATCCACATTTTTATTTGTGTGCCATTTATCCCTTGAAATCGATATGTTTATTTTATCTCCACAGTTTATGACGAGTCGCTGAAGTTTTGCTTGAACAGAAATATTGTTAGCCCAGTCTCCATTGCTGACAATTCTTGCGTGTTTACAGGAATCTATAAGAATTGTAAATATTTCATACCAGTCAGGGTTACAGAAAAATTCTCCTCCCATAAGGTTAATACTTACGACGTCGTTGTTTTTGATGAATTGAGCAATCTCCTTTGCCCTGTCTATGCTCATCATTATTTTGCTTTCTGGAGACGAATTGAAGCAGCAATGGGAACATTTTTGTGTACATTTATTCGTTATCCTTATTGTCCAATGAAGAAACCGCATGCACTCGTTTGCTAATTTACAAGTGTTGCAGTTACAGTCGTGTTTTCCTTTACAAGTTTCCTCTACACAAATGTTGCAAGGAGGTTTTCTCATTACTGTCTGTTCTTTAACTCTTCCTTTATTCGTTTTTGAAAAGCGATCATGTCGCTTTCTGTTCTGAAGCAGAGGAATCCATTCATAACCTTATCGTGATAATGAACGATCCCTTCCTTTGTCAAGAGATAGTCATCCTCTTTTATCTGATCCTGATGGCATTCGTATGTCCATAAGGTGACTTCAAAGTTCGTCTTTAAAGCATCCTTTATCGTTTGACAAATTGATTCTCTCTTTACATCATACACGCGTTTCTCTCCTTCTTGTGGAGGACCAAGATATTCATCAAGTCTCTCCTTATATGTTTTTGCTTCTTTCATAATTAATCTATTCCCATCCAAAGTCCATACTTGTCACAGAAATTCTTGAAGATGGTCTTTATCTCCTCTCCAAACACATGATAATGAAAATTGTCAGACTCCTTTGAGTCTCTCGCCCTGTTGTCATGCTGCTCCCAAAGAAATCCTCTGATCTCCTGGATCTGGTTTCCATCTTCAATGAACTGTTTATAATCAAAGCCGGGCTCATTGAACTTATCTTTCAGGAACAGTGTCAGACCATCCACACAAGGAAGACAATCAATCTCAGAAACCCACTTTCCTTTCTCACCATATGCTTCCTTCTTGTAGTATTCTATATCAAACATAACAACTCCCCTACTATTCTTTGGAGAATCTTTTGGTGTGTAACCTAAATAGTAAGTCATAACTACAAATTTATTAAGAGTTTCAGTTGATTATCGATTTCATTTTTCTGTGCAGTGAGTTTTTCCTGAAGATCGCTGACGCGATCGTAATCTGGCTCTATAACACATTCTAGGAGAGCTTTCACGAAATCCTCATAAGCCTTTCTTTGCTTACCTTTATACGTGTGTCTCCAGAACTGAAAGCAATCGTAATGTTCCTTTGTGTTTTGAGACCAAGTGTAGAACGCATAACTTTTTTCTCTGTCATGAACACTATAATCGCTAAAAAAGGATACTACCGTTGCTCTTTTAAGATTTGAACTTTTACCGAATCGTTTTACAACTTCGGCGTATTTTACTTTATCAATCTTATACGGAACATTGTACCTGTATTTCGTACCTAATATGTTTTCTAAGAAATCAGCCTGGTAGCTGTCTGTAGCGTCTGAATATGTCATCTTATTTCGTATTTTCAATATAATCTCTTAAACAGGACAGTTCCTGCTGAGTAGAAACCATCAAGCCTTCCATTTCAAATAAAGCCTTGCCTTCCATATCATCGTCTTTATTGACTCGTCCTTTTAGAAGTCTGGTCATACAATTATCGATGTCTTTATAAAGGTTGTCTATGCTATCAAGTACTTTTTGTTTTTCGTAGAGTTCGCTATCTATTACCATAAATTCTTCGGTTTCTTTTCGATGACAATTTTAAGTTGTTCTTCTTTCATTCCGTAATAAGGATTCTGAGCAGTATAATACTCAATCCAAGGAACAGGATGTTCTGCTGTTTTTTCTGTGTGCATCCTCGACTGAAGCTGAAGAGGCGCCTGAATAGATTCTTTCCATCTACGTTTAGCATCCTCAATCATTCTTCTTTGGTGCCAATCTTCGATGTAGTGACCTCCTATTCCTCCGTCAACGTACGTTCCAACGACAGGAATTTTTTCATATGATCATTTCTTATCATTAAATTCGTTCCATCTGCGTGCGATTTCCTCACCAAACGCTTTAGCGTCATCGTACGTCGCTTTAGCGTCTTTGTATAAATCGCTATCATATAATTTTATTTCAGCAATTGGAACAATCATGCTTCCTGAGTCGCATTTTATTCCTAGTTCAACGGTTGAGTATTTAAATCGTGGCACACAGACCATTTCACATTTTGTCGTATCAAAGGTTCCAGATACAAACTCCATTATAGGTTTTATTTCCATTATTTTGCTCCAGTCATAAATTTACGAAACTTTCTAACCATATATTGTTTGAACCGTATTTTCAGTGTAAGCCAACAATGATTCTTTCTCAGCTTTATCCATTTAATCTAAATCTGAAAAATCTGGTTCCTCGTAAGGTTCTTCTTTAATAAATTTTATTACATCAGCAAACGCCCGCCTTAAGAATAGGTTTGAATAATTGTTTGCGTTGTATTTTGATATCATCTCCTCACAATGCTTTATAATATCATCCCCCGCGCCTTCATATCCTTTTATGCAGGCTAATCTAAAGTACAGGTTGTCATCACCTAATGGTGTTGGATCTATTGGATAATTTTTTGTTGCAAAATCTTCAGATCTTTTCATATTTTATTCTGTTAATGTATTTGTTACAAGAACATATGGAATGTAAATAGCGGCTAGTTTATTATAAATGTACCGCAGAAAACATTTCTTTTTCTAGACTTTTAATCTTATCATCCATATGATTATTGCTCCTTTGGAAGTTTATCTAGGTCATCGAGACTTATCGAGTAACCTTTATGATATAGATAACTTTCATTTTTCTTTACACTGTAATGAAAAACAAAAGTATCGTTTTCACATCCTGGTGCATTGCATTTCTTCCATGTTGGAAGCTGCTTCTGAAATTCTTTCTTTGCTTCAGATAGCAGTGTCGGTGAGAACGATTTTACAAAATCAGAGAGTTTTGTTTCTGGAAAAACTGTTGCCTGGGATATAGCGTATCCACAAACTTCGCCAAGAGTTTTCTCAAACTTTGTAAGTTCTGGATCCGCATCTAAAAGAAAAAGATCATGAAAACTTTCACAGTCTTTTCCAACAAGACCTTCTTTTGTATAAAATTCCGCGTGCTTACCATATCTGTCTTCAAAGTATGCTAGAATTGGTTTGTCTCCTCCTGAATCATAACACGCTATTTTTGCCGGTCTTCCATCGCGTGTAACGACTTTCGCCCCAGCTTTCGCTTCATCAATATTAAATGGTTTTGTTTTCATAATATGTTATTTAATTGCCCGATTTCCTTCTTTGTATCTTACAATTGCATCAACAAGCTTTGCAGCAAATTTATAAATTTCTGTTTGTTCAAAAGGTTGACTGCCTATACAAAATTTGAAATATTTTTTTCCAATTATCAAGATAGGATCTCCATCAGGTGCCCTATATCCATCTAGAGTTATGTTTGGACTATCTCCGCTTAATATCTTTTGCACCATTTCATTAACCGATTTTGTATTTTTCTTCTGCCTTAACAAACGGCTCCACTTTATCCAATTCGTCGTAGAGACCCTTGATATAGGCGTTTGTTTCTGCGGTGTTGTTAACTTCCTTTTCCCATTCTTCGGTGTGATAGTTTATTTCCCATTCACAATGCTCAATCTGAGTTTTATACCATTCGTCGATCGACGGTATAGGTTCATTTTTCTTTTTCTCTTTATTTGGCTTTCCACAATCAAAGTTCATACTTTCTGTCAGTTGATCGTGCATAAGCTTCTTAAGAGACGAATATTCTGAAGATGGTTTCCACGCGACAACTTTATCAAGCATTTCAAGATATCTTGAACGGCGCTCCTCGCGATCATTATCAATTTCTTCGTTTTCGGCAGTCAACTTTGCCATTTCTCGCTCGTATATTGCTTGAAGTTCATTCGGACGATTCTTTAAATCTTGCCACTTCATCAATTCGTTTTTTGCGATTTCAAGGCACTTCTTGTGATATGGATCTGGAGATAGAATCGGCGCCTTATCCTTTGGCATTTCTTTTTCACCGTGATCAGATGCTCTGTATCCGTAACCAAGATATCTTACGCAATCAAGCACGAAATTACGGAACGACATGTCTCGTCCGTCATAAATTTTACTTGTTAGTCCTGTTGGCATATTTTACGAGGTTTTTGTGAAACAATCTTTATTTTCTAAACATCTTTTTCATTCTTGTCGGTGTAGTGACTGGTTATGTCTGTTGAATCTCCATATGCTCTCTTTTTCCAGTCTACATACATCTTTATTGCGCTGAACAAAGCCCAGGCGCAGAAAGCGTAAAGCGGAACATCAAAGAACACAACCCATCTCCAATCTATCGCATTTTTCTTTATAAGCGTTCCGTAATGTCCGAATATAGATGCCCCTATTCCGAATCCGGCTAAAATAAAAACAGCTATCATTCCTCCGTTTTGGAAGAATTTATTCATTTTCTCATAAAGCTTTTCACTGAAAGATTTACTCTTTTCCATTATAGGTTTTTTATTTGTTAATATAACTGTGTCACCTACTGAATAAAGTTAATTAGTATAGAATTTTAAATGTTTTCCGCAATTAAACGTTTCATGTAATTTTATGTTATGTTAATTATTTTTTGATTTTCCGTATTTCCAGCTTATTCCAACAACGAACCAAAGAAAACAAAGATCTACGCATCTTGTAAACATATATTTCTTTCCGAATTCATAGCTGTTGTAGCTATATGTAGTTAGAGTAGGAAAAAGATAAAATGAACTGAAGAATCTCCAATCTTTGATTCTTGGCGTTAAGTTGTAAAATTTGAATTCTCTATCAGATTTCATTTTATTCCTCTCATATAATTTACGAATAGCTTTCCGTAGTATCCACCAAAATGTTCGATGTTGTTAAGTGTCCAGTTTCCAGTAGCTCCGCTATGACTTTGTTCTTCAAAATATTCTTTCAACTCATCGAATTGTTTTTCAGGATTGTCTGAGGTTTTTAACACTCTAAGGTAGTATAGAACTTCATCGATATGATAAGATCCATTTAAATTGTTTTGAACCATTTCCTTAAAGTCTTTTGACAGGTAATCTGGAACGATGCGTTTTGATTTATCCATATAAGAGTTTACACGAACGCGGTCATAGTTCTCCTGTGTTCCATAATTTTCTATAACCCACTTTTCATGTTCCTCTTTCATAGCTTTTTCTTTAGCCTCAATCTCTTTGCAGTGCCTCTCAAGCTCTTCCTTTATTCTTTTTTCTTCAGCAAGAGCCTCTTCTTTTGGTTTTCCGCAATGAGCAATATACATCTCGTCCTCTGTCATGTCCGAGTTTAGGAGAGTGTCGTTGAATCTTGCCGTGATTTTACCAGAGAAACCGTTCATATTTTTGAACATCTCTGCTTTATCTTTCAGCCATCTGTAAGCATCTTTGAAATTCATCATGTATGGAAAACGTAGTTCAATTGTGTCTACAGAATCAAACACGTCTTCCGATTTAAAGAAAACCGGATTATCTTTTTTCACGATATCTATTTTCTTTTCCATTTTACATGCAATTTACCACTCGTTGATGATAGCCATTATTCCGAGTCCACAAAAGAAAAGTATCAAGAATGACAATATCCTTAACACACCGAAAAGTGCATTGTGAGGATATCGAGAAATGCCGTCGGGGATAGTTATCTCGTCCCCTTTGTCACCATGATTATCCATAAGGCTTTCCCTAACCTTCATAAGTATATTTGACTTTTCAAGTTGAGTCGCATCCTCCTTTTCCACTACCAGTTTGAGTTCGTCTCTACAAGCAACAAGATTCTTGTACCAGAAACCTATATTTTCATCCTCAGTTTTCCACAACACAGATGTGTATCCGGAAGTAAGGTTGTTTATTTCAGCGTAATTGATTGCGGTTTCAAGCCTGGATAGACTGAGTTCAACGCTGTTGGCGTCGGCCGCCTGTTTGATATATCCTCCACAGTTCTGATTGAACTTAATGGATTTAACAAGAACAATGGTAGGAACAACAAGTCCGATAATAATCCCTACAAAAAGAAGTGGAAGTAGATTTCTGTTTGTCATGTTTTTTGTTTTTATAATATTAACGATGCAAATATATGGAATTGTTTTTTAATTTCCAAATTTATTAAATTTTTATTATTTGAACTTTCGCGTTGTCTCCTGCTGAAAGATTTGTGCAGTCTTTATGAACTGGTATCTTTAACCATCCGTCATTATCATGACATATTCTTGTTCCGTGTGTTTCTCCTTGTTCTTCTTGCCATTTCGCTCCAGCTTTGAACGCGAGTTCTATTTCGACGTTTCCAACTCCTTCAGAAGGATACATTTCGTAAGCATATTTTTCTGCTGCATCGTTCAACCCGACAGATTCGTTTCGTTTCGCTTTACTGTTTGTTGAGGTGTTTAGTCCGAAATTCCTTAAAGTTTTCAATAAATTTCTAAACAAACTATCATAGCAATAGAAATAAATCTTTGGGTATTTCTCTGAAAATTTTATATTATCGGAAAACAGATCAAGTGTTTCATCGTATGCGTTTTTAGATTTAGAAATCTTTGTATATCTACTACATTCCCAATCTATGATTGCACCTTCAAAATCAAATGAATTGACAATTCGTTCGATATCATACGAACCTAGACCGCCACGTTTTTCACACTCTTTTTTTAATTTGTTTTCGAGCCATTCTATATGATGGTTGTTATTGTTTCTGTGGATCCGTTGAACAGTTTCATATTTGACGAAAAGACGAATAAACGGCTTTTCTATATCGTGGAACAAATATTTGAATTTCCATTTTCCAAGCTCAATAGCAACTAGATTATATGCTTTCCAATGGTTCCACCAATATGGGAAACTTGACCGTTCATTTTTGTCAAATTTCCTGAGTCCTTCAAGGTTTGCTTTTATTTTTTCCTTGTTCATGCTTATTCCTCTTCTTTTTCTCGAACCTGAACTATTACATCTGTATCGTTTTTGAATTTATCAAAAAGTTTTTCCTCGATTCCTGGAGTTTTTACATATGATGTGAATGCACTTGTATATACCGTTCCTTCAACGGTTATTCCTTTTTCAGCTTGCTCCTGCTTTCCGGCGATTTTTCCAAGATTGTAATAATGCTTTGCGATTGCGGAATGTGTTCGGTCATCAAGAATCTCATACATATTATTAAAAGGAATATGCGATCCATATCTTTCTATTTCACGCTCAAGACTGTCCGATTCATTATATGTTTTAAGATCTGTTTTGAAATGATAACCAGATTCATCAACAACTGCGTCTCCATGAACTTCCGGATAGAAAGTTGTTTTTGGTTCTCTGTATTTTTTATCAAAGTTCCATTTCTTTAGATAATCAAATTTTTGTTCTTTTGTTTCTGATTTTTCTAATCCTTCACCAGCCGTTCTAAGATAATCTTCAAGTCGTTCTGCTGCCTGCTGAGGAGTATGACCATCCCATTTATTCGCGACAACTTTTTCAGGAATATTGAAAAGATTCCAATACTTCATTTCATAATGGTTGGAAATCTGTCCCGTTGGAAGTTCAGCCATAACGATAAACCATCCGCCTCCGAAACATTCTTCGCCGTCGTTGTGTCTCTTACTTTTATGTACGTCATATTCAACTTCCCATGATCCGTCAGCCCAACTGTCATAATTTGCAAGGGAATTAAAGAATGCGGCATTATACAGCATCCTATAATTGTAAAGCTCATTAAACGTATGATATCCGTCCGATATTTCTCCTTTATCGGTCGGTTCGTTTTCCATTTTTTCTGCAAAAGAAATCAGTTTATCAAGACTAGGAGTAGCTATTGGTTGCCACTTCTTCAATTCTTCAACCTTCTCTTTCAGTTTTTCAAGATCTATCATAATGAATTTATTTTGTTTTTCAGTTTTCTAAGAACAAGACGAGCACCTTCATCTTCAGGACGATTACTTCCATACGCAGAAGAATATAACTCGTCTAATGCGTCAGAAATGAATTTTTTGCTGATATATTCTTCACATCCTTCAGGATGATTGTCTTTATCATATGCAGTTATAAATCCGAACGGATCCAATTTAACCGCTATCTTTTCAAGATTATTCATATCAATATTTGAAATATTTCTTTAGGTCTTCGATCATCTTTTCAGTAGAGATTCCTATGCATTCCCAGCTTTTTGTTTTATAATTATACTGATTCATCTGATACTCCGGAGCGGCATCGCTCAACCAGTCGCACACATCTCTTAACATCGATCTGCGACCTATTATATAAGCGCGTTCACATTCTTGAATTTGAGAGTCTTTCTTTGAACTCATCCTTACCACTTAACTATATATAAATCCTGTTAAATCAAACATCTTTCTTTTTTTGTCTTCGGTCGGTTCAAACTTGTCTTTTATGACCCAACCAATATCATCATAACCCCCCGTCGCATAATTGGGAAGTGTCGTATATCTCACCCATCCGAGACTCTCTAAAGCAGCTGTAAGTGAACCATGTTCCCTGTCAAGTTTATCTATTTCATCAATGTCCAAACCAAGTTTTTCCTCCATAATTTTCCAGGCAGCTCTAGCATGATCCCATTTGCCTGTACAATTAATAACTTCTCCATATGGACTTAACCAACAATCTCTTTCCATAATTAAGATTCCTTCTTGTATAAAATTTCCCAAGGCGTTTGTTCATCCCAGGCGAAATCATAATCATAATGAAATCTCTTGTTGATGGTGAACACATCACCGTTTGCACATTTATGTCTTTCAACAAGCATATAATCTTCCCTTGGTTCATACTCATATGCTTGAATATCTGGATTATAATCCTTTACTTTATACTTGGCAAGGCAGACCATACATCCACCTTCATTTGGAGTTTCTTTATTTAAAAAATCTATCAGTTTCATAACACTACAAAGATAATGGATTTTTTTGACAATTCCAAATTATCCTGTATAAAAATCTGTGTAATAACTCCAAACTTCCTGGTTTGTTTTCTTGTCTATGATCCTGTGATCCAGAGTATATGAATTACTCTCATATGCATACCTGTCATTCTCCCCGGTTCTCCACCAATGTGAATCATTGGGATATGGTTGATACGGTTTCTCAATGACTGCCAGAGAGTCACAAACCTTTATCATTTTTTCATAAGACAATCTTTTCATATTAAAATAACTTTTTACAATTCCAGTCACTAATCTTTTTGGATATAAGTTCCAAAACAATTATACCACACAAATAAACCACTAATAAAATTGTAAATATTCCAATATGAACAATTATATCCTGTTGTATACTATATCTCGGAAGGATAAAATATATTGCAAGTCCATAGATGATAATACCTATAAAAAACAATATGTCTCTTCTAATCATAATCTACTATAAATTCAGGTTTCTGTGATGATATAAAGTTATAACAGGATTGACAAGATGAGATGAATACAGAATAGAATTTACTGTTTGTTTCTTTGAACTTCTGTCTGAATCCTCCTTCAAGATATTCATCAACATGTGCATAACACAGGACACCGAATGAACACTTGAAAATATTTCCTTTTTCATCAATAAGGAAAGAATACTTATTTTTAGGATTCTGACAGTAACATCCCATCATATCATAAAGTCCACTGATGTACTTACCATTTGCCCTACCAACAGGGACAATAGACTGATCGGTTGTCTGATCTTCTGTTGCCACTTTGACAATCGCCCCTATATCTTCAAGGAATGCCTTTGCAGCATCCACATTCTTGTTTGTATGCCACTTGTCCTTTGATATACAGAAGTAAATCTGCTTATTGAACAGTGATACCAATGTCATCAGCTGGGTCTTTACTTTCATATTGTTCACCCAGTCACCATTTGTCACCAGTCTGGCATATTTTACAGATGAGATGAGGGCACTATATATCTCAAACCAGTCGGGATTGCAGAAGAACTCTCCACCCATAAGGTTGATACTCTCTATGTCATTACTTTTCAAGAACTTTGCAATTTCTTTTGCTTTCTCCACAGTCATCATAATGTTTGACTTTGGAGAAGACATAAAGCAACAGTGACCGCACTCCTGGGTACATCTGTTGGTGATTCTGATAGTTGCATGAAGTTTTCTGTAACACTTATCTTTCAGTTGACAAGCATCACAATGACAATTATGAGCGCCTTTGCAGGTTTCTTCTAAACATATATCACAAGGACTTGACATTTCTTTTTACGTTTTACGATACAAAGATAAGGTTTTTTCTTGAGATATCCAAATTTTTATAAGTCTTCCAACCAAAGTTTTTGATTTCCTTTGACAAACTCACATTTTTCGATTTCAACGTTCCTGTCTTCTGAATAAAGACTAACAAGCATATCCATCACCTTGTCTCTTGAAAAATCAGCATCCATAATGATGTCTTTCTTTACATTACAATCTTCTGGACCATCATAATCACTCCAACCATGATACAGTTCAATGCGCCAGATATTATATTTCATTCCTTTCCTCCTTTATTCTGCTCATTGTTTTTAATAATTGGTTGTAATAATTGGATTCCAGATTCAACTGTGCCTTATAACCATCCAATAAACCATATATGGATTCTGGTATGGAAACACTATCATCTTCAAGAATTTTGATAGCATCAGTTAGCACTGATACTTTTCTTCGAAATTCTTCCTGAAGACACTTGCTTTCAGACAAACAGTCCTCAATTTCAACTAAATCTATAAATGAATTTTCTGACATATATTAATCAATAAGGTCAACATCAATTATTTCCATATCATCCCTGTGGTTTGCATCAATTAGTGTATCAAATGGATAATCGCATTCGTAATCATCAGGGACATTGATGACAACTTTCAATTCAATACATTTCATATTATTTCAACATATTTCTCAATTCAATTTCATTCTCAAGTATAGATGATAGTTTATTGAGCTCTTCTTTTTTCTCATTGATACTTTTATCAAGATTTTCAATTATCCAAGTTATTTTCTTGTGCTTGTATGTATCTTCATTCTCATTGGGGTTTGCCCAGAAATATACACCATGATAAGATTTATTACTATATACTTGTAATTCAAGAGTGCCATCATCATAAGAATATACTTCTGCGCGATCTAAATCATAATCATCGGCAGTGATGGTTTCTGTAGTTAAGTTATCCTTAACAAAGTTTTTTGTATATTCATACTGTTCAGAATGTCTTTGTTCCAAGACATATTTCTGTTGTAAAGCTCAACAAAATTTTTGACTTCTTCTTTCATATCTATTCATTGTTATTAATCAATCGAACTGTTACTTCAACCTCAATTGGACCATCATTAAACTTAAGTTCTGGAAGAAGATTTTTTAAATCATATGAACCCAACTTTCCATAGCTATCATCATATCTACAAGTTAAATCTTCCATATGACAATATATTTTTTCTTTCTTTGGTTTTCTTGTATATAAGAATGTTCTTGGATAGAATTCATCGTTTATATTGTCTCTTGCTACCCACCCTTTAAATGTTACACTATTCATACCTATTCAAGTTTTTTACATTCTTCTTCAGTATACATAGAATGGAGTTTTTCAATCCACCACTTGGTCTTGATTTTAACAGAAGGTCTCCTCTGTCCCTTGAGTAAAGTTGATCTCTTGAACACAACACCTTCCTTTACTTTTGAGTTCCAGCAATCGGGTTGAGTCCAGTCATTTCCCTGGATCTTTGAAATGATGTCTGCGTCAAGTACACCTGAATAAATCAAATCAGGCATCTCAATCCCAGAATTCCTGAAACACATTTCATAGTTCTTTGGTTCAATATAACCTTTCTTCTTCAGGAATACATCAATGAGTGCAAGATGCATTTCATCTCCATCCTGGTGTTTACCGGCGAAAGAATTCCAACCATACCACTCAGATACAAATGTCACTTCATCAACACCAGTAAAGACATCTCCCTTTCCGGAATAGTCTTTTACAATCTTTGCAATTATTTCAGGATAATTGGAATTTTTGAACCACTTGACCACCTGTCCAAACTGTTCAGAATTCTCATCAACAGTGACTGTCCTGGATCCAAATGGTCCCCAGGTTTTCTTTCTGCAATTATAGGATGCAACAAAATTCTGGCCATCAAGTTTATTATACCCGACAACCATTTCACCTTTCAAAGAACCATCATCCTGGATTCTTGGTATGGAATCATAATGTTTCATTGCTTTTAAACTTAATCAATATATCCTTTGTCTTCATACCATTCCTTGTGTAAATACTTCTCAAGAGTCCAGTCATTGTCATAATGCGGATTCTGAACCATCTTGTATGTACACTGGTCTTTACTGAATAATCTTTCAACAGGGTAACTGATTGATGTAACCAATTCTCCATCAATGAGATTGTGGAGAATCATCAGCATCTTTTCAGTTGTTTCTGTGAATTTTCCATATAAATCTTTAAAGACACCCTGGCTGTTCCAGTTTTCCCTGAGTTTCCACCAGATACCCCTGAAATCGTGCATTGCATAATTTATGAGGGCAATGTTTGGGTTGGCATAGATTTCTGCACCATCCTGATAATGGAAATATCCATCAGGTGAATCAGACGTCTTGTAGTGCAGCATCCTATCCTTCACATATCTGTAATACCTGTAAACCATGTTATAACCATGATCATCCAAGTCATATTCTTCAAGAGCATTATTAACTTCCTCAAACAATTTGGCATATTCATCCAGAAGATACAACTGTGGATTCTTCCTGAACTCATGATTCTTTATTTTATCATGCAGGACTTTACATTTATCCAGGTCTTCTTTTAAGATTTCTTTGTACATATGAATTCAATTTACATACACTCTACATAGAGTTCATTTTCCTTGTTTTCATCATTGACCGATGCAAGGTCCATATACCCATCTGATGCACAGATCCATTCTCCACACTTACAACTAGCTGCCAAGTCATCCAGACCAAACCAGAACCCATTCCAATCAAGGGGAAGGTCTCTTTTATTCTTCTCAAGGAACTCTGAAATAAGTCCAAAAAGAAAATCCTGACAACCAACAAATTCCTCCCGTTTGGGTTCATCTTCAAGGTTCTCAACCATTTGAGTATCAGGGATATAATACTTAACATTGAAAGATGGGATATACAAATCTTCAACCCCATCAACAACACGTTTTACATTGATGGAGAAAGACCAGAGATTTTCATAATCCACATTCTCCATGCACCAATCAACAAGTGCCTGACCAAGCATTGAGAAGAGAATACACCATTCGCTGTTCTTCACATTGGTGTGATTTTTGAACAAGGACGAGTCATTCTTTTCATACTCTGAAAGGAATTTAACCGTTTCGATGTAGTCTCCTTTCAAAGACAACTTGTCATATTCGAATCGTGTCGGTTTTCTCCACCACTCTTCATCTTGCATCGATAACCACTGTTCGTGGTGATCTTTTGCCAAATCATAATATTCTTTAAATGTTCTCATATTCACTTAATTATACCAGCTTCCATAAAAAGTCTCAGCTCACCTACGCTGCTTCCGTCATTGAAGTAAAGCTTTATTATACCAAGAGCGTTATAATCAACCCCTGACATTCCACATTCATTGGCAATCTCTCTCAGACCGATTATGAATCGTTCGGCCTGAGAGAGTTTTACTGTTTTTGTTTTTGGAATATCCATCACTTATTATTCGCTATATCTATATATTGATTCTTTTCCGGTATCGTCGCCAATCGGATTGTCGAAACCGTATTTCAGCGCCGTTGCCTTGAAAAGTGGAAGACCATACATAGCATAGTCGTCCCAGTTTTCCAGACCTTCTTCGAGGATCCAGTTCCACATCATAACGACGTTGTACATGAGACTTGAACTGATTCCTCGTTTGTCGAGCGCCTTTTCAAAACCGAAATCTACGTCTTCTTTTAGTTGATTCAGGATATTCTCCCTGGTAAACGGAATAAGTGTGGAATTCCATTTCTCTTCGTTGTCCCATTCTTCGCTTGGACTGATTCCGAATCTGGAAAGCATATTATACGGGATAAACCGGCAAAGCCTGTTAAAATCCCTTCCGTCGATACATCTAGATTCGAATTCTTTCTTTTCCGCTAGTTCAGCGAGCTGTTCAAGTGTTTTCATTTTTGTTTTCTTTTTAAATGTTAATTATTGTTGAGTTGTGATTATAATCCATAAAATATTTCTTGTGCAGGAATACTCTCGTTATAATCGGTTCCCCGGAATACGCGTAATCCATTTCAAACAGTTTCTCTCCGTTCTCTGTGTCGACAACGGCATATATGCCGGTTAGAGAACCATCATTAAGTTCAATGAGTTTATCAAGATCCTTTGTGATATAAATCTTGTCGTCGTCCAATACATCACAAAAAATAAATTCCTTTGCTCTTTCCTTATCCATCGTTATCGTATTTGCACTGTTACGTCAATCGCGTCACCTTCAGTCGGAGCGCCTTCAATTCTTGTCTTTTCTTTCATATCGAAAAACCAGTCACCGAAGTGCGTGTATAGGAACCCGTCGAGAAGTTTACCCTTTACTGTTATTCCTTGGCTCAAAATCCACTTCACACCGGCTTTGAAATTCTCAACAGCGATCGCCTTTATCCAATCTGTACTGAGTGACTTCGCATTTTCCTCTGCCGCCGAGTCTATTTCTTTTTCATCGTTCTCTGTAAGTTTGAGGTTGTCCATGTTCTTTATGAATTCCTTCATTTCCAGGAGTTCGTGCTTTATCCGGAACTCGTTTCCGCTCTTGCATTCCTGTACCAGTCGGTCTATCTCGTCGAATATTATCTGTTTTTCTTTTTCGTTCATATATTTCAGCAATTATAACGTTTTCTTGTGAAGCGGTATAGCCATTTCGTTCTTTATCGAAATCGTCCTTATTTCAGAATACCTTCCGTTCCAAGCGACACCGATAAACGCACTCATTCCACAATTCTCCTCTATTATCATGTCGGACACCTTGTTTATAAGTACCCTCTCGTTCGCATCTTTTGTCATTGGGTAAAGTTCAGGATACATATCACTGTAATTTTCTCCCTGATCCAAAGTAACCTTTCCTTCAGCAAACCATTCTGGAGATCCGAAGGAATTGAAATGGTACACATTGGCGTAATAATGCTCAGTGAAATTGCTCCATTTTGTTATGTTTATTACGAAATAGTGCATTGTGTTACTCCTATTTTTTCCAATTGCAAATGTACGGAATTATTTCCAAACTTCCAAACACACAGATAAATATTTTATAAATTTTACAGGTTTACCAAAGCGATGCTGCTATATGACAACAACAATATCCGAGTAATTTACAATACAGACCGCACCTATACAATAGTGTACCATCCCGATCAGCGTGACAACCTTTCCCTTGTCGATTCGTTCGATTTCGTAAACGGAGTTCAGGTATTCATACTGTCGAACAAGGGAGGCATAAAAGACTTTTATGTCCTCGCCACGGAATCAGACAGACATCCTGACTGTCCGTCCGTACTTGTCGTAACGACAGACGAACTCGAACTTGACCAGCATTGTTCATCATCTGCGGGAGCGTTTACCAGATTCAAGGTGTACATAGTAGACTGCAATGGAAAACTAATCGACGGCAACCCGTTCGATTCGACTGATCCTTTCCTCTCAGATTCATACATTATAGCCGAACAGAAGCACTCAAACGGAAAATGGACGCTCGTAGACGTCGCGAACGAAACAGCGATAAACAACGCCAAGGTCGTTTTCAAGGACTATGACGCCAACTGCTTCAATCAGTCCCCGAAATACTACATAAAGAACCCGTCCACCGGAAAATGCAACATACTTACTTATAACGACTACATCGGAGACATGATCCTCATATTCGACGAATGGGTTGACGGCATATACACGACAGATGTTCCGCTATTCGATCTTGACAAGAAATATAACAAGATGGAATACATATCGACTGAAATCGTGCCAGGCACAAACGACTCGGTGTTCACCATACTTTACGGAGGAGACTTCAACCAAACCGGCTGCACGGGTTCCAAGGCACTCGGGCATCCTGTACTTTTCTTTATTTCTTTCGAGCTTTCCATACTCGTCTCCGAAATCAAATTCGACAACAAGGAAACTTATTACTCCCTGTATAAGTTTCATTACTACGACGACTATGACAAGGTGTTCAGACCGGTGGCTTCGTTCGTTACTGATTTGTTCATAGAGGACGAAGCGATTCACATCGTAAAATCAGGAAAGGAATACGCGCTTGACTTCGACAGGATAAAGTCTGGATATTCTAATTTCAGGAAAGTGGAAAACGAATAATAATATATGAAATTTCATACGTTATCAAGGTTTTACAACCAAAACATATGAAATTTCATATAATTTAAATTATTCTTATCTTGGATCTTTTAACCAGTCTTCGTAATTGCGTATCGCGAACGTTATGCTAGATATTGTTTCTTCCGCTCCGTATTTGACCATTGCATCAAGAAGACTCATTTTGTTCCATTCAACATCATACAGGTATACTGTATTTTCTTTTACTTCTAGATATTGAATCACAAAATCGTCTTCATAAGACAGCGGGCAACCATACACGATATCTAATGATCCTCCGAATTTTTGGTGTTTCATTATCAACCGTTTTATTCTCTCGATTTCAGATGAATACCTTTTAAGGATTTCTTGTTTGTTTGTTTTCATAATATAATCATTGTTTCACTTGTTTCTAATATCCTTATAGTAATCGCGAAGCCTGTACCTCGCCCACCTTATGCCATTTGCGCTTACTACATATGTGGCTTCTATGAAGTTCATCTCCGTCCGCCTCTCATATACCATGGCGACAAGACAGTCCATCACGAGCAACTGGTGCACCTTATCATCCGTTAGGTGATCCCCGCACCCCGAACAACAGTCGTAACATACAGCCCTGCTCCTTATCTCGGAAAAACACCCGAACTCAGAAAAACCGCAGTCCTCTATCACACCGGCGAAGAAATCCATGAACTCGAAGTCCTCAAGCTGCATCCTCTTCTGGATTATCGTGTCTTGTTCCGCCTTCATATCCTTTACAGTTTCTTAAGACAACAAACCAGACCGTATTCCATCGCATTCTCGAATCTCGGAAAAATCTCTTTCTCTATGGTCTTACCGTTATAAACGGCACCGTCGTCTTCGAGAGCCTGGATCCATTCGCTTCCGTTGTTTTTATAGAACGAAAGATAAAACCCAGTGCTGTTCGGATCGGGTCTGACATCTATGTATATCCCGAAGATTTCCGTCAGCCATGTCAACGCCCCCTGCTGCGTAGGAGCGTGAAGCATCTTCCCGTCATCGAACTTATCCCAATGAAAAAACCTCTCGAAACACCATTCGCCGTCAGATTCATAATAATAGTATATGTAATCCGTATCGGAATCAAACCCTTTCTCTTTTAAGAGTTTGGCCGTTTTAAAACTAACGTGATTTTCGGTAATCATATTCTAAATCAATTTTTTAAGACAAAATTTGATAACAGCTTCAGCAGCATCTTCAAAAGAATGATATGCCATGTCGCTCTCTATTTTCTCACCACGATAAAGGATTATATATTGATAATAGTCCCAAAAAGTATTATAGTGTACTTCAACGTGCAAATTATGAACTTTCCTCAACCACTTCATTGTCATTTGAAGAGTTGGGTCGGAATATCGACGTCCAATATTCCAATTCCAATCAGCCTCCTTTCTATTAAACTTTCCTTCATTGTCATAAAACGAAGATACATACACATCAAACCCTTTCTCTTTCAGGAGCTTAGCCGTACCAAAGCTAACATAATCATCTGTAATCATATTGTTTTTTCCTCAAACATTTTTATATGCCTTGATTTAATACCAAAAAAGCGATCAACACTCCTTCCAAGTTCATTCCATTTTTAATTGAAGAAGAAAAAGAACGGCAGTCCTACAATGCAAATAATCGTAACCACAATGTAATAAACTACTTTTTTCATATCTTTTATATTACGGTGAACATTGTATTAGACCAATAAAACACATCTCTGTCTTCTTTTATATGATAGATGTAATTATCACATGGTTTGGGGTAGTTAGATGTGAATACATTTCCATGTTTATCCATATGCCCTATGTAAGAAATGGTTACTTCTTTTCCACCAAACTTGTCTATCATTTCTTGTGTTAAACCAAATAGGTGTTTATATTTTGTTTCATGACCAATCACTCTTACTTTCTGCCCCACTTGGAACATTGCATCATTTATCTTTTCCATAGTCCCTAGATCAATTTTTCAAGACAATATTTTATTGTCGATTCGCAGGCTTCTTCGAATGAATCAAACCCATTTCCACCAATTTTATTTTTATCTGATTCAACCTTAATGTCTTTACTATTACAAATAAATTGAACAGTTGGCATATAGTTTTTTGAACCGATACAGTCTACCATTATATGAAGATTATGCTGATTTCTCAACCACTTCATTGCTGTTTGAAGAGTTGGTGCATATACACCATCAGGTGACTCCTGATCATAATCAGGTTCAGGATAAAACCTATTTGATTCACAATTCCAGTCAAACCCCTTTTCTTTAAGAAGCTCTGCAATTTCAAGACTAACGTAATCTTCAGTAATCATAATCTATTTTTCTACATCAAACAACATATCTTCTGTAACGTCATATCCTCCATCCAAGTCCACACATTCAATATCAAAAGGATTTTCACACTCTTTGATTCTCTGGATAAACATCTGCTTCAGCTCATCTATCCTATCCTTTGTGAAATACTTTTCCGTCACCAATGATGCCTGATTGTCTATGTCATTAGCATCATCAGGAAACGGCTTGGTATATACAGTTATATCATCATCTATCAAATGAGGCTTAAGAGCACATACGAATTTAAAGACATCGTTATCTACATATTTTTTACAATCCTTTTTCATATCCTATAAAAAATTTTTGCCAAATCATATAAGCAAGCACACGTTTCATTAACCCATTTCAAGAGTTTTGCGGTTTAAAAGCTAACACAATATTCAGTCATCATATCAAATTTTCAAGGCAATATTTTATTGCTGCTTCACACGCCCCCTCTTGATTTTCATAAACCCATCCTTGAGAATAAACATCATTGTGTTTTGCAACAACGATTTCAACCTTCCACAAAAACTTCTCTTTATCGAGTACACTACTCAGGACAGGTATAACAGCAATACCTTTCTTTTCCCTCAACCACTTCATTGCCATTTGAATAGTTGGTGCTAGGATAGCATTATGCATTTCACATCCAGATGCTTCAACCTCATATTTTTCATAACTAAAAGAACCAGCGCTCCCATAATGAGCTCTACATCCTTCATCAAACCCCTTTTCCTTAAGGAGTTTTGCTGTTTCGAAGCTTACGTAATCTTCTGTTATCATATTACTGTTTGTTTTTATGTTCATACCAAATGTAACGGAGTCTTGCTAATATACTGCGTTCGTGTAATGATCCGCATAATGGGCACTTGCAATATTTGCGAGGAGAAACGTACGAGAAAAAATCGTTAGGATAATCGGCAACAAAAGTTGTTTTGCTATAATTAAATCCATTTTCTTCCTTTTTACAAGTCTTACATACAAACATGTATTTTTTACTCTTTGTCTTTTTTGGTGGAACGGTTTTTACTATTTCCATAATCTAAATCAAATTTTAAAGATATATTCCAAAAGGGCTCCATCCATAAGGAAGAATCATATATTCTTCTGGATTCTTGTGCGAGTCTTCTGTTACCTTCAACCAAATCTCCCTCTCTTTTTGTGCTTTAAGGAATTTTGCATTATCTTTAATCCTGCGTTTCTTTAAAGCTTCATTCCGACGGATTTTTTCGTTTTCTTCTTGTATATCGACAATTGCTGTTGCTATATCGACAATTAAACTAAATGAATTAAACATCTAGATCAAATTTTCAAGACAGTACTTTATTGCTGCTTCACAAGCTTGTTCATAAGTCTTGTAAATAGCATCAGACTCATCTTTGATCAAACTGCATCCTTTGGAATGATATTCAATCCTGTACCACCAATCATTACTTTCTTGAATTGCGTCATGGAATGGATAGATTTCAAGATAAAAAGTATTCCTCAACCACTTCATAGCCATTTGAAGAGTTGGTGTGGAACAGTAAACAATGTGCCCATATGGTTTATTTTCTAATTCACTATTAGTTAGCATTAAATTAGCAGATATAAATAATTCTTCCTCATCTACTATTTTATTGTTGACTAATTTTTTTCTATAAGAGCATTGGCATTTCTCATCAAACCCCTTTTCTTTCAGGAGTTTTGCAACTTCAAAAGAAACGTAATCTTCCGTAATCATAACTAATCGTTTTTACATTTTGCTAACAAAGCCCTGATTGCCTTGTAAAGGCGCCTTATAAATTTAACTGGGAACAAAATTGCCCAGAAGGAAATGATGAGGACAAACATATTTTTATCATCCTCCGACATATCTGGAGGAGTCGGAATATTATGGATTGCACAATAGATACAGGCAAAAACAAACCCAATTACTAAATAAAGTAAGATTAGTAAAATTACCATATTTTAAATCAAATTTTCAAGACAATATTTTATAGCAACTTCGCAGGCTTCTTCATAAGTGTTAAAATTTTTTGGAAAACCGTTTTTGTGAGCTAATGGATTTAGTTCTTCAATAGTTGCTGCTTTATGTATGAGAGAATTTCCTGATTTAGTTTCAAGAACATATACATAATAGCGAGGATGATATATTTCAGGATTTTCAGAAAATGTTAAATTTACTTCAATATATAGGTTATATTTCTCCCTCAACCACTTCATTGCCATTTGAAGAGTTGGAGCAACTGGTCCATAACAATATCCACTACATAAATCTCCCTGTGTGTTATACTGCTTATGGCAACCAAATTGTTCAAACCCCTTCTCTTTCAAGAGTAGTGCCGTTTCAAAGCTAACATAATCTTCCGTAATCATAACAATTTTTACTAGCAGTTAATTCTTATAGCATATCCTTTGCTGACATATTCTTCAAACTGTTCCTGTGTAACATCAGCATCTTCCCATGTGACGGGGTATCCTGACGGGGTTGATAAATCATCGCCTTCTCTTAAACACCTTCTATCATGTTCATGCATCATTTTCGCCCAAGAGTAATCCTTGCTAAATTTAATTTTCATAACTAAATCAAATTTTCAAGACAATACTTAATGGCTGCTTCGCATGCTTTTTCATAAGGAATGTGTTCGGCTTCATGCCTTTTCCACCTATCTGTAAAAATGGTTGTTTTAACAGCCCACCCATAATGCCACTCTAAATCCTCATTGGAATCTCCTGTGCAAATTGGGTTAAGTTCTATATGAATGTTATGTTTCTCTCTCAACCACTTCATTGCCGCCCACAATGTTGGAGCCGCCCACACTTTACCGTCTTCATCACTATTGCTACAGTTAAAATAGTATAATGCACCACCCTCTACATACTCAATTTCATTCTCCATGCCTTCATCTTTAAGATCACATTCTTCATCGAAGCTGATATTCTCTCCATTATGAAGTACAGCAACACCGTAGCAGCACCGACACCATTCCTTAAACCCTTTTTCTTTTAAGAGTTTTGCCGTTTCAAAACTAACGTAGTCTTCGGTAATCATATTTTACACGTTTTCAATTAAATCGTTTTTATTAACCGATGGTAATTGTGGCTGTAGTGGTTTACCGAAGTTCATTTGCCCCAGCCAAATTACGCCTGTAAACAAAACCTTGAGGCGTTCTTTAAGTGAAAGCTTATAGCAGGTTACGGATACATTGCCAACCTTTTGTGCGTGTAAAGGAATATATTCAGATTGTCCTTTACCATAAACTACATTACATCCTTCAAATTCTATATTTTTCATATCTTATTCAAAAACTTTAGCTTCGCCTAAATCCTCAAAACTTGCTTTATCATATTTTGCTCTCACACCAACAATCAAGTCATTGTTGTCTTCAAATGGATGATAAAACCTTACCTCTGAAACAATGCATATGTTTAGAGCCGTCGGCATCTAAGCTATAATACTTTTCCTCATCGCTAACTGCCATAGAAATATCTTCTTCTGAAAATGGAAGAAGCTTTTCTATTAAATCCTTGTATTTCATAGTAATTTTCCTTTATTTTATATTTTTATCATTTTTAATCCTAATGACAGCAAAAGCACCATTCATACATTCAGCGCGTGCATTAAAACCAAAATCTTTGATATAATTTCTACCTTCAGCAACAGCATTTGGAATATATGAACGTATGAAATGGTCTCTTTCAAAAAATGAATTGTATCTCTTGTTCGCTTCGTCAATGATTTCTTTTTCTGTCTTCATTTCCTTTCATTCAACAGCCAACCAGTTAGCTGCGCACCTGGCTTCAAAGCACCTTTGCCTTATATTATCTTCCATCGTCATTTCTCAAACCATCTTGGCTCATCAAACCCCATTTCTATATAGACAGAGTCCTCTCCACATTTGTAGTCTGTGGCAACCATTTCTATCTTCGCGTTGGCAACCCTGCTTCCCTGAAGCATACACACATGCACATCACAGTCGTGCCCAATGTCATCCCTGATTTCTTGGAGGCGTTCAATAAGCCCGTCAAGCGTCATTAGTTTATTAGTCGCCATATTCACATCTTGTTTACGATGCAAAGATAAGAAATATAAATCAAAAATCCAAATTTATTTCAATCCTATTTTGCATAGAAGTTCTCGAACGGTTCAATGCTGACGATTCCGTAGAAAGGTTTCTTGATACCTTGATATTCGTCTGAAAACATTTGTGGTATAACTTTCATTAGGAATCCTCGACCAGTGCTTCCATCGCCCCATTCGTATTTTGACTTCGTGCCATCCATCATCTTTTCAATGTGCTGTTCGATAATTTCAGACACTATATGCGGATCGAAGTCAAACGGAAATTCATTCCAACCTTCATCACAATTCCATCCAAGACAGTATTTTCCGTCTTCTGCTATCTGATAGAACAATTCCTTTGCATTTGACTTTCCATAATGTCTAAGAGCAAAACGTATAGCGTCCTCCAATTGTTCCAAAGAACCGCTTATTTCAAAAATTTGATTGCTTGAAAACATATTCTACTATTTTTATTTTACGCAATTTTATCAAAATCCAATTCTTTCTGCTTATCTTCTTCGATCATAGAAGCAAGATGTTTTCTAAGTTGTTCAACAATATTACTCAGAATTATTATCTTTATGTATTGGATGCCATTCGTAAGAAGTTTCAAATTCAATACTATCTCCATCATATCCACAATGCGGACATATATATCTTACTCTGTTATGATATGAGGAATAATCTTCACAATCTTCAAATGATTTCATACATTTTGGGCAAACCAAATTTGGAATAATGTTACTCATAATTTATAAATTTTTAACATATTCTTTATCGTAAATGGTTAAGCTTTCTCCTCCATTATTTTTTTCTTGTACTCTCCAAAATTCTTTTTTATCCACCAAACGGTTGCGTAATCTCTGTCGTCACAACTATCAAGAAACTTTAAGATTAGTGCTTCAATGTCTTTCTCCGCCTGCTCGTAGCCTTTTTGAGCGGCGCACATAAGTTCATAATGAGTGAAACTTTTTTCTTTGGTATTATAAACAACCCTACCTGTTTTGCCTTGAACACTAATCATTATGCCGTTGGCAATTAGTTCCGCTTTTTCTTTTGCTCTTTTACTCATGGATAATTTCAAATTTTATAAGTTCTTCTTTGGTGAATAATCGCGGGTATCTCCCATCCTCAATGTAATGCCACCTTTCCCACCAATGGAATTTCTTTTCAACTGTATAGCGAATCTCGTCACCAATAATCAATTCATGTATTTTTGTTTTACTCATGGCTCTCATACTCCTTGAATCCGGGAAGTTTCTTAAGACGACTAATTGAGATAGCGTTTTCCCCAATGTAAAGCATCTTATCTCCGACTATATTTGTGCCGACATGGGGGATTCTTACGTTAGTATTATCATCTTTTTTTATTGTCTTCCACTTCGGCAAGTCTTTCATTACTTCTGCTTTGCCGTATAAAACGCCGTTCTCATAGACAATATTATCTGCTTTCTCGTAAGCCTTTGCGATCTCGGAATCAATTTCCGGCTGGAGTTGTTTGCGGGCACATTCAAGTATTACGCGGCATAACCCCTTGAGGTCATAACATCCACCTATATCTTCATTGTAAAAGATTTCGCACTTAATAGCAAGGAGGTCTTTAATCCTTTGCTCGAACTCGGTAAGCTCTGTCTTATCCATATTCTCCGAAACATCTTTCATCGCTTCGGTGTCAACCTTTTCAACAGCATCGTGAAATGCTTTCTTCTCTATAACATATCCCCGCCTGACAAGTTCTTCCTTTGCGATCGTGAGAAGTTTATCCGCCCAGTTGTGTAAACTATCCTCTACCGTTCCTTGATTGTCATGGGAGCATACTAGCAAATGATGATTATAGAAACTCTCCAACTCCTTCTCAAACTCGCTCAGTTCTGGATCTGGAGTAATAATGAAAAGGTCTGTTTCGGTTTCAAAAGGAAAAGCCCTTCCAAACTCGTTGCAGGAGTATGGATATTCCTTATCTTTGTCATCCAATCCGTCATGTTCTGTTACGAGAAAAATAACGGGAGTACAACTATTAGCATCCCAGCATACCACCCTCGCAGGTGATCCACATCTTGTTTCAACTTTGTACTCACCACTTTCAACCTGTGGCTTAAATTTAATATTAAACGGAATCTTTGCCATATTTCTTTGCCTTATTTTTTAGGTTACTGCTTCTTTCTGATTTGGACGATTACCTTATCGCCAAGTTTGAAACCATCGCATTCGTAGAGATTCATGCATATTCCGGCTGGTCCGTTGAGTGGCGTCCTGCGCACGGTACATTCTTCTACATATCCCTGTCCCGCCATCCACTCGGCTCCAGCTTTGAAAGTGTCCTTATCTGCTTGATATGATGCCGTCTCTTCATAAGGGTCGGCGTTAGATGAAATACCCCTGTTTGCATATTTCTCTGCCGCCTCGTCAAGGTTGGGTGGAAGGGAATGCTGGGAAAGAACGATTTCAATAGCCTCAGCAATTTCCATCATTTTAGTAGAATCGGTAGGATTGTTATGCCTCCAATCAATAATTTTCTTTACTATTTTATTTGCTTCTTCTTTTGTCATATTACATTGAGTTTAGTTTGTCAATCAGTTGCTTGTAGCAAGCCTTTCTTATCGCACTTGCGTTTTCGTTGAGATAGGTTTCTTTCGCCCACTCCATCAGAGCGTCCTTGCGGATGTATATCGTATCATGTCGATTTAATCCTTGTTTTGTTACCATTGGTCCGTGCCAAGGGTGTTTTTCAACAAAAGGAAAATTCACATATATCTTATCCGGTACTTCCATATTAGTCATCCTTTCTTGCATTTGCGATGGCATACTCCATCCCATAGACAGCAACCAAATACGGGTCAATCGCTCTACCATCGGAAGTGTACTCCGTGCCAATTTTGTTGCCGCGATCATCGTAATCTTTTCTATCAGGCATTGGATTACAACCATTAAGATCAGCACTTTCTGGTCTATTTCGCCAACGGTACATATCTCTTTCGTAATCAGTCATATTATTTCTCCTTTCTTGTTTCTTATGTTAATCTTCACTTGCGATTGCTTTTTGATATAGTTCCGCATTGTCTGTATCTTGTAGTTCGCACTTTCCGGCAATCAGAACTGGGCAGTATTCATCACACCCACCAACCATTCCGTATGCCTCGCAGTCTGTCAAAATGCCATTCGGCATTCCGTCGTCTACTTCTGCGAGTGTATGACCCAAAGCCAATTTGTCGTAATTAGGTATCATATTCTATTTCTATTTCTCATTTTTGCTTTTAATCCAAGTTCGTAGAAGTGGCGGGCGATTGACCTTCCAACAATACCATTTACGAGTTTTGAATACACAGGGTCTGACTCGACAAACTCTATATATTCTTTCTCAAAATCAACCTCCGGCTGATCCTGTTCAATTTTTGTGTGATTGTTGCGTGCCATGTTGTGTTTTGATATATTTTTTATAATTCTCAGCCTTTTTCTTCTCGGCTTCCGTAATCTTTTCCTCAAGCACATCCTTTTCACATTTAACACACTCGCACATTCTGTCATACGAATGCACCACAACAATCTTTCCAGACTCTATCATACCCCTGATGTCCCAGTCGAACTTATCGCTGTAATGCCTGGCGTATACGTTGTTCAGCATATAGTCGAAATCTCTTTCGCTTATCCTTATCGTATTCCTGTATTTGTCTGACATCAGATAAACGGCTTCGCCTTTATCGTTCATGCATTGCATGAATGCCCTCGGCATCCTATTGTATATATAAACCACGCCGTCCATCGCAACATTGCCTCCGCAGAAGAACCCGACGGTTCCGCCCGTTCCAGCCATATCCTTTTCAAACACGAAATCTTTCACGACGGATCCGAACCTGTCATAAATCACTATCCTCTTCCCAGCTACGCCGGAGCCGTGCTCATACCCGTCGATTTGATTCCTGAGCAGGGAATACAGATACGTGTTGAACATATACATACAATCATATCCGTTCTCTATGTCGGCGATTTTTATCTTGCCTCCGTTATAAATGTTAATTATAGGGATAACTTTACAAATTTTACCGAAAGCGTTCCCTACTTCGCCGCAAGACAGTATGTCATATACGTTCATCAGTGGTGTGACGAATTCCCCTCCGTTGTCCGTCATGTAGTTGTAGTCCATGTTCACTGAGAACGCGGAGAATTCCCTTGCGTCATCCTGATTGTCACCAAGACGAATATTCACAATGCTCCCATTGCTGAAATAATCCGTCACATAAAGATATTTCTTTTCATGTTCATCATCCAAGAAGACGGAAATTCTGATGATATATTTTGCTCCGGTTATGAATCTGCCTTTTTCCATCGTATATTATTTTAGTTTAATATAGTTTTCATTATCATAGTTTGTTCTTGATTGAATCATAATATTCGTCAATCGTTTTGTATCGGTAAGGGCTCATCGGACCAAGAGCATCCCCGACATAGACGGCGTCTTCAGGATCACCTTGAAAGACGGGACCGTATTTTATATAGAGCCCGTATGTAACACCGTTCTCATGATCACTGAGATATTTCTTGACGGCGTTTATTTTTTCTTCCTTCGTCACGTTCAATACATTTAAAATATAAAAGGCGTAAAATATTCTACGATGCAAATATACAGTAATTTTTTCAGATTTAAAAACATAGGTACAACAAATTACTTGAAATGTTATAAATGTTATGCAGGATGTTATGGATACAATGCTTATAATATATGTAATATATGGATAACATGAATGAAATTTCTTGTGTTTTTGTGAAATTTTCCAGAGATTTCCATTTTCTTCCACTATATTACACCAGGATCACCGACTAAGAATATATTTGCAATTCTGATGAAATTTGCAAAGAAAGAGATTTTTGTCTAGAATGACAAAGAAGGAAGTGTAAGTTGTTGATTGTGAGAGATGTTTAATGAAAGAGATTTTGCTATAATGAAAAACGGCAAAAATTTAAAAAATCGTCAATTTTTTGAAAAATGTGCCTTAGAAGTGTGTAGAATGGCGATTTTTTGCCAAATATTATGAATAAGGGTGAAATGGAATCTGGGATATAGTGTATTAAACCCCTCCCCTCCCAGACCCTCCTACAGACCCCCCAAAATACCCCCTCTCCCGACCCCTATTTCCGACCCCATTTTTCTTCGCCGCTCCCGACCCGCGACTCGAACCGTGACGATCGAAAATAATTGCGCCGCAATTATTTTCCTGTCTACATCATCGTCGCCTGGAAACGAATCCGATTTCTCTACCGAGTTCGCTAACGCATTTGCTACTGAAATTACTTCGGACGAGAAGTCTGAAGCATGGACAGTAAAATAATTGCGCCGCAATTATTTTTGCATGCATCAACCCGGGCGGCTCAAGATTTTCATCAGCCTTTTCGACAGCCATTTTCTCGCAAGCACCTGCTGTCAACCACCCGTATCCTCCCTGTATCCCCCAGTCTCCAACAGCCAATAATTGCGTGGCAATTATCGCTCGACCCCGTCGTCAGATGGTCATCGAGCGATTTCATTTCACTAATTTATCACATCACGTGGATACTGTACTCCGGATCGCTCACATCCGGATAATTGCGTGGCAATTATTTGCCTATCCCCCGCCGCGAGCATCTCGTGCGAGCCGTATATCAAGAAAGTTACAACAAATTTCATCAAACCTCTTGCTTTATTCAAAACTTTTCGCTATCTTTGTATCAGTTAAAGGAAAAGAAACATCACGTTATGGATTACAAGTTCAAAATAGGCGACATTGTCCGCTTCAAGGAAGACAAACCCCACAATCTTCTCCCTATGAAGATAAATTCCATAGTGAATCCCGGAGATTGTCTTCCGAACGGAAAGGAAATCAACAATTCCGGCCAGCCTATTTATATTATGACAGCGCAGAGCGTACATTTCTTCGGAATAGACTTCTATGGTACCGAGAGTTCACTTATGCCAATATAAAATCAGGCAATATCATCCAATAGTACATTTTTCGGAATCCTTCGTTGTGAAACGAGGGGTTTCTTTTTTTGTTGTCCAATGATATTGCTCAGAAGCCTCGCATCTCCTTGATACAGAAATAATTGCGCGGCAATTATTTGGGGGCTGAGACGTCCATATTTCATTGGACACTGGTGATGTCCGAATACGAGTTCCGTTGATGAAGTCATCGTCAATAAGAGTGCCGGTCATCGCCTGCGCGGATAATTGCACGGCAATTATTCAGCCATGGGAGGCAGGAAGGAGATGAGGACTCTGATTCATGTGCGTTGCCAAAGTGTCAGTCGTGGGATGTCAATCTGGCAGGTGCGTCTGGGGATAATTGCGCGGCAATTATTTCCCTGGTAGACCGTTGGATGAACCTGGGTTAGCAATCAACTCGTCTCGTGAAGAAGATGATTGGTCTGACGAAATGTATGACGAAGATGTCTGACGCTGCACGAGTGGATAATTGCGCGGCAATTATTTTCCCATGTGACGGCGCATACCCTGGTTGCGCGGCTGGAGGTTGTATGAAAAAAGTTTGAAGAAATTTTAGTTGGGTATTGTTTATATCAAAATAAAGTGTTATATTTGTATCAACAAAAAAGGAAATGCTATGAATGAAAAAGAAATCAAATCGGTATTTGACCGCGTTTTCAACGGATTGCCTAATCCTATGTTCCCCCACCCTTATAAGTATTTCGAGCACAAGGGCTATCTCTGCGAGTGCGCGAGTTCGGAATCGGAGTACGAGTGTGCGGAGTATGTGAGGAAAAACCTGCACAAGACACCGCTTGCCATTTTCGGAATGGCTTTTGCTGATTGCGGAAAAGCACTTACTGTGCTGACGGCTGACGGGGAACCGACACCTTTCGGTGGCCCTTTCAGGACGGAACAGGAATTTGAAGCCTTGCTTGCCGAAATATAGAATTCTCTCGGTTAGTTTAGTAGTGTTTGAAACTCTGTGCCTTATGGTGCGGAGTTTCTTTTTTGTATTCCGACTATCTTGAGTGTGATGATGCCCGTATCCGCCATCTGCGGAAGTAAAATAATTGCGGGGCAATTATTGATGACGTCTCATCTCAAGTGCTTCAGAATGAGGCACATAACGGTTGTGATGATTTCATACCCACTGCTGTCGTCGCGATCATGAGTCGAGCGATAATTGCGTGGCAATTATTTCGTTCCGGAGAGCTGGAAGCGATCCATAGAATTTGGGTTTTGCAAAAATTATTCTTATCGTTGTAACGGAAAGAAACTCGGAGAGAAAGTCGTACTCTGATGTTGGCCGGGAAAATAATTGCGCCGCAATTATCTGCCGCAGCGCTCAGGAAGGTGAGCCTATTTTAGGCATATGTTCAGGTTGATGATGATTGGCTTGAGACCAATGGCGCCTTTAGCCGATTCGGATAATTGCGCCGCAATTATTGATGACACGTGAAGCCCGACGTCTGTGTCGAACGTCATCGTTATAGAAAGAAATCTCTATAGAAAATTTTTTATATAGTTTGGAAATTTAAAAACAATTCCCTATCTTTGCATTGGATGAAGAACGAAAGTTCTCGCCCCCCCTCATAAGTTGGTGGTTGGTGTCCATAGCATTTTTCAAGTTTCGTTTGAACCCTGCGCTAAGAGAGCGTGGGGTTCGTTTTTATATACACGTTGTGCGAAGTATTAGTTCTCCTGGAGGAGGCGGGGACCACGAGTGAATAATTGCGGAGCAATTATTTTTATAACTGAGTCAGGCTGAGGATGTTAAGTCAGGTGTCTTCAACAAAAGCATTAGATGATGACAAGTACTCTACTCATTCTGAAGCACTTGAGATGAGACGTCATCAATAATTGCGGCGCGATTATTTTTTCACGAAGAAGGCAAACCCTGTACTTTTTGAAGATTTTTGTCTTTTCTTTCACTTTTGTAATCAATTGATAATAATATAGTTACAAGGGAGGTTTTACCAGATTTTGGGCGGTAGCCAGACTCGTCCGATCTAATAATTGCTCCGCAATTATTTCGGGTGGACGAAGCCCGACTCTGAGGTCGAGTTCATACCGCATCGTATGGTGTCCTCACAGAATTTCTTGAAATTTATTTGTATAGTGCAAGAAATTGTCGTATCCTTGTACTGGGAGGAAGTTGAATAATTACGTCGCAATTATTTCCCTGATGGTGAACCGGCTGACGCTGAGGATAGCAGTCCTCTTTGGCAGGAGTACATCGATGAAGAAAGGGAAGTTCTCCTGGAAGAACAGACATGGTCGATTCGATAATTGCGGGGCAATTATTTAACGGGCAAGCGTTCGGGACCTTTCTCTTCACATCACATCGCTCAACCTATGCCTGAAATAGGCTCACCTTCGAGCATGGCGATCCAAATAATTGCGCGGCAATTATTGATGACCGACGTCTGGGACCTGAGCCAGAATTAGGCATATGTTCGGATTGCCCAAACGATTTCCCACTCGTGTGGTATCGACATGGACCGCAAAATAATTGCGCCGCAATTATTTTCACATGGCAGCGTGCCCAACGATGGTGGACATCAGTGGTAAAATAGTTTCGGTTTTTCTTGTTTATATCAGAATTTTTTTGTAACTTTGAAAAAGTTAAAGAAATAAAATACAATAAGTTATGACAAAATCAAAGTGCATCGCAAAAGGGTGTCCGTTTTACAAACCTGCGCATTGGGGATTTTACCACGGACAGCCGAAATACATTGACGCGTGCTGCCGCCAACTCGACATATTCATAAAGAATTTGTCAACTTGTCCGATAGAACCAAAACAAAAACGATAACATTATGGAAACAAAAATTCTCGGTTACAATGATGAAAACCAGCAGACTATTGAAATCCGAATTACGAAAAGCAAGTACCCTTTGCTTTGGGAACGCAAGGTAAAGGAACTCACCCAGCAGGGATTGAGCGAAAGCGATGCCGAAAGGATACTTGGGGATTGGGTTGTAACGCTTGACCTTTACTACGAAATCGGTAGCGGATTGTTCGCAGTTGAAACTGATGCGGTTGAAAGCGGTGCTATCCACTCTCCGTACTCAAACTCCGACATAGTGCCAGCAGATATGCAAGACCAAATCCCTTCCGATGCGGTAATCATATAAATTCACGTAGTAGTGCTTTTGAAAATCCTCGCCTTGTGGTGGGGATTTTCTTTTTGACTTGAGTAGAGTGGCAGTGACTGCCGATCGTGCCATGGCTAAATAATTGCGCGGCAATTATTCCCTGTATCCGGATCGCGTCGTACTTCAGAGTTTTGGATCTGTTTTGTGAAATAAATACTATGTGAAGTTCAATAAAGTATAAAGAAGTCAATAAAGTTTTCAAGCTTACATAATAAATAAAGTCAATAAAAATTTCAAAAAGTTTTGCATTAAATAAAGTCAATAAATTCCCCAGAAAATTTTAGAAAGTTTTAAGCTTTTTATTTCAATAAAGTTTTAGAGATTTTTCATTAGTTTATTTTGCAGATTTAGTCTTCGGAGAAATTCAATAAAGTTAAAAAATTATAAGCTTACATATTTAAGATACCAGCTTGCTCTCTCCGAGGACGAGTTGGCTTTGCATTTTATTTTTTAAGCTCAAACATCTTATTGGTACCGAGAGAAGATGATGTCCATCGGAACTGTTCCTTAGTATTGGCGTACAGAAATAATTGCGCGGCAATTATTTTAGCATGCCTCCGGAACGACGACTCGTGGTCAGCCGAGTACCATAATATGCATAAACAAAATCCCCCACCTAAGTATGGGCGAGGGAAGTTTCGTGGGTTGAAAGAGAGAGTTGGATTATGATTCGAGTGCAAGCACTACATCGAGTGGTTCTTTCGGATTGAGTGATACGAGGTGGTCGAGGATTTCATCGTAATCTCCATAGTGACCTGCCATTAGTCTTCCGTAAAATCCCTGTGACATAGCAAGTGATTTGATTGTGTTGTGGATTTGTTCGCGGTTCATTTTTCTATTTCGTTTATTGAGTTTGACAATAGCGCTTGTTGTTTTATTCCTTTAACTGATACAAAGGTACAAAATGTTTTTCATATAAACAAGAGGGTTCAGAATTATTTTTTAACTAATTACAACAATACTGATGATACTGTTGGCCGCGGCGTCCTCCAGTAAATAATTGCGCGGCAATTATTGGATCGACCATGTCCCGATTGACGTCACTCGGCAGTTGAGTTCAGCAGTCTGCTGTCGCCTCTACATCATCGCCTGCGGGCTGCACAGCACATAATTGCGCCGCAATTATTTGGATCGCCATGATGTCCTGCGCTGGTTGACCATTGTCGGTGGGCGGATAACAAAAAGAAAAAGGGACACCTTATCGGTATCCCTTTGTGGGCGCGGCAAGCACATAGAAAATTAAGCGCCCTAATAGTTAAAGAAATAAATCCTGCATAGAAAGCAGGTATAGGTCTATCCTAATTCGGCTACATCTACATATCCTATCTCTCGCGTGACATCTCCGTAGTATATCCGTAGTTGTTTTTGTCTATAATAAACAATGACAACATACCATATTTATTTCATTCTTCAAGGTAGATAACGCAAACTCTCCGTGAGCTGATGAACTCTTTCTGAATTTTTTCAGTCAGTGTAAGCATAGCGTTTCGTTTTTTATCCAATGCAAATATAAGGAAATTTCCTTATATTTCCAAATTATAACTCTAATATTCCATAATGCCGGAAACATATTCCTCTATGAACTCCCTTACATCAATGTCGTTCGTGAGGTCGCAGTCTTCCCTGTGTATGCAGAAATCATCGTGCCTGTCTTCGTTCTGGTTGAGGTAAATCTCGCAGTAGTATCCACCTTCGTTTGGATCCACATCTTTTATGGCGTGTACCCACACCTTTGTTCCTCTGCCGGTAGTTGCTCTAACCATAATGCATTTTCTTTTCTCAAAACAAAGGTAGGAATTATTTCGGAATAAAACAAGGATTTTCTTCAAAATATTTCAAGGAATTTTATGAGAAATAATATGAGAAATAATGTCAAAAAATAATCCGAGTTTCTTGAGAAGATCGGCTCCACTGTTCCGGGTGAAATAATTGCGCGGCAATTATTTTGGCATGCTCGATGGGCCCTCTTGGTTGCCCACCGTATGTCCGAGGTGGAAATAAAAAAGACCACCCCAAGTTTGGGGCAGTCTTCTATCCGTGTTGTGAAAGTGGTGTTGTCAGTCTTCGTTGAAGTAGTTTCCGTAAGGGGTGTCAGGAGTGAGGTCTTTGAACTGCAACTTGCGTACTGGCGGCTGTCCGTCAAAGTAGGTGTTGTATATTCTAATGGCATCGTCTTCGTTGAGGTCTCCGTCTTCGTACTGGTCGCAGTCTTGATAAAACTCGTTGACAAACTCTGGATTGTTTGCGTATTCAGCGCAGAAATCGTTAAGCCCCATACAAGCCCAAGTCAGCTCGATATTCTTGTAGTCGGGGTCTCCCTTGTAAAGATAGCCGAGAATGTGAATGACTTTGTTTCCGTTCGGGTCGTAGTAGATTTGATAAAAATCCCCAGTGACGGCTTTCGTGATAGGAGCGTTCGCTTCGTGAACTTCGTAGTTCCACGAAAGTCCTGCACCTTTAAGGAATCCGTATGCAATACTGCTCGCTTCTTCCTTTGTATCCGCCTTGATGTCAAGGGTTACTGGAACTTCCGTTTCCTTTCCATCGATGTGGATTGTCGCTTTTGCGGCAACGATGAATTGTTTGAGTTCTTTTTCCATAATGTTATTTCTTTAACTATTACAAAGATAGTGATTTTCAACGAGAAAAACAAATGTTTCTGATATGAAATTTCATTTATTTGTTGAGGCGATTGCCCACAGATGAGGAGAGTGGCAGCACAGGTAATAATTGCGGCGCAATTATTTTTATGGCCCATGTCGAGTCCGCCGTCGATCGCTCTGGTGCCTTCGAGTCTCGCACAGGTAATAATTGCCGCGCAATTATTTGCCGCGCCCAGACGCCGTCGCCTCCTTGCCCAGTGCGGTGGTAAAAAAAAAGGACTGACAAATTGTCAGCCCTTTGTGTCTTGTGTGTCAGTCGCGGTGTTAGGCGGCAAAGAGTTTCTGTGCCTTGCCACGAAGTTTCTCGTAGCATTGCAGTCTTATCTGGCGCACCCTTTCGGCACTGCAACCGATAATCTCCGCTATCTGCTTGTCGTCCCTCTCAATCCCGTCAGTCATACCGACCGAGAGTTCAAGGATTTTCCTGTCCCTTTCGGAGAGTGTGGAAAGCAGGCGGTCAAGGTTGTAGGCGGTGCTTTCCCTCTCTATCTCAATCTCCACCTCGTTCCTGCTTGCGGTCATAACTGCGATTTCTCCGCTTTCCTCAACGGTAGTACCGTCCTCGTCAATCGTGTTGTTGATTGAAGTGATTTTGTGGGTGCGAACATCCGAGCCAATCTTCGCCACATCCCTTCCGATTTCCGCGTTGATTGCATCCACAATCTCGTCATCGGTCATATACCTGCCGTTCTCTGCGAAGTATTTGTCCTGCATACGGCTTGCCCTCGCAGAAAGTCTGCAACCGACTTTGTTGCGTACGGTCTGCCCGTTTGCATCGTAGTATTCGCTGATTTCCTCGCGCATCCAGTGAACGGCATAGGAAAGAAAACGGAAACCCTTTGTGGGGTTGAAGTCCTGCATTGCGCGAATCATACCGATAGCGGCGCAGGAAATAAGGTCGTCCACATCGTTTCCCCTTGCGAACTTTGATGCAAGAGAATAGATGAAGCGCAGGTTGTGGTTCACGAGAGAATCCTTTGCGCTCTCGTCTCCCTCGCGCTGATAGCGGTCGATAAGTGCAAGTTCTTCCTCTGCGGAAAGAGTGGTGTACCGCTTTGCTTCCATAAGGAAAGCGTCAGTTGTGCGTGTGCGTGCCTTGATGCTGGTCTTGCAGACATTGATTGTTCGTGCCATAGTTGGTAAGTGTTTAGATGTTTTATTGTTTTTTTAACTACTGCAAAGGTAATAATAATTTTTGAACTTACAAATATATATACGGATTAAATAACAAATTCTTTCAAAAAATTTTCACTTTTTTATCATTGCCTTGCATACCTTATAATAACGAATAGTGTGCCAGTGAGACAAACCTGACAAATTGGCAGACTTGATGATACCCTGATGACCAGCCAAGTCGCGACTCGCATGGCAGAATAATTGCGCCGCAATTATCTTTACCCGGCTCTGGCGTTTGGATCCATTGGACAGTATATACCGGGAAACAAAAAAGGCTGACATAAAGCCAGCCCTTTCATAATGTGTTCGGTGTTGTATTATTTTTCGCTGAACAAGTATTCGAGAAGACCTTTCAGGTCTTTTGTTGATAGCAGGGACATATCCCTCCATATAGGCTCTCCGTTGAACTCGTTATCGCGGTAGATGTGATACCACATTGTTCCGTCTCCCTCAACCTGAAACACCTTATCAACATAAGGGATTTCGAGGCTGCTGAGACCACAGGCTTCTTCTTCGTAGGACGGAAGTGTGTACTCAATCTCCTTAGGAGTTTCCTCGGAAGTTCCGTTAAGCAGAGCGGAAATCTGATGCCAATACTTTTCGTGTTCGCAGACATCTTCGTCGAACCAGCAGTCGCACTCGTGGCAGTGCCAATGATATTCATTGTAGCAGTCGTCGTCTCCCATCCATTCGATGTTCTCCGAACCACAGTAGGGGCAAACCTTAGGAGTTTCCGGCAACGGCTCGCTTTTGACAAGGTCGCAATCGACGGTAGAGAAATCGTCTCCCCACTCATTCGTCGGAGTTTCAAGTGCAGTTTCGAGCGCCTTAGTCCTTGCCTCGGCTTCATCCTCAGCATCGACAGTTACCAAAAGTGATAACGGAAGTGTGATAGCAAAAGTGTAATTCTTTTTCATAATGTGCTTGCTTTAATTGGTTTCTTTAACTATTGTAAAGATAGTGATTTTCAACGAGAAAACCAAATAATTCGACAAGATTTTCAGCGAAAACAGATCTGAAGAAGAGGTACTCTCCGACATTGAAATAATTGCGCCGCAATTATTTTCTGGTGCAGGACTCTCCTCATCTTTCTCTCCGCCTTTGTAAAAAATATTTGGAAATGAAATTCCTTTTACCTATATTTGCAAACAGAAACACAAATCAAAAAATCTCTTACTACTATGGCTGTCAAAGATGAAATCTTAATCGTGAAAAGCGAGATGAACTTGAAATCATCGAGTATGAACTTCAAGACTTCGGCTGACGAACTCTATTCAGCTATCGTTGATTTCGTGAAGTACCGCAGGGGATATATTAACTTCTGCGGCAATATGGAGCTTGACATCGAGACCGCTATCGGTGTTGACGCGACCAACGGGGTGTTCGAGAATATTATCCGTGCAGTAAAGGTCGAAGACGGATTACTATCCGTATTCATTGTGCCTATGGAAGACAGGAATGTGGTGTGGTCGAACGAAGACATCGCTTCCGAAGACTACAAGGACTATTGGTATTCAGTTACCAGAGGTTCTGAGCTTTTCTTCGAGCAGACGCTTTACCACCTTTCATATCTTCTCGAACGCTGGGAAGAATATTGGGTTGAAGAACAATAGATGAAATTTCATTTGTAGGTTTCAGAATAGAACAAGGTATCATAATGTCATTAGGGCGTGGCTTCGGCTTCGCCCTTTTGTTTTTTATGGAATTTCATTTTGCCGACAAAGAGATCTCATCAAGACACCAGGTATCCGGACGGTAATAATTGCCGCGCAATTATTTTGGATCGCCATCCAGAATCACGACTCTTTCTCTGGATCCATTTTCGTTTTTGTTTCAGGATTCAAATTCATTTTTAACGAATAATATTTTTGAAAAATTTTTACAAAACTTTTTCTTGTTTTATTTCATAAAAAATAGTATATTTACATTAGAAACTTTAATAGAAAATGCTATGAGAAAAAGACAATAAATTTTGTTGGGAAAAGCTCGCGAACTATTTTGACACATTCGTAGAAGTTTAAGGAATATGAAACTTTTCAAGAGAGGAAACATCGAAAGGTGTTTCCTTTTTTGTTGCCCAATGATATTGCTCAGAAGCCTCGCATCTCCTTGATACAGAAATAATTGCGCCGCAATTATTATTCGTCCGACGCCGTCGATCGCCGGTGGACACAGGTAATGAAATTTCTTCGTGTATGATTTTGAATTGTCAATATAATTCGCTATATTTGCAATAAGAAAATAAAACACTATGGATAACAAGAAAATCACAGTAAGGGATATGGATAGGTTCAGCCTTACCATTCTCAAAAACAGAAAGGAAGTAGAGGTACACGGATACCTGCTTAACTATGAACGTGGCGCACAGGCAAAGGAAGACGGATACCACCGCTACGGAATACGTCACAGCGACTATGACGATTCCTGCCCCTCAACTCTCGAACCCAATGTAACGGTCAACTGGTACGGGGATTTTTTCTGCGAAGAAGAAATTTCTTTCGACGAGATTGATTGCATCACTATTGTAGATTGGAACTACGAATAAAATACTACCGCTAATATAACAAGCATTATCCCTCGCCCATTTCGGGTGGGGGATTTTGTTTTACCAAACTCGCTGGTCAACCAGACGCCGTCTGAGGCATGCAGAAATAATTGCGCCGCAATTATTTACTGGTGCAGCACTCTCCTCATCCTGCTGAACAGTATCACGAGATTTGTTAAAATTTGAACAATTCTTTATTTGGAAGTGTCAAAATAATTTCCTATCTTTGCAATAAGAAAAACGAAAAGTTATGGAACACAATGACGACATCATCAGCCTGTTCTCCTGTAATGTAAGGGGAAAGACATCAAAACTCTTTATCATCAACCGCAACCACACCGACGAGATCGTTTATGCGGTGTCTTGGAACGATGTGGTGGACTATGTAAAATCCCATCCGGGCTATCCTGTCGAAATCAAACCAATCAACGCTACATTCATTCCTCGCAGACTCAATGTTATGGCGGAAGGAAATGTAGTCAATGTGGTACGCACGGGAGACTACAAGTACGAAGTGGCGGACGATTTCAGCGAAAAGGAAACAGACCAGTACGGCTATACCATTCAGCCATACGACTTCGTAAGAGTAAGCGGTTCTGCGGAGACATACGAAATCCAGTTCATCCACAGAGGCAGGCTGTTCCTGCTTGGGAACGACGGAAGCGAAATCGAAGTTCTACCGTCGCAGGTCTGGAAAGAAATTTAATTCCAATATCCAAACCATTTAACATTTTTTACTTCAATCATTGAAAGTCCCTCAACGGAAGTTGGGGGATTTTTTTTTTTTCATTCCCGTCGAGGTGAACCCCGTCTTCACCGGAGGCTTGGCGTAACGAAATAATTGCCGCGCAATTATTTGCCGCGGCCGATCGCACGAACAGTGTGGACAGTTATCCGATTTACGATTTATGAATCGTGAATTTCCTTTGTAACTTATTGAATATAAAGAAATCCCACGATGCAAGTTTTTGCAATTATATTGAAATTTTATTTCAAAAAATAAAATGAAATTTCTTTGTAAAAAAGTTTGGAATTTAATCAGAAATTTCCTACATTTGCAATAGGAAAAAGAAACAATAAAACTTTATTTGTTATGGGTTACACACATTACTTCAATTTCAAAAACGACTGCGCGCCGCAGGACATCGACAACGCCTGCTCGAAATTCAAGAGAGCCGTCGAACTTTTCAAGGAAGGTCTCAAACTTCAAGGGAATAAACTTCCCTACGAAAGAATCATTTACAACGAAGACTGGACTGTCAAGGAAAGGGTTCAGGAAAATGCGAACCTTGTTCTTACCGGCGGTGACGGAACAGGCGATCCTACCATTACGGACACCGATGTCATCTTCAACGGAAATCCGTCCTGTGAGACATTCGCTATCTGCATCGACAAGCCCGGCTGGGATTTCTGCAAGACCAATCGCCGGCCTTACGACTTCGCAGTATGTCTTGCGCTTCTCTGTTTCAAGGAAGCTTTCGGTGACGACTTCTCTTTCCGTTCAGACGGAGACATCGAGAACGGCGAGGAGGGCTGGGGTCGCGCAAAAGAAATCTTCCGTCTTCTCTTTGACGACAAGGAGGATTAGGCTATGAAAAAGTTCATTCTCTTAATAGTGGCAACGCTTCTTGTATCATCCTGTTTCTGCGACGGTTTCGGAGATTTCGGGTACGGATACAATCAGCAACCCGGAACAACGATCAACCAGAGTGTTGACGGAATTTCCCAAAGTGTCGTAACCGACAGCGGCTCAGACATCACGGCAATCATTTCTATACGGAGAGGAGTTGCCAATGATACGACTGTCGTCAATCCGCCTCAACAAAAGCAACAGTCAGAAAATCCGCCTCACCTAATTCCTATTTAGGCTTCGGCTTCCATAGTAGTAGTGTTTCCTTTTTTCGAGACCCTCGGACATGTTCCGGGGGTTTCATTTTTTTTGTTGAACTCGGACTTCCGTCCACGACATTCGTCCAGGTGGGCTGCAAAAATAATTGCGCCGCAATTATTTGTTCATGGGTACCCTTCGCTCTTGGCAGGCGCTCTCCTTCTTCGGATTCCGATAATTGCGCGGCAATTATTTCCATTCGGGCATCTGACGATGTTCATCATCAACATCCCTCTTTCGGTACCGCGAAATTTCTTTTGGAATTGTCAGACCTTTTCACTATATTTACATTACAAAGGAAATTTCATTATGGATTACATTAAACATATCAGCAAAAAGACATTTGAAGAAATGTACGGAAAGGTTGAACCTACAACTCTTTCCCAGAGACCGATAAATAAGAAGACGGGAAAGCCGTACACGAAAAACTCTATCACCTATTGGCGTTGGTGGCACGGGTTGTCCTTAAACGACAAGTGTGTACTCGCTGACCTTGAAGCTTAAAATAAAAAGAAATTTCAATATGGCAAAGAACTACACCATACCTAATGTCGGAGACAAAATCCGCATTATCAAAATGGACGACAGCATCAACGGCGTACCCGGAAAGGACTGGCAGGTTCAAAAGATGAACGGAAATGTATATGAGGTTGAGGCTATCGAGCCTGCGCCGCACGACGAAGTGAATATCAAGCTCGTCGGCACTGGTCTCCGTGTAATACCCGGAGTGGACGAATACGAAATCGTCAAGAAGTAATTCCATAACATCTTTTCCTATTGAAGTCCTCCACCTTGTCGGTGGGGGATTTCTTTTATTATGCGCATCGAATGGATCTACCGGCGTCGGGGCTGCGCGTACAAAAATAATTGCGCGGCAATTATTCGGATCGCCTGCTGTCGCTTCCAGGAAATCAAATCTCTTTTAAGAAAAAATTTCAAATTATTTTTCTTTATTTTTTCTTGAAAAAATTATGGGATTTTATTTGGAAAATATCTTGAAAAATACTATATTTGCAATAGTTAAAGAAACAAAGACAACTACTATGGCAACAAATGTATTAAAGTATTCTGCGGTGGCTGAGGCTAACTGGAAAGCAAATCTCGGCGATATGTCTTCCTACAAGCCGAAGTACACATTTTATTCGGACTTCGCAATAGCGGAATTTTATTTCGTTTATGGAAAAGACAAAAACTCCATAAAGGAAACCTACGACAGAGTAATCAAATCGTGGTCGAGTTCCTATGAGGCGTTAACTGAAATCATTCTTGTCCTCAACCACAAAATTTGGGCGTTCTTTCAGGATGTCGATACGCAATATCTCGGAATCGACAAGGAGAAAGGAAAGGAAATCGCAGGGATTTACAACGAACTCTGGAAGAAGACGGAAGATCTTTTCTTCAAGCTGTATGAGAACAACGACGATGCTATGAGCCACTACTACGAAGTGACTGACTGACAAACTCACGGAATTTGCCTAATTCCCAAACCGATACCCTTTGATGCGAGGGGTGTCGGTTTTTGTTTTTGTACTACACAATGCCCACCACACTGGTCAACCAGACGCCGTCTGGGGCATGCAGAAATAATTGCGGCGCAATTATTTTAATCGCGGCATCCGGCGATGCCCATTGGCCAAGTGTCTTGGGATAAATAAAATGAAATTTCATTTGGAAGTCTAACAAAGATTTACTATATTTGCATCAAAGAAAGAAGTTATGGAAAACAAGCTCAACGAGAAATCAATATCGCAGAAGATAAGGGACAACAAAGACCTTATCAACTTTATAACGAAAGGCAAGCCCGGCAGCAATAACATCCGCACCCTTACCATATTCACCGCGTTCAATCCAGACGGAGAATTGAGGGGTATAAAGGACAACAGAAAGGACAACAGCGAACTTAAAAAGTACCTTAAATCCGCAGGTGTAGTCTGGATACCCGTACTCGGAAACTATGGAAATCCTGAGGAATCAATAGCGGCTGTAAACATCGGAGTTGACTTCGCCAAAAAGATAAACGGAAAATACGAACAGGAATCGTTTGTGTTTACCGAACTCGGCGACGACGGCATCATACATTATTTCTATGAAAAGAAGGATAAGGGTGTTCCGTATCATCCAGTAAAGAACGATTATGTCGTAAAGGATGTAAGCGACAAATACGAACTCGTGTCGGACAGCGACGATGTAAACGGGTTTACCCTTATCGGAAAGAACTTCCGTTACAAAATCCTTTTTGCAAACCTTATAAATGTCAACGAAGGAATCATAAGGAATTTCAACGATGAACTCGGAAGGAAACCATACTCCCTATTCGAGAACTCGACGATAGACAAAGAAGTGCAATACTCCATAAAAGGTACGGGAATGTCGTGGTTCTATCACAGGCACGCACTCTACAAGGGATTGTACGATTAAGGTTTCCATAACAAAATTTCTTTTTTCAATGTCTCTCTCGGACTTTTGTTCGGGGGAGATTTCATTTTTGTACTCTACGGTTGACTGTGGTCATCGAAGGAGGAGAGCTGGTGCATGCAAAAATAATTGCGGCGCAATTATTTCCTGGACGACAATGGTTGACGCCGGTGGACACTTGTGATGAAATTTCCTTGAAACTTTTTACAGAAATGTTTTGTATTCTCGAACTAATTTCCTATATTTGCAACAAGAAACAAAACGAGATATGAATATGGGACAATGTTATTCAGTCATCCTTAAAGTTAAGGTAAACGACGAAGCTGGTTTAGTCAAGGCACTGAAAGAAAAAATCTCCCGTGCCGGAGAAGAAAGGGTTGATTACAGCCTCGACCACTTCGCAGAACTCGGAATAGGAACTGACACTTCGTTAGACCTGTTCAAGATTTTCTTCGCTGGCTGGAAAGGAGTTTTCACATCAACGCCAGACGGAAAGCTGTTGGCTGACTTCGATTGCAGCTATGGGTGGGAAAATGTTATGATTACCGCCTTCAATGAAATCGCGCCCTATCTCAAAGACAACTCCTATATCAAAATCTATCCCGATTCTGGCTGCGACTATGCAAAGGTGAAGGACGGGAAAGCCGTTTGGAAAGCATAAGAACTATGGCAAACGAAATTGAAACAATCAAACTTCGTCTAATCGAAGACGCAAGCAGGATTGACAGGTATAAGCTACTCGGATTCATCGTTTCAAACGACCCCGAATATGCAACCGTTATCGAACCCCTGCGAGGAAAATACGACATCAGCAAAGATTTCGCTGAATGGTTGCTCAACACTCACAACATGGACATCCGGCAGGATTTCATCGACGACTTCGGAATAGAAGACCTGCGCGTCTGCCACAACTGCGGAGAATTTCTTGCAGAGGGATATTATCTTGAAGGAGAATGGGCTTGCAGTTATGAATGTGCAGTTCAAATCTACGAAGGGTACGGAACTGGAAAATGGGAACTCGACGCGGCACTTGAAGCGGCTGAAACCTATGGTCAAGAAGACACCTATTATAAAGAACTTTAATATGGACTACGAAAAAGAATACGAATATCTCGGCGCAACGATCCATAAAAGTACAGCAGTTCTGACATTGAACTGACCTTGTCTCAAAAAGCACCGTTGAAAACGAAATCTCTTATGGGGTTTCGTTTTCTTTTTTGTTGCCCAACAATATGGTTCGAAGACTCGCATCTCATTGACATCCAAATAATTGCGCCGCAATTATTTTTGCATGCAGCAGCCTCTCCTCCTTCATCAAGCTCGGTAGAAACTCAGCCAAAACGAAACTTTTTTGTTAATTTTGGCGGAATTTTTTCAATAAAATTTCAGAAAAAATAAATGAAATTTCTTTTGGAATTTATCCAGAAATTTCCTATATTTGCAATACAGAAACAAAAACAGAAATCGTTATGAAACTCAGGTTTGAAAACAATTCCCTCAGCGACACTATCAAAAGTGTTGTCCGCAGCCTTATTGAAAACGATAAGGAAACCAACGGAAACATCGTCGTAAAGTATGTGCCCTCCGACGAGCTTGAAAACTACGACAGCGAAATCCCGCTTGCCGAACTCCAATCCGCTACGGAAGTGTTCACTATCGAACAGGTTGTCTGCGGTTCTTGGAACCAGCCCCTCGGTCTTGTAGCCGTCAACTATTAAAATATACGCGCTATGGAAACAAGAGAAGAACGGATTAACCGACACCTTGACGAGCATTTCAAGTCAAACAAGGGTAACTTTGCAGTTCAGGCTTATGCAAATCCAGACCTTGCTTCTTCCGTCTCGCTTTCTTATGACTGCCGTAACCGGGAGAACATCAACCCTAAATGGATCGCCCTATACATATTGAGGACTGAGCCTTCCGTTCAGTATGTTGACTACGGAACTACCGTCTATACGAGAAACACCCTGCGCCGTGCAGGACACAAAATTGAAAAATAAAATGGAAACAAAACTTGAAAAGCTGCGCGGTGAACTTATCGCCGACATCGAAAAGGAAATCCGCAGGCGCGGTGTAATCAACCACGAAAACAACGAGTGCATCGAACTCCCTTGTTATACTGGAAGCGACGGCTGCGGAATAGAACACAACAGCGAAGTGGTCTATATGGCACGCATCGTCTATGTACCTGCCACTTTGATTGGATTGAAGGACAAGACGCTCGTTACCCGTGTCTCCATAGAAACCGACAGTGATGAACATGTTGCTGACGATCTTTATGCCGACGACCTCGAAGAAATCCTGAACTATATCAGGAATATGAAAGACCACGACATCTGCCTGTCAAGGAAATTCTACGACGAGTACAACGGGCAATTCTTATAAGAGGTTTAACCAAATCAAGTTTCCATAGCTTTTCTGTCAGAACCGAACCGACGATATGTTGGCTCGGTTCGCTTTTTCATGTCATTCTGCATGGAATTTCCATGCGAACCCCATGCACAGCATGCAAAGAAAATAATTGCGGCGCAATTATTTCTGTACGCATCTCTGAGGATATTTTCCAAAATAAAATCCAAAAAATAAAATGAAATTTCTTTTGTAAAAAAGTTTGGAATTTAATCAGAAATTTCATATCTTTGCAATACAGAAACAAAAACAGAAAAGCTATGCCAAACTGGAACTTTACAACTTATCATGTTACAGGCGACCCTAAGAAGTGCCTCGACCTCTACAAGAAAATCAAATCCCTCGACGAAATGGAAACCTCTCTCTGTGAGAACGGTTTCGGAAAGCTCTGGTGCGGAAATCTCGTACACCTGCTCGGCGGCGACGAGACCGACGCAGAAAACTTGTATTGCAGGGGACAAATCGTCATATATGAGCTTAAACCGAACTTCGATGTTACGTTCTCGGTAGAATCCGCTTGGGGAGAACTCAGCCAGTTCAGACATTTTATCGAGGATCGAATCGGCGGTATCAAGATATACCACATATCCGAAGAACCCGGCATACAAATCTTCGTGTCGAATGACATCGAGGGAAAGTATTTCAAGTATAACAAATACTACCTCGACATCTGCGACGATGAAAAGGAAATTTATGCGACCGATTACTTCGCAGACTTGAAGGGAGCGAAGAAACTCCTCAACAAAGTTTACAAGGGAGTGAGGTTCGGAAAGACCTTCGAGGAAATCAAGGCGAAGATTGCAGAGTTGGAGGAAAACAATGAAGACATCTGCATCTGCTTCGAGAAATTTAAGTTAATCGACAACTAAACGATTTCTGACATAACTTTTTTGGAACTGCATAGGGAAACCTGTGCAGTTTCTTTTTGTACTCCGACGGCAATGACCAACATCAAGGAGTGGGTACCCAAAGAAAAATAATTGCGGCGAAATTATTTGAATCGCGGCAGTGTCCAATGACCGGCATCAACATAAATGAAATTTCTTCTGCATTATGTTTGGAACTTACAAACTTTTTGCCTATCTTTGCAGTACAGAAACAAAAAACAAAAGTTATGTACCACGAGAAATCTTCCTATTACGAAGACCTGCTTTCCAAACTGCGGTCTGAACTCCCAAACGACATTATCGGCGCAATCAACTATCTCGGAAAGAAACGGATTTCCCTTCGTTTCTATCACGACGAAGGCATCGTTGACCGCTACACCTTTTTCGAGGTTGACGACGACGGATACGGGCGCGAACTTTTCATCGACACCGTAACAATCGACGAAAACAAGAAGGTTCATATCCTTCTCCACGACAGCGAAGACACCTACAACCCCATCTGGGATCTCAAAGACCTCACCACCACAGACGCGCTGTACTTCCTTACTGAGCTTGAAGCACTCTGCGCCTACAAGGACGAAAACCCTAACGAGGAAATTGTTTCAGACTACGAAGGAGACGATTAGTATGGAAAACTACACGACAAGTCAGCTCGAAAAGATTGTTTACGAAACCAGCGTTCCGTATAACGACAGCCCGGCTTTCCAGAGCGCACTGGAATTTATCAAGAATGTAGATAAGGCGCAGTACAAGAAACTTCTTTACAAGGAAGCTGTTGACTGCGGTGCAATTAAATAAAATTTCACACTATGGCAACATACACGATTACCGCAAAAATCACAGTCAGCGGAAATCACATAAAAACAAAGAACGACGCAATCGTCGAAGTGGCCGTTATGAAAAACGCCTATGAGGAAATGAACGATAAAGATTCATCCATTACTATCAGAATTGATGAAGTCGAGAGAAAGAAAGTTAAAAAATAAGGCGTTTTAAGACACTTTAACTTTAAGACGGTAAATTACTCGTCTTTCTTCTTAAACGACGAACACGGGCGGTTTATGCCCCAAAGAAATGAAATTTCGGGAGGCTTCGGCTTTCCGAAATTTTCTTTTTGTCCCGACACGATGTTCATCACCTGTGTCCGCCTTCTGTCCAACAAAAATAATTGCGCAGCAATTATTTGAATCGGCTCATCCGGACACTTATCGGCTCAAATTTCATATCTTTCGGCTCACGACACAAATTTATTACAAGTTTGTGGCAGAATTTTTTGGAAATTAAATTTCTTTTACCTATATTTGCGATAAGAAAGAAATAAACATATGGAAAGAGAATTTATCCTTACGGAAACTATCGTGAATAACATTCTTCGCTTCTGCGAGGACAAGCAAGTGTATGATAAACTTGGTGCGTATGGCGATTTCTATTATAAGTTGAAAAAAGCCACGCAGAGCGATAACAATGTGGGCGTTTATGTAGAATAAATTTGGAAAAGAAAGAATATGAAACCGAAAAGATGCAAACTCATTCTCAACACATCAAGCGGCTACTGCTTAACGCAATGTTTTTTTAGCATTGCAAGTGCCGTGAGATTCGCAAAGGAAAGCGGATTCTTCGCATACAGAATTTTCGTGGACGGACAAAAGGTACGGAGCGGATTTTGCGATTAAAGTAAAGGTGCTAAAATAAATTTGGAAATGCCAATTTAATTCCCTATCTTTGTTTTGTAATAAAAAGAAAAGCATTATGGCAAAGAAAGCTTATATCGTTCAGTACACAGTCACCACGAGGATTATCGTTGACGCGCCTGACGGAGTTACGCCGGACAACAACGACAAACTGTTCAAGAAGTGTTCGGACGAAGCATATGAACGCATCAATCGCTTCGGGATAGACACCTATCTTGACGCTGAGAACGCGGAAATCACAGAGGATACGGAGTGTCCTTACGACGAGGAAAGTTCACTGGACGCGAACTTCCGGAACACGGTTTGCTTCGAGTAAAAAATAAAATCTCATTATGGAAGACAAGGAAAAAGTATGGGAAATCGTATTCGTCCGCAACGACGGAACCGCCCACAGATCGGTAGTCAACTCACCAGCGAGCTTTGAATACTACCATAATCAGGTGTTCGCAGGAAACGGTGAGAAAGTCGCCCTTCTTCTTAACGGAGAAATCGCAAAGATGTACTCCCGTGAAAAGGGATTTGAAACATTCATCGAAGTATGATTGCAGAGAACAAAGGTTTCCTTGCGAAGATTAACGCCGACATCGAAAAAAAGTACAAGTCGAGCAAAGGAAATCTCAGGGCAACATTCGTCGGCGGCAACACGGTTTATCTAAGGTATTTCGACAAACCGAAGTTCAATCTCGCTTTCGTGGCGAAGACGATCCTTGAACGATACCCTTCCGTATATTGGGTTCACATTCAGGGAGACGGAAGCTTCACTGCAACGGTGTACTCCAAAGAAACCCTTTCCTACACAGGGTACATGAAATAACATTTCTCAGTCATAGTTTAATTTCTTGAATTTCCCTTTCCGATTTTTTCGGATTGGGAAATTTTTTTGTTTGGTCTGGTTGAGGGATTTGGTTTCCTGGAAGGAGGGTATCAACAGAAAAATAATTGCGCCGCAATTATTTCTGAACGCAGGTCGTGACCAATAATCTGGATAATTTCCAAAAAATAAAATGAAATTTCTTTTGTAAAAAAGTTTGGAATTTATTCTGGAATTTCCTATATTTGCAATACAGAAACAAAAACAGAAATCGTTATGGCAAAATTTCAGAAAAACAATTCCGTTTTCACTATCTTTGAAAGCGACCGCGAAATCGAGTTCGATGAAGTCAAGGAAAGGTGTGAAATCAATGACCGCGACTGCCCGGAGGAAGACAGCCACGAATACTATTTGGAGTGCATGCGCATCCACGAGGGGGAAACGGAGGATTTCTATGCAAGCCTTGAAGACTGCAAGGCACTGAAAGTTCCCTGTATGGTTACTGGTGAACTTGGGTTGTGGAACGGACATCCTTCCGTCGTGCCTATGAAGTTTGACTGCGTTGAAGATGCAGTGAAACACTGCGTAAGCCGCGACATCATGGATATAGATGTGGTCTATAACAAAGGTGTAATTGAAATCAACTGCTATCACCACGACGGTACCAACTGTTTCAACATCCGCAAGCTTTCAAAGAAAGGCAAAGCTGAGGTCGAGAAAGGAAAATATCTGTTCGAGGACTACGAGCCTAAGGATTGGTGGTTCTGCCAGTTCAAGCCGGAAGAAATTTTTTAACGGATCGCTTGGAAGTCTCATCATTATTCCCTATATTTGCATAAAGAAACTACTAAACATTTACAGCTATGTGGGATTTGTTCAAAATACTTATAGGAATTATCCTTCTTATCTTAATACTTCCTCTGCTCTGGCTTTTGATTAAGCTCTGCATCTGGTTCTTCGGCTGGATATTCGGAGGTCTTGCTATGGCAGGCTTGGGGTTCGCAATCGGCGACATACTGACGGTTCTGTTCATCATCGCTTGTGTGGTGTTCGTAATCTGGGTTATATGCAGTTAATCATATTTTTATGAATAAATATAAAAAATAGGGAGCCGTACTCCCGAATTTACGCTTGTGGACTATCCAACTATGGATGAACCAAACAGAAATGTTATGCTAAAAGGTAGCGATAGGTTGAAGCAAGAAATTGAAACTCATAAGTTTTTTATAAGTTTCTTTATACGGTTATCTGCTCGTAACAAAAAATAAACTAATTTCGGAAACGATGCGGAAATCTCTCTCGATTTTTCGGGAGAGATTTTTTGTTTATGTTCTGGTGTGCAACCCCGACTGCACACCATGCTTGGCGGATGAAAAATAATTGCGGCGCAATTATTTTAATCTGGAACATCTCGCGTTTGGTTCTGGAAATTTTCCTGAAAAAATAAAATGAAATTTCTTTTGAGATTTTTTTGGAAAATAAAAATGGATTTCCTATATTTGCAATACAGAAATAAAAAACAAAAGACTATGGCAAATAAAATCTACAAAGTTGAGGTCGAAATCAAGGAGACCTACAAGAGAACCTTTCTCGTTCAAGCCAGCAGCAAAGCTGCCGCCACGAGGAAAATCAACGAGAACATCTACAACAGCGACAGTAGGTTTAGCAGTTTTGTGTACGACCAGACAACCGAAGCTCTCGATAGCCAGAGAATCGCGGCAACCTGCAAAGGAATCGAGGAAAATCCTTCCAACTACGCAAAATCCTGCTTCGAGAATAATCCCGAAGACATCATCACCGCCAACATCTAAAACATTAAAGAATATGGAAAAGAAAACAACCGTAATCATCTTCTGCCCCCAGACCGGCGAGACAAAGACCTTCACCAACATCAACTACGAGACCGCCTATGCGCTTCTGCAAGACGCGGAGGACAACGCAGCTATGGAGGAATCCGCTAACAGGACGACACCTGAGGACATCAAGGCACTCGCCGAACTCAGGGAGAAGCTGAGCCGAGACATCGAAGCTGACAGACCGGGAACGCTCGCTCTCGACACGCTGAACGCGGAACTCGAAAAGAATCCTCCAATCGTTCGGGACGTGTTCGAGAAAACAGTCGGTGTTTCGAGGCTTTCCGCGTTTACCCTCGAAAAGATTACCGACGGGATCGGCGGAATACCTTTCTTCTGCGAGCAGATCTCCGAGATGAACCCCCTTCTCGCGGCAACCGCCTTCATCCTTCTCAAAAGGGCTATGGAGGACGTTGAGAAATCGATGCCGGCCGGAACCTTCAACGGTGAATAGGAACATGACACGGAAGAAGTAAATCTCTCCGCGACATAAAAAAAAATGAAATCTCACTTTTTCGGAAGTGGGATTTTATTTTTTTATACTCTCAGGTGGGGAAGGTACCCCCTGGAAGGCGATCCAAATAATTGCGCCGCAATTATTTTTAGACTGACATCTCAGGACATTTTCCAGAAAAACTTTATAAAATTTTTTAAGAAATAAAATGAAATTTCTTTTTGGAAAATATCCGGAAATTCCGTATATTTGCACTGCAAACAAAATCCCAAAGAAATGATTAAAGTTTCATACAATCAACTAATCGACATCCTGACTGTTTCGCAGGACAGCAAAATCCGCGTCCGCTACACTTCCGACGTGAAGATGAACAAGAAAGGAAATCCGTTTTTCATCAACTCCGAATTGCAGCACGAAGTAAAGAAGACTACGGAGTGCGTTTACGGGTTCGGTCAGAACTACGTCGAGCTTGTGCGAGAAGCCGCTAAGCAATCGGGTGTTCAGGATTCGAGTTTCGGCACGTCTGGAAAGTCCTGGGCTAAGGCTCTGGTCGCCGACAAGGTTTACATCAACGAGACGACAAACGCTCTTTATTTGAGGGTTACTGTCATCAACGACGAACATCCTTCCTATGTAGGATACACCGTTGACGGAAATCCGGCGGGAGAAGAAGACCTCGAAACAATAAAGACCTTTGAGCGCAAGACGGCAGGATCGGTCAAGAAGCAGAGCGAATACGGCGTTGACGACGAAAAGCAGGTAGTTCCTATCATGCTGTCGTTCGACAAGATTGATTTCGTTGAAATCGACGGTCAGCAGTTCACGCTGAAATAGTATTCTGGTATGAGATTTCATCGACCGATACCATTGAGTTGGTGTCGGTTTCTTTTTTATTTTTATAAAAAACGGATAATCTTTTTTGGATAAAATTTTTGGAAATTATCTAAATAATTATTACAGAATAAATTAAGAAATTTTTCTACATTTTTTCGTACGAGTTTTTGCACTTTTTCTACATTTTTTCGTACGATAAAGTGTTGTTAGCTCACATATTTCCGGGGAATAAACTGCGATAAAGTCACATTTTCAAGGATCGCGACAGCGATATTTTGCACGAAATCAAAAATGGAAGGCTCAGTCTTATCACAAGAGAGAACCTTCCTGGAAAACAAAAAACCTTGCTGTTTTTGTGTTATTCGTCTGGATCGTTTCCGTCGCAGAGAGCGAACTTTACGAGAAGTTCATAAACGTTCACCTTGCTAACGATGTCAAGATCGTATTCGAAATCGAGTTCGATGTATTCGTCTGTGTCAGGATCGGTTTCGGCGACAACGACAACGATGTCTGGATATGTCAGGTTGTCCTGTTTGGAATAGCATTTCACGTCTGCGACGTTTGCTGCGTGGAGTTCACCATACCGATCGTTCCATTTGACTACTGGATTTTCTTCGAGGGTTGATACGAAGTCTTCCGGCACGCTTACGATAAGGTGAGGCGGCTCGTCGTTTTCACATTCACCGATGTCACCGTATTCCTGAACGATTAGCGTCACATCCCTTGCTACGTCCCTTGAAATCTGGTTGAGCTTGTTGTTGTAAACAGTTAAATCGAATTTCATAACCGTATAATGTTAGTATCTGAAATATCCCGCAGCGGAACAGAACTCCTTGAAGGAAAGCACGCTGTGCAGACCATTCTCCTTCATCTCGTCCTGATATTTCACATAGTCGTCGTGTGCAGCCTGCATCCTTTCGTACATTTTGCTGTTCTCAGGCTTGTTGTTGAAAATAGATTTGCTTTCTTCCATAATGTTCTCTGTTGTAGTGCAAATATAGGAAAAAGAAATTCCATTTCCAAATTAAAAGTCAATATCCCTTGCATAAATTTTCCCGAACCACCACCAGCGCGGAACATATTCCTCCATTCTGTTTTCAGTCCAGAACGCGGCTTTCTCCCCTTTCGGTCTTAGCTTGTGAAGTTCGAACCGTTTGAACGATCCGTCGGCATGGTATGCGTACATTGCGAGTACACCGTCTTCGTACCTGAGCATGAAGTCAACGGTGTCCCTGTGGTTTGCGATTGCCATTACAGCCTTCTGCAAACCTGTCTTTTCATATCCGTAGATGTTCATACCGTCCTTTGCGGTATATCTGATGTGGAAGTTCTCGCTGTGGAACACAGCCGCCCTTATAGGTTCGTATCCGTCCCAACCGTAAGTGCTGCCGGAAACGAGAACCGAATACACGTTCTTCGTCCATTCAAGGTTTGAGAAAAGCAACGCCTTCCTGCTTTCTATCCTGTTCGACTTCCATTTCTCAAACGCCTTAGAATCCTTCCTTCCGTATTTTTCCTTGCGGCTTCTCTGCTCGATTTTGTATAAGGCGTAGTCTCCTTCGAAGCCGTGTCTTTCCCTTGTGTCAAGTATTGTTAAATCTCTTACTACCTTTGACATATAACAGATTGTATTATAACGATTTGTAATTCCAAAAATGTTTTGATTTGGAATTTAAGTATTTATCTGTTGCAGAAGTGATCCAGATTTCTTGGTCATCGCGCCAGGTGCGTCACTGAAATAATTGCGGCGCAATTATTAAAATCACAACATACCGTGATTTCAGGTCAAAACAATGAAAAAATAAAATCCCGTTATGTCTTTTTCACAACATAATGGGATTTTCAAAAACAAGGAAATTGCAGTCAGCATAGTTCCGAAAAATATAGAATCAACTAAATCTTTCGTTTATAGTTCAACAACTAATGGGTTAACTACTAAACCCTCTATCCCATGGCTGAATGCGCTTGGGATTGCTTTTCGAAGAATAAGGATGTTTTATTATTTATTTCAAAAATTTCAGTACACTTGCAAATAGTGAAAAATTGCAGTTGGCGTAAGAGATACTACTACGCCAACTGCAATTCTGCAACCGTGTCACTGTCCCGGAAAAGGAAGCCCTTACCTGTCGGTCGCGGCGTCGATTTCGTTCAGGATGTATTCGTCCGTGTCGGCAAGTGTGCCGTCAATGTCGCAGAGCCATTCGTAGCTCTCAGGCTCCTCCTCGTAATTGCCCGGCACGAGCCGCTTCACTTCAAGGAACTTCCCGCCCTTAGCGGCGTCGGTGACTTCCTCTACGAGATAGGTGTCGCAGATACCCTTTACTTTCCTCTGTTTGTTTTCTTTTGCCATGATATTTCCTTTTATTTGGTTGATTTATTCGAGACCATATTTATCCATAAATTCCTGGATAGACTTCACTTCGCCGTTCTCCCTTTCGAGAAGGTACTGGTTGCGACCCTGCTCCCACGTTTCGTGGAGATCGATTTCGAACTCCAACGGCTCCTCTACGTTGCGCTCGTATTCGTCAGCCCACGCAGCGATTTCACCGTAGGACGGCCCGATTTTGTGTGTTGAGACACGACCGTTTTCGTCAACGTGCTTTTTCAGGAACTCCTCCTCGACGAGAACATATTCGTCGTCCTCAGGATCGTTGATGATGTGTTCACGGATGTCGTGGATTTCCTCAACCTCCTGTGAATAGGGATAGGGAACTTTTACATACCGGGGAAAAGTCTCGGTGTTGCTAAGGTCAATCGTATAGTTCATGATGCAGATGTTTTAATGTTTCTGATGCAAATATAGGGAAAAGAAATTTCATTTCCAAAAAATTCCCTAAAATCTTTCTTCGATTTCGTCGAACATTTTGTCGGCGTTCTTTTCTCCGACGGAAAGCGCGATGTCCCTGTACCGAATACCAACCCTGTCCGTCAGCGTAAGTATGGCTCTGTGTTTCGTGTCGTCGTCAAGGCTGTCGTCGCTGGCGATGTTTTTCATACCGGCTTCGTATCCAACCATACTTCCGTTGGAGATAAAGCAAGGCTCAGTTTCGAGCGGAGAGCTTGCGGTCTTTCCCTTTTCGTATGCGTCGCGATCTTTGAAGACGTAAACCTTAGTTCCGTCCTTCTTTACATAATCGTCTCCTACGCGGTAAAGAACCATGTCCTTCTGTTCGGCGTCGTAAACCTTGTAACCTATTTCACAGTTTACTACGCGCTGTCCGAATGGATTGATGTACTCCTTTTCCATAATGAATTTTCGTTTTACATGGCAAATATAGGGATTTGATTTGACATTTCCAAATAAATGATTGTTCAAATTTGAACAATTTGCGTTCATTGTTTTTGAACAGAGTGTTCACGATTTCACCGATGTTCACGAATCGTGAACACTGGCGATTTCATGAACACTGGCAAATAAAAAAGAAAGGATATAAAATTCCTTTCATATCCCTTCTCGTTTCATTATGGATTTGAGTTAACAGAGTTTCAATCAGAATCCCGATGAATACAGATAAACCCTGTATCCGTTTGCGATCTGCTGAATGAGTTTCTTGCAGACGCGGCGCGTTTCGAGCGCAATCCTGTTATTCTCGTGACGCCTGAAATTCTTTACGGTTGGCGGATATTGCATGTGCCCCCTTTCGTCGATGCGCTGGAACATAATTCCCTTGTAGGTTCTGTCGCAGAGTTCAACCGTCTTTTGGAGTTCGGGAAGTGTGATTTCAGTGAAGAAACTTCCTGTGTCTCCTGTGAGATTTTTCTCGAAAAGGGATTTGTTTCCGAGCCTCGTGACTGCCGGCATTGTGTTAACCTTTTTGAGAATGTTTTCCCTTTCCTTTTTCCACACATCGACTGGTACGGTGATGTAGAACGGAGTTTTCTTTCCGGCTTCGTTATATCCTGCGCCATATCCGAGCTTTGAAAGGGAATCTTCTGGAATGAAGAAATCCTTAGCGAGCCATTTCAGGCAACGTCTGTGTTCGGAAATGTATTCGGGGGCTGGAAGGTTAGCTGCCTTGTCGAGCCTCTTGATGCAGGCGTCATACTTCTTCTCGAAACCTTTTTTAAGGTTTGCTATGTCCTCGTTGACACACGTCAGCAGGTTGTCGCTTTTCTGCTTAGTCCTGAAAAAATAATATGCCATGATTTTTCTCCTTATTTCTTTTTCGGTTCGGGAAACTCGACACACACTTCCTCGATTGAAGCGCAGGCGTGGTTCTCCACATAACGACCGTCCTCGTAAATCTGGAAAGACGTGTCGTAAACTTCGACGATGATGCTACCTTCCTCAATTTCGTCTTTGTCGTATTCCGAGATAAGCTCGTTATACTTCTCTTTAAGGCGAGCCTTAGCCTCTTTCATGGTGGCGAATCCGACCTGTTCGACCGAACTGGACTGTTCCATGTCGAAAGCGTTGTCCGTAGCGATTACAAAAATGTTCTTTTTCATGTTTCGTTTCGTTTTAGTTGTTTAACTTCAACGCAAAGATAGCTCAAATGAATGATACTTCCAAATAAAATTTCGTCTATTTTCTATATTCATAATTAACAACTTGACAATCAAATAATTATCATAATTTTTGCACTATTTTCATATGTTATGAAAACAATGCAAATGTTATGATAATATATTGTAAATAAGATTGTTATACAAGCGGAGTTCTGTCCTTTGCCCAGTAATACGCATCTTCCGGGTAGTCAGATTCCCTTATCCATTTTGAATAAGGTCTGATCCATACCTCACAGTTTTCCATAAAGTTCATCGACTGCCTTATAAGAAACTCCGTAACGTCGTAGTCTTTCTTGTAGAATTTCCTGAAATCTACCTTTACGTCGTTTATCTTATATGTTACGTTTACACAGAACTCCTCCGGGCATGGTGAGATTGTAAGCTTCCTGTTCTCCTGACGTATCCATTTAGGATAGCGGTATTTTGGCGACATCGCAAAGGGCGACGAGTATTTCCTTCTTGATACTTTTTTCGTTTGTTGCATATCTCCAACTTACTGTATTCCATTCAAACCAGATTTCGTTTCCGCGTGCATACATCCTTTGAGCCTGCATACCAAACCTCGTGTTTATTCGCTCAACTGGATCAAACCCTTTCAAAGACATAGGAAACTTGTGCAGCTCAGCGATAAGAGCGTCGTACAGTTCTTTTTTGGTTTTCATATTTATTATTCGTACAATTACCTTGCAAATATACAGAAAAATAAAATATCTTCAAAGCAAATTGAAAAAATAAACCTCACTTAATTCAAAAAAAATTCCAGTAAATAATCCTGACATTTTTTCATAAACAAACTGACATTTTGTCAGGTGCGTTTTTTAATAATTGCGGCGCAATTATTTTTTATACCCGAACGGGTACCATTTTACCGAGAGTAATCAATTTTAGACCTGATCGGGTATAAAAAATGAAAGGGAAATCCTTCACAGGGGTTCCCTTTCGCAGAAACATAAAACAAAATACCACTACGGGTTTTTTCTAAATCTTATTTTGATTCCTTCCGGTGGAAGGATTTTCAAACCAACGAAGTCCTTGAAGCTTTTCTCGAACTCAGAGAATGTTTTGTTGAAACCGCTCCTGTTGAACAGACTATTTGTTTTCATCTTCGCATATTCCTCTACGGTGAGAAACTTGTCGCCTGGTCTGCCAAGAGATTTATTTTCCTTATTGAACACTTCTTTCGTGTTGCCGAAATCGTATTCACAGTAAGCATCTTCGTATCCGAGGAACAGAGCGTATGACACTCTCACGTCCGTTCCGTAGAACAGCCCTCGTTTTTCCTCAACGTAGATTACGATTCCTCCGTTGCTGTTGAAAAGAAGGCGGTCGTTTATTTTCTGGACACCGGCCGGCGTATAATAGTCTTTCAACGCTGGAATGAACTTTCCTGTGGATCGCGGTTCATCGTTTCCGTCGTAGCCAGTTTCCTTGCTGTATTCAAACGTGTTGGTGCGTTTCAGGTTTTCGAGGTGGTCGAGCTTGAATGTAGTCGCGTTAAGCTGACGCGATGCGGCAAAGACCTGTATGCACATATCCATTAAGGACATGAAGGGTTGTTTTCCGATACCCCAACGATCTTCGTAAATTCTTACTTTTACTTTTCCGTCCATGTCCCTTGCGACAAGTATGACGTTTCCTCTCTGTGCCATAATGAAATTTCGTTTTTTATTGTTTCTTTGGTGGTCCCGGCAGGGCTTGAACCTGCGACCCACAGATTATGAGTCTGTCGCTCTGACCAACAACTGAGCTACGGGACCGATTTTATTATTGCAAATATAGGAAATTTATTTTTATTTTCCAAACTAAATTCCGCAAAGCTCGTAAAAAATCGTGCTTTCAAGTTCTTTCACACGCTTGTTGTATTTGCGATCTGTTGATTTGTGGAGTGGCTTGTACTGAATTAGCTCGTTCTCGACAATACCGTCAAACACGCATCTTGCGAACGTATTCCTATCTCCGAACTGATCGAAGTCCCACTCCCTTGAACTCAGGAGTTTGAGAGCCTTTTCCTTAGCGGACTTGTATGATTCGTCAAGCATCTGGTTGACGATTTCAAGGGTTTCTTCTTTTGTCATAGTTGTATTTGGTTTTTGTTTCTGTATTGCAAAGATAGGGAAAAGAAATCAGATTTCCAAATCAATTTTGATTTCTTTTGTAATAGTGCATAGAAGAATAGTTGTCTTCCTGCGTGTCCTCGTCAATCCTTTCCTCAACCTTTTGCCAGCCGATTATGGACATAAGGTAGTCGCAGCACATGTGGTCGTGCTTCCAGTCACCGCGACAGATATGGATTTCAAGTTTGTCGTCTTCCTCGAACCCTCCGTGAAGAACGCTGTCAACGAAGATTCCGTTTTCATAAAGGTACTTGTCTATCTCTGCGGATTCAGTGCCAATAGGCGTAATCTTGTGGAAAACGTCTTTGTTCTTCACGAATACACAATCCGTGCTGCGGACTTCATAAAGTTCTCGCCCGTCAACAAGGATGTAATGATTGCAGTAATAATTGTTTTCCCTTGTCGGCTCGATTACGTCTGTAATCTTATAGAACTTTCCGGCATAATAAACCTGCCTTCCGACAATTTCCTTTTTCATACCTTTCTTTGTTTTTGCAAATATAGAAAAAAGAATTGAGGTTTCCAAAGAAACCTCAATCAAACTTTTCAATTTTTTCACAGTATGCACAGTTCCGGCAACAAACGAAAGGGTATCCGCACAGACCGTTCATGTCGTGCATACAAGGCAACCAAGAATTGTCACCGAACTCATCAACGTCAGGGTTCTCAGGACAGGTGCAACGGCGACCTTCCATTTCATCTTCGGTTCTATCATAACCGATGTAAGCGTCGTAAAATGCCATAGATATTCTGCTATAAAATGTTTGTTGAAAATACTGCACGATAGGTAGTACACTTGCGTCCCCTGAACTCAGTGTTTGTCTCTACAACGTAGATCGCGTCCTGAAACTCGAAGCCGGGAACGGTAGGACAATTTTGTGATCCTTCGAACTCGAACTGAGATTTCACACAGTCGCCCTCAATCATTTTCTGCGCGTCTGCGTTGCTGTCGGCATGAGCCTTCGCTTTGTCGTAGTCGTCATAAACATCTACGAGCGTCTGGACATGTCCTTCCTCGTTTACGTTTTGTGTTACAAAAAGATAAACCTTTTTCATAATGTTTGCCTTTGTTTCTCTGTGCAAATATAGGAAATAATTTTCACAGTTCCAAAAAATTATCCGATAATCGGTCAACAATTACTCCTGTTCAAGTTCAGTTTCGCATACAAATCCGTAGGCGTTTGCTGAGCAATCGCTGTTCTCAACGATAAATCCGTTTTCCATTTCGTCGAGAACCGGCTCCCCAGAATACACTTCTTTGAACTTCAACAGGGATTCGGATTTCAGCTCGTCAAGTTTGTTTAATGCGCTTCTTTTATTCGTTGTTGTCTTATGAACCTCAACCCCGTCTGTTCCGTTAACGTCCCACACGGTTCGTATTACTGTATAAACTTTCATGGTAGTCGATCATTTTTCAAACTCGATTATTTCGTCGAAGAACTCTTGAAGTTCATCGTCTGTCATATTATCTTTCGGAAGACTGTAATAGCAATCGTCGTCCCAAAGAAGTATGGCGCGGTCTTCTACGATTCTGAACTTTTCTCCGTTCGATGCTGTGATGATTCTTTCTTTCATGGCTTGTGAAAATTAGTCTCCGATTTCTTCAAGGATTTCGTCGAAAGCCCAGGACGACAACTGTTCCTTGCAGGCTGCGAGATATGTTGTAAGCAGTTGATCGAGGTACATCTTGCTCAGCCAGATTAGCGGAATATGGATGAAATTTTCGCCGCTTTTTCCGACGAGCATGTGATCTGCCGTGATGTCATAAAGAGTGTAATCCTCAGAAAAGGTTTTCTTATTGAAAGCTACAATCATACGGTTGTTTTTCAGACTTACCGTAGTCCCTCCGAAGGAGTTGATTTTAGAACGGATCGCTATGATTTTTTCGAGAGACCCAAAGTTCTTTGCTTGTTCCATAATGAATTTGTTTTTTGTTTCTGATACAAAGGTAGCGATAAAAATCGAAACTTCCAAATTTTTATGAAATTATTTTACCAACTTTCGTGTATTCGTTTATCAGATGAAAAAGATTTGAATAGTCAAGGTCAGAAAGTTCCGTACCATATTTGTATGGAGATTCGTCCGGCATCTGTATAGACTCCTTATTTCTGCAACGGAAACGACACTCACTGCCTTCGCAGAAAAGCGAAGAACAATACTGAAATTCCGGAGCGTTGTCGAAATCGTGATAAAACAGCTTCGGGTCAGTCTCTCCGTTTTTCACTTCAAGGTATCCCTTAGTTTTATAGAATAGTATCCCTACGCTTCCAGCGTTAAAGATACGTACTTTTTTGCTGTTCCTTCCTGAACGGACTGGTCTGTTTACATATACGGCGATCCCAGGAATTGTCATAGCGTTTTTATATGTAACGCTGATAACATCCGGAAACGCCTTCTTTGCGAGAGACAGGACATGCTTTTTGATGTTCTTTATTTCTTCCTCAGTGAAAGGAACATACTCTGTTGTGACGTGATTCGGATATTTCATAATCTTTTGTTTTCTGTTTCCGATGCAAAGATAGGAAAAATAATTTTAACTTCCAAAAAATAAAGAAACAAAATGATAAAAAATATGTAACTAATTGATAATCAACCTGAGCTATCATATAATAGAATATTATATGATAGCTCAGGCGTGAGTGATCTGGTAATGATGCAGAAAAAATAATTGCGCCGCAATTATTTTGAACACACGTTCATCCCAACTCTGCGGTTAAAAATAAATTTGGAAATTGAAAAATTTATCCCTATCTTTACATTGATAATGTGTATAGATAAAGTATCATATATTATAGTTTAAGTGTCAAAACGGCACTTAAAGTATCATATATTATAGTTTACGCTCAAACAAAAACTTCAATATAGTGAAGTAAATCTAACGAAAAAGTTTATTATATTATACTTTTTGTTAAAACGAACATTGAAATCGGTAGTGATTCTAAGAAAAGTCTATTATATTGTACTTTTGATTAAGATTTGGAAATATCAAAATAAATCAGTATATTTGCATCTGAATTATAAATGTTATTTGAATGGACAGATTAGAATTTGTTGAAACTCAGAAACTGTACGATAAGCAAATAGAGACACTGAAAGAAAATTTCGCTATGATGTGTAACGCATACATCGCCGAACACAGTCCGTTTGAAGCGTCGTGGAAAAGCCCTGTATTGTGTGAAGTTACATATCAATATGTCAATGATCCTTACGACAAGGAGAATCCTTCCGGAACAGTAAGTGGTCTTGTGTATGTGGTTGGTTTTGAGCTTGCTGACTTCTATGGGGAACAAGCTCACGGGTACATTATACCTAAAATGGTAAGAATATCTGAAAGCACCGGATACGTTAAGGAAGGTGTTCACTTCCGCGTAAGCACTGATTTCTCGACAGTCAAGGTTATTCCAATGAATGAACTTAAAGACGAGAAAGAAGATGAACCTAAACCGCAGGATGATCACATACCTGGGCTGACTGCTGCTACGGTTGACGACGCAAATTCGATCACATCCGCAGAAGCCTCAGAAACCCACCCAATTTTAACTTAAAAATAAAAGATGATATTTTCCTTAAATAATTTTCAAAAGTTTCTTAAAAATAAAATATGGAAAAATATCAGAAAATAAAACATCATATAGTTTCGATTTTGACAATTATTTTTTTGTGGAGTATTTGTGGCGTGATGTGGTATGATGTTTATGCGTCAGGGTTTATGACGGTTGGAATAATCTTGTTGATGATTCTATTCACCGCACTTATACTGATTTTTTCGTTGGATTTAATAATCAGATGATATATGAATAGAAAAATCTTAGATACGATTCAACAGGTTGCGTTAACTTTGCTTACTGTTTTCGGATCGGCGTTGCTGTTGCTGAGCGCAATCAGTATCCTGTCGATGTTCGACGAAATGATTAAAATTTTTTTGAAAGGCGGCACCATTCTTTCAGTGGCGTTCGGAATAGTTTTCGTATCTTTTATTGGAATCATTAGTATCGTGATGTTATTCGGAAGCGTTTATTGTTTCATCATGGGACTAAAAGAAATTTGGAGAAAATGTTAAATATGAAAAACTTAACAAAAGTCAACAAAGTTTTTCTGTTGTTCAGGATCGTAATCAGCGTAGTGTCTATCGCGTTTATAGATTTGCTGACTTTCGTCTTGATGGTCGCAACTTTCAACAGCATATCTGTTCCAGAAATGAAGACGTGCGCAGTTGTAATACTCGCTCCTATTATTCTCGTTGGTCTGTTCACTCTGACTGATGATTGTATTCGTGGTATAAAAGAAAAATTGAAAGAAACCAAAGAAATAAATCAAAAATAATTTATGAAAAATTCAAAGAAACTTCTCGAAATAAAAGAGAAAACAAATCTCGTAAAAAAATTACAAAAAGAAATCGATGATCTTCGTAATGAATTTTGCGAAAAATTTATCGAAGAAGTCGGATTTCCTGTTGTAGAAAACGGCAATCCAATTCTTTGCAGAGTTGAATACGAAGTAAAGAGATATGGCGGCATCCCGAACGAAAGGAAAGTAATTGATAAGGTCTATGTTTCCGGGTATTCGTTTAGAAAGGATCCAACATCGTTTCTTTCTACATTTTATGATGTTCCATTTCCTATTCTTATGAAGGTTAAAAAGGATGGAACGTGTTCACTTATGAAAGAGTATCTTGAGTGGTCTTTCATTCCGGAATCCATTGAAATCTATCCAATTCAAAAATAAACACAGGAGTATGGTTACGTATGCAAATTTCTTAACTGACGGTAGAGTTGAGTACAGAGACGAAAGCGGAATTCATGTTTTTACGTCAAAGGAAGAATTCGAAAACTACAAAAAAGAGAAGTATAGCAAGTATCCAGTTCTTTGTGAAACGTGTGAATACACCTGTGCTAAAGACTGTCCTATGGATAGAGGAAACAAAAACGGTATGTTTGGAAAAGCTATTGGTTGTACATACTACAACAAACGAGAACAAGATTAACTTCTTTGTACACTGTAAAAAATAAATCCCTGGCTAATAACCAGGGATTTATTTTACAACATTTTTGTCAATATTTTCAAAAAAGTGACAGAATTTATATACTTTTTTACTCAGAGTTGAATATCAGATTAAATAGGAACAACAGCAAGCCACACACAAGTACGAGTCCTCCGACAACAGCAAACGTGATTGCTATCAGAACTAGCATCACCATAGCGAGAGCAACTACGACCGGCCAGAATATACCGATTAAAACCATAGTAAGACTATCAAATGCTACCCCGTATATAATTCCTGTCAGAGCGATTCCTGCATATAATGATATGAGAATTATTTCAAAAATAGACATAATTTTTTCTCAAAAATTTTTTAAGAATTTTCTTTAAAATAAGTTAAGGAATTTCCGTAAAAATCCTTTGCAAAATCTTCTATCTTTTTTACATCAGGATTTGAGATGAAATCATAATGACTTAGCATAAGATCAAACCTTCCAGTTTCGAATGGTTCTCCGCACAACTGAATCACACCTGATATAGCCCAATCCTTATCTTCTTTTGTCTGTGGAGGAAGGTTCCAAAACAGAAAGAATATCTGATATTGAAGGTTTCCTTTAAAGTCATAGAACGCTTTGTAATAATCAAACTCCTCGCTGTTCTTACCGATGTTGAATTTTGTGCTAACAGTTTTACGATATCCGTGTTCAGACTGATATTCCTCTATCGATGTTATATCTTGTCGTGTCTTGTCGAACATTACTTTGGACTTTCTGGTTTTGGCTCTGCTGCACCTCCATCAACAAGATTATAAGGATCCGCATTCGCCGAAGGATCTCCACCAAGCATCTGTTCGAAATCCTTGTTGTACTCAATAAGGAACTTGTCATGAAACGCTCCAAGAGCGTTTATGAGCTGAATTTTCTCTATATCCTTCAAGTCATCGAACAGGATCTGTTTCTCTCCGCGAAGGATGATAAGCGCGGCATCTTTTCCCTCAAACTGAATGCCAATCTGAATATCTCTATTTTTCATATCTTTAACTTTGTTTATTCTTTATCTACATTGCATTCCTCACAATCAGGATCATCGATTACGGATATTCCTTTTGGTGTCGAGAACATAATGTAATCGTGCCCGTCGTAGTTGAATCTTTCTATTGAAATTGTTTTTCCAGATGGAAGATTGTACTCTACATTATATGTATTCGCAGTTTTATGATCCACTGTTACAGCCAGATATATACCAAATGCAAACAATGCCATAGTAAGCACAAGCGTAAACAACGATATCTTTTGGAAAGCATCTAGATTTTTACACATCTTTATGTTCATCGATTCCTTCAAATAGATTTTTCTTCAACTCTTCAAGTGTTCCGAAAAGTTCCCAGTCTGATTTACCCGTAACTATTCTAACCTCAGGAAGAGAATATTCGTCATAGAAATCCCCGTGAAGGGTCACATCATATTTAATATATGGAGTAAAGGGGCTGTATGACCATTTCAAATGAATCTCGGATACGCATCCAGAATATACTTTGTTGTTGTGGATTAGCCACACGTCGTCCCCAGGAACAAATTTTGGAGATCCCATTCCCTTGTAGAATGCCTCCGCAAGAGTTGGGTTGTCAGAGTAAGCAATTTCCCAGGGTTTTTTATTTTTATTATTCATGTGATCTGTTGAATATGTTTGACGGTGCGTCTACGGACGTGTGTTCAAATTCAAGGCGCTCATAATCCTTTACTTCGTATCCGCGCAAAGAAAGAATCTGCTTATTCGGAAATACCCGGACGTATCTTTTGTAATTAGTAACGTTTAGATTGTAGAACTTCCTCATGTCTGCAATCTTGTTCTCCGTAATAGCAAGTTCGTTCATTAGTTCCTGATAATTCTTTTGGGATTTCAGGTCTGGATAACGCTCAGCGACGGCAGCGACAAGAGTTTTTATTTCGTTTGTTGTCGAGATATCACCGGTTCCGCGAGCTTTGATAACATCGACAAGAGTCTCGTATTCGTGCTTATCGTATTCCTTGACGCAATCAACAAGGTTCGGGATGAGATCGAAGCGGCGCTTCTCCTCAACACGGATGTTTCCGGCGGTATTTTCAATTGATTCCTCGTAGGCAATAGCCTTGTTCTCTACACCCATTACGATAAAAATTCCAGTAAGGATTACGGCTGCAACAGCAGCGATAATGATAAGTGCTTTTTTCATTGTTTTACTTTTTTATTGTTATTGTTTTTTAATCTTCCAACCAATCATTCTCTATGTAATAGAACAAGACAACGAGACCTGCCGTTAAAATCATCCATAGAACCCAAAAAATAATTGGCGCCCTGTTTATATCCTTTTCAGCAGAATCGACAATCTTATCTATCGTAGCGTTTCTTGTAAATTCAAGGTCGTTGTACGATTTGTTGTCAGCTACACCAGTCATAACTCCTTCAACAACTGCCGGGTGTACTCTATACACATATCTTACATGAGAAGATTCGTTTATTGTTTTTAAGTAATCAAGTCGTGAATAATATTTTATTGAACTTAAATTAAAAGTTTTACTTAAAAAACGAACGCGATTTGAAGAATAATTCCATCTGTCTTTTTCATCCCAAGTCCAATATGTTTCTATCCTTGTGGTTGTTGTCTTTCCGTTAGATACGACAACTGTTCTTGTGTGCATAGTATAGACTTCCTTCACCTTTCTAATCATAAGAAAGTTTCCTGGTATGTCTCGTATGGAAACAGGATCATCTGCAATGAGCTTTCCTTCGGCGAGGAAATCTCCAACGTTTGTTCTTTCTATGTAACTAAACTTTTCAGGATCTGTCACCTTTGTGCTCGACGTCACCTTCATTGCGTTGTTCAGAACCTTTCCGGTTATAGCGTTACCGATTGGTATTCCTATCCCAATCATGATAGCAATTATAACAGTGCTGAATATTATTTCGCGTTTTGTAATTTCCATTTAATATAATCTTGGATTGCTCGGATTTGTAATCAGTCTGTTTTGTATTGTTTTTCTACTATGCAAATATACGAATTGTTTTTTACAATTCCAAATATTTTTTACAAATCATAGTATGGCAGAAGATCAACATCGTTAATCTTTTTGTAGCAATCAGCAACGCCCAGCTTGTATGCATTTTGAACATCTTTCCATGTAGGAACTTCTTTCTCCCAATCATTTGAAAGTTTATATGCACAGTCATAAGCTGCCTCGTTTACACTCATATATGCAGGAACGCTTAATCCAAGCTTTTCCGCATCTTGATCTTCTATTACTTTTCCGTTCGAATCATAATATATTAACCGCTTGAAATCCTTTATAAATCTTTCTGTTCCAAGAGCTTTCATGTATTGTTCGTCTGTGTCTTCAGCTCCGGTGCCAATAACAGTTTCTTCCTCTCTGCTTTCACACATAAAATCATGACACCCGTCGCACTGCCCGTTACATCCGTTCGGCGGAAGAATTTCAACAAGATCAGCCGGAAGTCTCATCCACCTATTACCTCTTTTTATCTCTACAACTTCTTTTCCGTTGTTAACGTTTGGGTAAGTTGCGAACCGTTCGATGTACCACAACTCATCAAGTTTTGGGGTATCAATATCAAACAGACGTTTATGTTGTTCAATGTAAGTTATCGCTTCCTTTTTAAGTAAAACTTGTCTACTCATATTTCTATTGTTATTTTTATCGAGGAACGTATGCTGGTGCTGCGTCACATTCTTCTTTTGTTGCATATGCTGAATTTGCTCCGAGGTCTCCTTCGATATTGGTTAAAGGTGATCCGTCTTCAGTGTGATAGATAATCAGTTTACTGATTCTCCGCTCACCTTTAGAGTTAACATATTCGTTTACCATAGCCTGGATGTCCCTGACTGTTGTTTCGCGAGCTTCGTTGGTAACGAGATTTTTATGCCAGACTTTATCCCCTATTGAAAATTTGGCTTCTATTTCGTACTTCATATCAATTAGCTTTAGCTTACATTCAATCGGTCGAGTTCGGCAGCTATAAACGCTCCGGCTTTTTTCAATGACTCCTCGTACCCTTCATATTTGTAATACTCTTTTTCGAACGGCCAATCTTCGTCTCCGACAGATTCACCATACAGCGCCGCATTGATGTACGCTAACGCACCATACACAAGCTCCTTTCCTGTGTGTGCAGCGTCATGTCCTGGAGTATAACCTTTTGCGATTTGTTTGTCTCTTTCTTGAGAAATTTTTTCTATTCCTGTCATATTATTAATTTTTTATTTTATACGCACTCTATTTAATAAATTGTTGCATTATTCGTAAGCTATTTTTGTTTCTTTTCTTTCCAGTGAAGCATCTAGTCTAACTTTCAGAATTTCGAACGCAGTCTCAATGTCAGGAACATCTGCCGTGTTTACTGGACTAAGGTGATCCCTGTAAAATTCGATATCAACTTTGTCTTTGCTCATCTGTTTTTCAACAACTTCTGAAAACAACGTAGTCTTGTTGCTGAAAGGATCGTCAATCTTGAACATTGACTTGTAACAAACACACAGTTTGTTCCAAGCAGTAACGTGAAGTTGGAGAGAATAATGGTTATCGTTATACTCAATAACCTTCGGTAATGATTCGATGTTAATCATACGTTTACATGTTTATAATCAATGAATCAGTAGGTATAAAAATCTTTGGTTTCGCTGATTTTCTTTCGCAATCAATCAGTTTATCAAAAAGATGGTCAATTGTCTGACACAAAACGTCTATCGGACCGCCGTCTGAGCAGAATACATCCATGAAAATTTTCTCAAAATCTTCCTCTCTTATATTTCCAACACCGGCATCAATCAGCCGCTTTCTAAATTCAGGTATGTACCCAAGTTTCATAACCTCTTCGGTCATACATCTATAGCTACTCTTTTGTTTCATACGTAAAATTATCAGGAAAATGTTAGATATTTTGCTTATATCCGGAAAACTTTAGATATCTTCTGTGCAACCGTCTTCTCGAACGCCGATAAAATTTAGGAATTCTGGATTAAAATTTTCTTTTGTCATCTCTCTCCATTTCACAGGATTATTTTCTCGTGAACAGACGACGAATTTACCTGCATTCTTACCACGATTTACCTTGTAAAATCTTACATATTTGAACCATCCAGACGGATCAGAAACAGTTCTGAATTCCATGAACCTCCAGCTGCCTTTCCCACCCGTGATCGTTTCAAGGCTTTTAATGAAACTTTTTATTTCATCACGGTCGATAAGGTAATCATTTTTGTAGAATACACTAGTTAGTTCTTTGTGTTTTCCATCTTTCAAGTCGAGAACTTCATTGTTCTGCGTTACATGAAAATCTCTCGTATCGACATGTATCTGTTCGGTGTCGTCTAATACGTTGAAGTCGTCTATATAAATCCAAGCCATATTATTTTTGCATCATTAAATTGATAAGTTCGTTGTACTTTTCCTCCGCGCTCTCCTTGGTCAAGGAAAAAAGTTTCACCTTATTTTTGATGAATTTCCTGATAATAATAAGATCAATAAAGTGCGTTATACGCGTAAATCTCATAGATGCTGTCCTCCACCACTCAGGCTTACGGTTTCCATAAACCTTTTCCTTTCCGAATGCATCTTGAAGTTCGTTCTCAACAAACCGTCTCAAGATTTCAAAATTCTTGATTTTACAGTCATCGTCTAAGATGAGTTTCATGGCACGTTTAATAGTCGCATTGTTTTTTCTTACACAATATCTGAACATGTGTATACCGGAAACGTACAAGTTGCAATACTCACCGCCCCTTATACTTTTGTCTTTTTTAAGATACTGAAGCCTCCAAGATTCGGAAACATACGTTCCATCTTCTTTATACACCGGATAAACCTCGATGAACGGACGCATTATTCCAAATCCGAGGATCGGATGAAGGTATATGCCGTAAGATTTCTCTCGTTCGAGTTTGCATGCAAAAGTATTGAGAGCGTTAGTGTAATAGTTTTTCTGAGATTCACAGATAAGCTCCCAGGCGCCTTCCCTCCACTCTCTCGTTCCGTCTTCCTTTTCAACGAAACAATATTCACTATTGTAGAAAGTTTCCCCTCCGTCGTCAAAAAAACTTTTTCCGTTCCACAGCCAAACTTTCCCGAATTTGCATTCCGGATTTACGCAATAGAGCGCAGGTTTCTCAGATGGAGTTCCATTTGGATTTGACACATGTTCACACATAGTCTCCAAACGTTTTTTTCCTTTCTCCACAAGAGGTTGTCCGCAGAACGGGCAGCAGGGAACGCCTTCTACCAACGGTTTAACTATTGTTTTGTTTGGTTTCTCGCTGTGAACCAAAGGATATCTTTTCAGAAATTCTACAAACTTTTTCATTATTTTTTATTTTTTAAGGTCATCAATCTTTTTCATCATGATTGCGCGTTCTTCCTCAAACTCGCGATTTACTTTCTCAGCAAACTCTTTGTTAACTTTCTCACGGAATATATTGAAAACTTTTGCTCCAGTGTAGACGGATGCATCATAAATTTCGTTGTCAGCTTCGGTTATTACTTCTTCATTGATTCCATATCCCATACCATCGTCTTCCAAAAGTCTAGGATATGCATCAAGGAGTTCATTATTAGCGTCTATTGAAAACTTTCCATCCTTCTCTTCAAACCCTAGTTCTGTGAGAATCTCTCTAAGGGTTTTCGCATAAACCGGCCAGCCCTGAAAATCTTTACCTATTATCTGCATAATTATTCTGAAAACATTTTCTTTGCCATTCTGTTCATTTCTGCATACGTCATCGATTTCGGCATTTCGTTTCTGAACATACACCCAATCCTTCGCATTCCTTTTCCGTATTTAGGTGGAATCAGTTCTATCTGTTCTTTTGACAGGCATCCAAGTATTCCAAGCACAGTATAAACAATTGCTTCCTCATAAGTGTTTTCGTAAAAATGCATTCTGTGTTCTATTTGATCGAGAAACGATGAATGCGAACACAACCAGAAATTGTTCTTTTTGTCGTTTTCATCGAGGAAACTATAAATTTCATCCAGACACATCAGCATATATTTACAGATATCCCTCGGTTTCATGCCAGGCCACACGATATATTTGTTGTCGTGTTCAAGGCATTTCTTGAGATCTTCAAACACGTTATCTGTTCTTTCGTACCAACATTTTGCATAAAGAACGACGTCGTTGAAATGAAATTTGTCAGGAGTAATCTTTTTCATTTAGTTACGCTTTATATGTTGCTTCATAATGTTCGATAGCACGCTTAAGCATGAACGAAACGTTTGATATTTCATCGTTTCTGTCGTTTTCAGGAACAGTGTCGATTACATTGTTCAGCGAATAAACTTCTCTGATTGTGAGAGGAATATCGTACTGAAAATCTTCAGTTACATCACCAAACCTAAAAAAATCAGTAATCTTTGATAAAATCTTTTTCATGTCTTTTTGTTCTTCTTTGCAAATATAGGATCTTTTTTTCAATTTTCCAAATACAAAGAAAAATTCCAAGCGAACTTGGAATTTATGGCAATATTGTTTTTACGTTTGCTGCGAGATATTCAATCAACTCGTCCTTAGTTCTGAAAATCTCACATTCGTTATACATCTTACTTTGTGATGCATCAAGTTTATATCTGATTTCTTTTTCTGTCCAACTAAGGTTGTCGTAGATTGACAAACTTATTGCTGTCGGTGAAGACTCCATGATCTTTTTTCCATCAGCATAAAACAAACGATCGCCAAAATTATACTTCGTTTCATATTCCAAATAGTCATCGAAGTCTGTTTTGACTTTACTGTCCTTAGCCAACATAGGGTGATATAACTTTAATTCGTCAAGTGTCTTAAAAACGTATTCGGCTTCCAAAGACGCAAGAGAAACAGACGAACCTTTTTCATTCTTCTCGTCACTCAGACTAAAGAAGACGTTCGATTTCTGTTCGTTTTCGTTTACTGAATAAGCATATAAAGAAACGAAACCAACGGAAGTCTTATAAAAACTCCCGTTATAGAATACATATATCACGTCTCCTGGTTTAAATCTTGTTAGAAATTTCATTTCACATATTGTTCTTTATTTTAAAGCGGCATAAAACTCTTCAAGTTCTCTCTTGGACAACTCTTCAAGAGGATACACGAACTGCTCTCCTATGGCACATAGTTCTCCGTCATCCATTCCGATTCCGATAACCTTTTCCATCAGTTTCTTTTTGTCGTCCGTGAACTTATACCAGATCTGAAAATCTTTCTTTGTGTTGGTCGCACCGTTCTTATCATAGAACCTGACGAGCTTGTTTATTGTTTCTTGTTTTGTCATAACCAATTCTTTTGTTTTGGCAAATATATGAAATAAATTTCAAAAATACAAATTATAGATTACTTTTTATTCCATAGTTTTTTTGTTCTCTTCGCTTGGCTCGCCTTCCATTTTAGCAGAAACCCTAAGGATTTCATCATAGAAAAGCAGAGCAGTTGCTGCGGCATGTGTCGCTATGAGAAGCGTAGCGTTGCCGGTTTCCTTCGCATCCGATGCAAAAGATGTACGCACACCATCAATAAGTTTGTTTGCGAGAGCTGCGTCAACCTCCTCCATCTTTGCTGAATCCTCCAGCTTGTCAGGAAGAACATCCTCGACACTAAATCCGGAAACTTGAGAAAGCATTCCAGCTAAAGCCGTTTTTCCTTGGAACGAAAGATTTGCAATCAACAGGGCGGATTCCGCAGTTAATTCTTTAACGAAATCTACTTCCGTCTTTTCGGATCCGTTCTGTGATGCTGCGTCGACTTGCTGCTTTTGCTCAGCTGTTGGAGCCGTATATTCTTTTTTATTTTTTGCCATATTATGTTCTTTGTTTAGATTTAAAACACATCGTCATATTTGAGACCGTGCCCAATTTTATTGACGAACCATCTGTTCCTCCAAGCATACTCGTGGAGCATGTTGGCGCGTTCATCGCAGGCGGCCGCAAGTTTAACGTATTTGCTAGAAAGCTTTTTGAGGAAGTTTTCCGCCAATTCATAAGCCTTGTTTTCAGCACGAGCGGCGGAAATCTTCTGACCGATACGCTCATCAAATTTGTCTTCTGGACTACACTTCGCGAATGCCGTTGTAACGAACTCCTTGCTCACCAAGTCATCTACATGGAGAGTGGATGTAATCGTTGCATAGATCACGTTGTCCTTTGTTTTGTAAGTCTTCGTGTTAAACGTAAGATTTACGTCGCCGAGATAAAAATACTTTCTTTTCTTTTTCATGATATTAAGCTGTTAACATAAATTTACACTTCTTCATCTTGTTGATTGAATTTTTATATATCTGTCGCACTCTTGTAGCCGATGTATTATATTTTTCGGCAACATCTTCTGCGCTTATTTCGTTTTCGTATCCTATTCCCATAATCATACACACAATGTCTCTGTCTCTGGCATTTAATACGGATAACACATTGGAAACTTTTCTTTTCATGTCCTCTTTTTCCATTTGATCCACAATCCCGTTCATGCTGCAAGTTTCGTCATTGAATTCCTTTGAATCGAGCAATGTATATTTCTCGTCAGTCGAATCGTCCTTCATTGAAGAGTTTACGGATTCAACAGAAATTTTAGATATAACATCTTTTTTCTTTATGTTAAATCCATATTTTTCGTTAAGGATTTTCATCACTTCATCGTCCTCCGCTATCCTTCCGTTTTCATTAGCGAATATAGCTTCCCTGATTTCATTCGCCTTTGACATAAATTTCATATCCGTAGGGCGTTTTACGAGTGAAGATTCGTAAATGTAGTTTGACATATATTTCTTCACCCACCACGACGCATAAGTCGTAAAACGTATCCCTCTCGTGAAATCAAATCCATCAAATGCCTTCATCATTCCGATTACACCTTCCGTTGTCAAGTCCATTATCGTTTCCGGGGAAGACGAATGCCGTTTCGCGACGGCGTAAATAAGCCTAAGATTACTTAGAACTATCTTTTCTTTTATTTCTTGTTTGCGTTTTTCATCTGTCGTCGCTGTATATTCGCTCGTTAGCTCAGCTTCTTCATCCGCATTAAGTGGTTTGTATGTCCTTACAATATTAAGAAATCTCTCAACGCCGCTAGTCCAGTTTGTAATTGCTGATGTTGTTTTTAATGTAACGTCTTTCGGTTTCATACTTTCTCTTCAATATTCGTTGCAAATATAGAAAATAAATTTCAATCTGCCAAACTTTGTATGATGTTTTTTCGTTTTTTAAAAAACGAAAGCATGAAAAATAATAAATAAAATGAACAGAAAGTTTGGTTTCTCAACCAAATTAATTCTGCGTTTTATTTTTCTTTACTACTTTTCCTGGAGAGGCTCCGCAGTGATGTGTAGCCTCTTTTTTGCAAATATACGGATAATTTTCAAAATCATTTCACTGTTTTTGAGTGATAAGAATGTCGTATTCCCATGGATACGGATATTCAAACCTTTCAATCATAGAATTTACAATTGACTCGGTCTTTTCACCGAAATCATCCTTACGGCGGCGTATATTTTCCTCAATACTTGGAGCTTCAACATATATGTAAACCCATCTAATTTTGTGAATTGGATCCAGCAACCGATGATAATCCATTCGGTATCCGAGTTTGAGATTCATATTGTCGATGACGAACGACTTCCCCTCGCCCGCCAATTCAATCATCTTGTTGGTTAGAGCGGTCGATACTTCATCCTCCTGCTCTTTCGAAAGGATTTTCTTTTCTCCGGGTTTGCAATACCCAAGTTCAGCACGCATAATGTCTCTTGAGATTACAGGTAGACCGCTTATGTTAGGTAGACCGTCGATGTTGTGCTCCTTGATATATGTTGATTTTCCTGACCCAGCCATTCCAATCATAACGAATACATCAATAGGATCTTCGTCATTATCTTTCTTTTCGCACAAATCAAAAAGCTCATTATATTCTTCCATTCTTAAAGGATGATCGTACGAAATCCCACATTTAACATAAGGGAGATCGATCAACTTCGCCTGACGATTATACTTTTCGAAGAAAGTTTCATCGAATCGTATCGAACCCATCTCATCGCAAAGAGACAGCGCACACATCATGTCCCAGGTAACAAGAGAATCCCTATAGAAACAAGCGTCAAAATACGCGAGCTCTTTTTTTATTTTTAAAGGATCCTTATAGTTTGAAAGGTTGTGCATTACCATATGCTTACGAACCATAAAACACACCGCTTCGCGAACGTCTATGTCTTCGTCAAAAAGAAGACGACGCGCTATACCTGAGCCGATTTCTCCATGGAACGGGCATGTATAGTCTCCGTTTTTCTCGATTGTTGCTTGCGGTTTTCCGATATCGTGAAATAATGCAGCGAGGAGAAACACTTTCCCGCACTTTGATCCTTTAATCGGAACGTGCTCAGAGAATCCACCATGAGACAAATACCAGATGGCGTTTTTAAGAACCATCTTAGTATGTTCAAGCGGGGACCCTTCTTTATGCCACTTCTTGGAGTGAGGACATGTTTCCATATCCTTGAACTCTTTTATTGTCATTATGTTATCCCATATCGGCTCGTAGTATGAGTCGATCGTAGGAGACTTAAAAAAGAAATCGAATTTCATATTATTATAGGAAAATAAAATATGTTGCTATGAGCAGAGAGAGAATACCTGCAAACCAAATCTGAGGGGTGAGGCTTACGTGGGCGTTGTTCTTTGCGATAGCCATCGCAACAAAAATCACAAGCTTTGAAACGATCACAATGATGTCTACGAAAAGAAGGGCAATGGAAATCGCCAGGATAAGTTTTATAATTACTTCGTTTATCATAACGATGCAAATATAGAAATTTTTTTCCTGACTTCCAAGAAATATCGAACAATTTTATAAAAAATAGATTGCATCAGATGCTAATCCGCCGTCAGAGACGTTTTGCTCATAATCAATACTTGCCTCAACCGACTCAGAAAGACTCCTCATGTAATTAGGATCGTCAATTGGTCCCTCGTAATGGTCAGGAACACTCTCTCGCTCATCAACATGAGCTATTTCGTAATTAACGTAATCCTCTGGTTCATTTGCATCATCGATGACCCCTTCATATAAATCGTATAGGTATTCGCACAGTTCCTTTGCTGCATTCAGCGCGTTCTTTGCCCCCCATACACATGAAGCCGCCTGACGAATGTCAGCCCGGTCATCTCTTTCTTTAGATAAGTTTATCAAATCCTTTGCTATATCAATCGACGAGTTTATTTCTTTGAGTATGTCCATCGTCTTAATGTGTTTTGATTCTTTAGGAGTTAGTCCGAAATCTAGCATAAAAAAAGAATTATTTTCGCAAATATACGGAAATAATTCTTAAAAAGAAACCAAATATATGTTTGTTTAATAGATTATCAGTGACAATAAAGCTACGGCTATCAGGTACATAATCTTTGTAGCATATCCGCTCATCACTGACAAATAGAATTCCAGTTGAGTCGGGTTAATAGTTTTTACACCAGGCGTGGAACCTTTAGTAAAAAACATCGTGATAAATGCGCTTATTCCAACCCAATCTATATATGACGGAACCACGTTAAACAATCCTGATGGAGCTATCAATAAATTCCAAGACCACATATATATAAGTCCGTTGAAGAAACAACTTATTATAATCAATATAATGGATATGAGAAACTGTGTATAGAATTTCATATTGGATTGTTTTATTTTTGTTGCCCCGCCACGATTCGAACGCGGAATCCAAGGACCAAAACCTTGTGTGTTACCGTTACACCACGAGGCAATCTTTATTTTTCATAGAATACAGCCCTAAGAACTGTTTCTATCGCGTTAGCAAAACTGTACATATATTCCTCATCCTTGAATACGATTCGCAGCTTAGTTCTATCTTCATCAAGCATAAACGCTTTTACATAATAAGCAACATGATCTGCTGTCGCAAAGGTGAACACAGGATCTAATTCAATGTATATTCCGTGTTCCTCCTGTAAAAATTCAAGCGCATCTGCATATGTAACAAGTGGATACGGATATGTTTCTGTGCAAGGAACTTTCTTTAAAAAGTCTACTATGTCTTTCGGCATAGGTGATTCATATGTACGAACTTTCATTCTGCGTCTTGTTTAGTGTTGGGGTGGAAGGATTCGAACCCTCACTGACAGAGCCAGAATCTGTAGTGCTACCATTACACCACACCCCAATTATTGAGCCGGTGGAGGGATTCGAACCCACGACCTGAGGTTTACAAAACCCCTGCTCTGGCCAACTGAGCTACACCGGCAGAAAAATCCTTCAACATCTGGTGTCGGAATTTAACCGACGACCTCCTAGTAAAATCCAGGGCTGTTTCTCCCAGCTCACCCGACATATCAGGATTAGTATTTTATTTATTCACGTTGCAAATATACGGAATTTATTTTTATAAAACAAATAATTCCCGGAAAAATTCCGAGAATTATCATCTGCACCACATTATATCATAAAACTAATCGATAAACCACATAGCAAAAAATCCTAAAACATTATACATCAACGTGATGTACCATTTCTGTGGATAATTCAAATCAACATCCTTGCTATGGTCTCTTTTGACATTCCATTTATACGCGAGATTGTGAACAGCCCACTCTCTATCCATACTTTTGTTATCTCTATTTACTAGAACTGGATTGTCTTGGTACTTTATTCTCAAACTGTTTAGAAATGGATCAAAAACTTTTTTTGATACTTTGTAACTGTCAATAACTTTTATGTTATCATATGAAATAGCATAGTCTGGGAATACCATAGCCGGAAGATTATCTTTCTTTATTTATCAAATATTCCCGCTGAAATCTAAACTGGCTTCGGCGCAAGGATAGCCAGCCTTGACCTTAATTCGTTGTATATAGGTTTATAGTTTTCTTTAAAGTATTCCCAATCTTTTTTATCAAGGAAAGCATTGTAAATATCCCACCAATAATGGTTTGCTTCTTTGAAATCTACTATCTTTCCGTGCTCGCATATTTGATTGGCAAACATCAATATCCTCAACGAATGAAACAGAGACTTTGCACCGCGATACATATCCAAGTCTTTCTCAACGGTCATCTTTTTGTGCGCCTTAGCCCAAGAATTCGATGCCGTCGACGAAAACGATTGACGAATTTTCCATTTATCTAATGGAAGACTAACTCTTAGGTTACACTTTTCGTCTAATCCCAATATATGCTCTGTTGGAGTACATATCGTTTCGATTGCACTCACATCATATTCATCAATTAGTTTTTGAAAATCACTCTCACAAACAAACTGTTCATCTATGACAACACCATCCATATGCTTGTATTCAAGTATTCCTTTTTCGTTTTCAAACAAAAAAGATTTGTACTTGTCTGGAACTATATGAAGGATATCCCTGTCTGAATACATCGTTGTTGTCTCAAACAGTGCGGATCCGCGCTCAACCGTTAGCGTGGAATCAAACCTCATGTCATCTATAATTGTTCTTTCAAACATTCTCCAAATAATTAGACGCGAGTTCCTTTATCGTTTTATATTTTACTGACTCCGGATGAAGAACGATTGTCCCGTCTTCAACAATTTCGCCTATTGTCCATCCAACAACACGTTCATCTTCAACAAGAGCTACAACCTTATAATTTTTCTTAAGAGTTATCAGCTCTGTTAACTGATCGATTATTTCTTTAAGTTCAACCTTCATATCTTTTCATTTTTCTTCAAGAAGCATCAATTCGTCATACATAGACTTCCACTCACTTGAGAAATATACATTATTTGGGAATTCGCCAGCATTCATAAACATAAGAAGCATTTCCAGTCCAGTATATCCGTTAAGGCTTTTTTCGTGCATACCGTTTCGATATGCTACCATAAACTTTTTATCTGGATTTGACTTGGCAACATCATAAAATCTTTCTATAGATTCCTGAATTTTCTGAGGGTGTATGCTTCTTGTTCCTTTTATTCTTAAATCTTTTGTAGGTATGGCGTATGAATTTCCCTGAAGACCTTCTCCAACGCCATATATCGCGCCGAACCTTTCTCTAGCAACCTTTGCTGCTCCAGCTCCGTGTCTTCCTTCGGGATTACTCCCAAAAACGAATATGACATCGTTGGCCGGTTGTATATCACCTTTATAAACGTTCACTGTCTTTCAAATGTTTTGTTCCAATTTCTATTATTTGATTCGACTGTTTTACAAAATCTTCCTCACTAATCTCTTTCCAATCATCTTCGTTCAGAGAAAGATATCCATATGGACCATATGTAACAGATACAGAATACCAACCAATCAGCAACAACGTCTGGTGTACAGACAAAACAACATATGATTCATCAGCTTTTCGCACCCCAATGACTTTCATAAGCATCGTTTCGCCCATAGCTGTCCTTGTTTTCCTAAAACATTTTCCAACGTTGGACTCCATCTTATCATAGAGTACTTTGTTCTTTTTCTCTGTTAGTATTTTCTTCAGATGATCTAAAGTTTTTTCAGTCTCTTCGATTTTCTGTTTTAATTCTTGCTCAGTCATATGCTATTTCGTTTCGTTTTTAAAAATAAATCTGTCCTTGTATCGTTCTATTGCGCTAGGGAGAATGCGTTTATAGTTCGGATCTTTGAACAACGGGGATGTTAATATCATGTCAGCCGTTGTCCTGTTTGTGGCAAATGCTATATTGTATAATGAAGCAAGTCTTGTCAACGCCGACACGTCATTCTGGTGTCCTTGCATAATAAGATTATCACAGAAGAAAATAAGTACATCAATCTTTCCTTCTGCAATCATTGCACCAATCTGCTGATCACCACCAAGAGGACCACTTAATAGGCAAGTAACGGTATCTTTAAATGGAAACGTAACATCTTTAAAATCATATACCCATTCTCCATCATCAATATATCCAGAATTTGGGGTTCCAACATAAATTCCTTTAATCAACTTACCTGTTGTGCCGGTTGCAAACAAATTATGATTCTTTAGTTCTTCAATATTATATCTTACCCACTCTAGTAATTCCTTTTTACGCCCATCATGAGCCACTAATGCTATATTCATATCTAAATTTACTCCTATTTCTTTTCTATTTCTTCATCAATCAACTTCTTTGTTAAAAAAAGAGTTCCGCTGTGAGCAAAGCCGCAACCGGTTTCGTCAACTGCTTCCCACACATACTTATATCCTGGAAGGAATCCTTCATTTTTATATCTTTGGATCTCGAATCCTCTATAAAGATACTTTCCGTTACCTAACCTTTTTGCTTTCATCGCACAGTTCTTTATATCTTTGCTTTGCTTTTTCTCTCAGGTCATCCGTCATTTCAGTATGGTTGTGCCCGATATGCCACATTCCACACTTCGAACATTTATACGCCACAAGTTTATGTATATCTTTTCCATATGCGTTAAACTTTGTTGCATTAAGAAGAGCATCCTTTTCCGAAGGATATGATACCTTTGCAACAGAATGCTCTTCTGAACCGACTTTGTACGTGTAGTAATGACTTCTTTGCATCACCAGATGTATTTTAATTTGGCTCCATTGATGAACCTTGTATCTCCCCACCTAACCTCAGCGGCGAGTTTCGGAAATTCATTGTAGAACTTTTGCCAGGTTGAACGAGATCTTTTAAGGGATGGAACTCTGATTCTTGTATAACGCCCACCTTTATGCTCAGATGGTTTTCCTTTTACATATGAATTTGTTCGAGAATTCCAAGTGCCGTTACCAACAAATAGGCTATCTGGTAAAGCGGCTCTTTCACTTGGTGACATCGTAAGAAACTTATAATACTCATCCTCATACAAATCAGGATCGATTGTTCCGTCTTCATTTTTGTAACTGTCTATAACCCATTGAAGAGTATTTTCTTTCTCTTTTGTATACCTTTTATATTGCTCTTCAACTCTATCTGACATATCGTAATTTGTCGCCCTGTTATCACGTTTATCTCTGCCTGGCATCCATTTGATTCCGGCAGCTTTCATTTTTTGATACATTCTAAATGATGCCATATTATCAAAATATAAAATTAAACATCTTCCATCCAATCTCCACCATTCCAACTGCAAGCACTCATCAAATCACCGATAATGAAGATCCACTTACCAATTTTCATTATACACCAGCAGAGACAAAGCCACAACATAATGAACGGAAACATTATGACATATAGGATTTTTTTCCACAATGGATAGAACCACCATTCGCCTCACCCTTCGTTTTGATATCTCTGTAACCGTTCTATTTTTGTTTCTTTTTTCTTAACTCCCATATAACTTATTCTTCTTTTGAATCTTCCTTTACAAGTTGTTTCACAATCTTCCAAATTATGTTGTCATAATTCTTTCCTTTCCTGATTGCAAAAAGTATGGAAGGATATTTACATGTCTTGAAATACATCGCCGCGTCCTTATCTGTATCGAAATCTCTGTATTCAAGCATAGCGTCAAATTCAATTTCTGAGAACATTTTTTTGAATTCAACGATCATCTTTCTATAGTAAAGCACGGTTTCCTCATCCAATTCATGAATCATTTTCATCATATTTAGAATATCTCCACACATGATAGATTCAAGCACAGCCTTTTTTGAAAGACCATTCAGAATGAAATTAAGTCTGAACCATGACTCATACTTCAGCTTTACACGGAAGTTGTTCTGAAATTTAACAACGAATCCCTCAGCGTTTTCTCCACTGAACTTATCCCTCACAGTCTTCCAATCGGTTATTCCGTCGTAAGACTTGATGACATCAAAATATTTTGAAAGATTTTCCGGCTCTTCTTCGTCACCAGTCTCATTATCTATTATGGCGAGAAGGGTAAGGGACATTTCGTTTCCGTAATTAACAACATGCCTGTCTTCAGGATAAACTATTTCAAAAAGCAAAGTCTTTCTAACACGGATAAGTTTATCCGGAGTATCTCCGTCTCCACTTACGAAATCCAGCAGTTCTTCCCTTAGGTCAGCTTCGTCGTCAATCGATAGCACGTTATTGACTAGAAAATCTGAAGCGAATATGGACTGTTCGCTTTCAAAAGATCCTCTTGTTGCTATATGAGGATGGCAGTTCTCGTCCCACCATAGTATTCCGAGAGAACCGTCCTTTTTATCAAAAACACGGAAAGGCATGCCTTCCGGAATAATACCCTTGTCCTGTATTTCTTCAATGTTGAAAAACTTTTTGAAAGGTCTTGCTATAATATTCCATTCTGCATCTACAATCATTCCTCGACACTCCATCGTAGCGTCGTTCCACACTTTGTTCATTTGGCAGGACTTTGTGTAGTTGAGAATGTATATATCATAGATTGGGTGCTTCTTTTTAGAGATGTACCCTTGCTTGATCATTTCCTCAACAAGTTCTATGTTTTGTAACTTAGCCATAACGATGCAAATATAGTAAATGTTTTTTAATATTCCAAATTTATTCTACAATCTTGACGGCTTTAGATTTTGCATCTTTTCTTCCTGGATATTTCCAAGATACAGTATAGTCTGTTTGGCATATGTTCCAGAACGTAGGCTCGCCTTCATTGTTATACAGAACAAATTCTGTATGTTTCTTATTGTTTACAAAATATCTAGCCATTACTCGATTATTTTATATTTCTCAAAAAGAAGTCTTACTGATTTTTCAGGCTCAGTTTTATAATATTTTGAATCCTTATAATCGTATGGTGCAAAAACAAATGTCACACGTTCTCCGGATCTTGTCATAGCGGAATGAATTTTCTGTACAATATGTCTTTTTGGAATATAACGAATTCCTTTGTTATTATAAATACCACTCATTCTACAACAACTTTTCCAGATTTTATTCTTCTATTCTTATCAAAATGAACATGACTTTTTGGATCTGACACATACGTGCAAACTGAATCTGGATAAGTTTCACCCAAACTATTTGTAAATACAAACACTGTAAATTTTTTGTTGTCAAAATTTATTCTTGACATAGTACATCGATAAGTTTTTCAAACGTTTTGAAAGATTCGTCGATTCCGTTTACATATCCGTCGTGATATCCATCGTCAAACGGAAGATACCGTATATGAAAATCTATAAAAACTTATGAATTTTCACTTCCTGATTCACAGAACCACAGTTTCTTAGGCTCCGAAGAGCGGTCGTCCACTGTTGGGTTCTCCGCAGGCTTTAATTCGGGAGTACGGCTCCCTATTATTCTTAATCCTTCGCTAAGGATGTTTATTGCGGCATTTTCATCCCTGTCGTGCTTCGTTCCGCATATAGGGCATTTCCATTCTCTTTCGCTAAGACGCAAATTGTCGTATTTATATCCACAAGTATGACAGAGTTTTGAACTTGGGTAGAACCTACCAACCTCCACAACTACCTTTCCGTTAACGAACGCCTTATATTCAAGGATAGACTTGAACTTATACATCCCAACTTCCTGTACGGCATTTGCAATATGATGATTTTTCATCATTCCCGATACATTCAAGTTCTCGATGCAAATGGTGTCGTAGTTGAAAAGCAGGGAATTAACAACCTCGTGGATATATGCTTCCTTCTGGTTCGCAATGTGTTCAGAAAGTTTTGCAATCTTTAAACGAATCTTGTTCCTGTTATTAGAGTCCAATTTCTTCCGAGATAGTTGCTGTTGCAAGCGAGCCATCTTTTTTTTGTTGGCACGGTTGAAATGCTTGTTTTCAAAAACCTCCCCGTCGCTCGTTACCGCAAAGTCTTTAACCCCGATATCAACACCCACTAACAATCCGGTTTGTTTGAACTTCACGAACGCCTCGTTTGGAAACTCCACAAGGACAGATAACTCGTACTTACCCGATTTGGTTTTCGTCAGGGTTGCACTTCTTATTGCGTCATGGAAGTTCCTGAGGCGGTTCCAATACAACTTGGAGCAACGGAACGGTATGTTTTTGAAGGATTTCGTGAGAGTAATATGTCTTGTCTCAAAGGTATTGTTTCTTGAGATTGCCTCCAAGGGAAACAGGGCGGTCTGTGCATCCTTCTTAGATTTGAATTTAGGGTATCCCTTGTGGTTGTTGAAGAAATTGTCATATGCAGACATCATCTGTCTGATAGCCTGTTTCATCACCTTCGTGTTCTGTTCCTTCAGCCAAGAGAAGTTCTCGTCTTGGAGAAGTTCGCCATGAAAATGTTTGGACAAGTCTGTAATGGCAAGGTTTTGCTTTGTTTCCTTGTAGGCATTCATCTTGTAATCGAGCATGTGATTATAAACAAATCTGTAGCAGCCAAGGAGTTTGTTGAATTCAACTTCCTGTCGCTTATTAGGATATAGTCTTATTTTCACTGCTCTTAGCATAGAAAGTCAATTTGGGTTATACCCAATAATAAATAGTACAGTTTTTGTATTTATTTTACTTTTATTAAAAAATTTGCTATATTTGCGATTGTATAGTTTTTAATAAGATTTAATAGATTCTGAAGTAACAGTTCATAACCCGAATGAAACGGTTTCTCTTCCTAGAACTTTTTCTTTTGCTCCAGGAAGACAAGCTTTTAATTTAGTTACAAAATCAGATGTGTTCAATATACCCCAAATATTTTTTAGCTCGCGTTATTGCTACATATTCAAGATTCTTCTCCTGTGCAGCATAAACTTTGTTCTTCATTACCCATGGAAGATAGAATTTGTTCATCTCTATTATAAACACCCTATCACATTCAAGACCCTTAGCCTTATGTACGGTGCTCATACATATTCCTGAACCATTCTTATCGCTGAAGATTTCCTCGATCTTTTTAACGGCATCTTCAGTTTTATCAATTCCTTCACAAATAGATTTAATTGCATCTACCTTATCAAGGAATGTTTGATACATACTGCTGTTCACAGCATCCTCTTTAGTATAATCCATTAGTTTACACATCTTGTCAAGAAGTTTCTCCTCCTGCTCATATATCTTTATCAGAGCATCTTCAACATATTCTTCATCTGTATCTTTCAGAAGCTTTATTAGGTTTGAACCAGTGTCCCAGCCTTTTATGTAAGCTTTCTTTCCATCCTTTATGAACCTCATGCACAATTTTACAAGAGGAGCCGTCATCCTGCAAAGAACCATATCCCCGTCTTGTATATCATCAACGGTCGCGGTGTCTACAATCACTCCTTCTTCTGCTCCATCTTTAGCTTCTATTTGTGGAACTATTTTCTTTGCCTTTTCAATAATCTTTGCATCGCATCTATAGCATATACTGAGAGGCATAAGCTTCGTATCCGGTTGGTTTTTTAATTTAGCGAAACTTTCTTCATCTGAACCGCTGAACCCATATATAGCCTGTTTCCCGTCACCTACAGCAACAAATCTTCCGAAATCCGGATCAACACACTTCAAGAACATTTCACGTTGTGCGCTGTTCAAATCCTGGCATTCATCTATGAATACAAAGTCAAACTGAGGAATGTCAACATTTTTAACGTTTGGGAAATAAATCATGTCAGTGAAATCTATTTCAGCAACATTTGATTCCCCCCACTTTATAGCCTTGAACGCTAACTGAATCTCATTATCTTCTATTATTATGTCATGTTTCTCCGCTAACTTTTTAGCATCAGAATCAGTTTTAACGAGATTCAGACGGATAAGATTTATCATTTCTTTTATGTTATTTTTCCATTCAAGAAACTCGTCTTTTCCAAGCTTTTTTTCAGGTTGATATTTCTTTTCTCTGACCTGATGGTCTACATATTTTCTATACTTGTCAGCGTTTATGGAACTTCTAAAGTTCTTATAACAAATGCTAGAGCCGAGGCTGTGTAACGTTTTAACAGTAACGTTCTTCTTATCCCCGATCTTTTCTTTAAGTTCGTCAACAATAGATTTGTTGAACGCAAGGAAAAGAACATCTTTATCTTCCGGTATGATGTTCAATGCATTTATGATCGTAGTCGATTTTCCGCTACCGGCAACAGCTTCGATAACAAGATTTCCATCGCCGTTTTGAATGTAATCATAAATTGCTTGCTGATATTTACTTGGTACAAATGCCATCACTAAACCCTCTCGTCTATTTCTCTTTTAAGTATAGCCCTGCGGTTCTTTCTGCTAAACATCGTGCTTGTATCTACAACAGATATGGCTTCCCATCCCTCGCGTCCCAGGTCATTCAAAACTTTTTCTGTTTCGATTGAACCGAACTCGATAATCTTATATTCAAATTTCTTCATTGCTATTCGTTCACTTTATTTTCTTTATACCACTTTGCGAAATCTTTCAAGGAATGCATCCTTATAATATCCTCACAGTTGCTCTTTACGAGCAATTCATCTATGTCACAGTTTACGTTGTATGGAGCATCGATGAGAACTCCGTGTGTTGAATTACATCCCTCGAAGTTCCAATCATTATCATCTATAAAATAATCACAGTGAATGAACGTCTTATCCTTCGTAAAACAGATCCCGTCATATTCAATTCCGTTAGACCATAACCAGGATATGGTATCGGTCTTGTTCATTAATGTCTTTTGATATGTTATGATTATGACTTTTCCTACTTTGCGAAGTTCGTCTATAGCAGACTTTGCTCCGGCGATGAGATTTGATTTCGTAAACAGAACGTGCCCCCAACTCTGAAAGAACCATTCAGATGCACTTATTCCAAGACGTTCTTTCACCAGTGGGAAAGATTCATCAACGCGGAAATCTAAAACATCCTCCTTCTTCTTGTCTGTTTCAAACTCCCTGTTGTATATGTAGATCATTGAATCGAGAAGTTCCCTAAGAACCTCATCAACGTCTACACCGAATATAATTTCTTTATCTTTTGTCATTTTCTTTTACGTTTCCTTTTAAATAGTTTATCCATCGCTCCTTTGTATCGTTAGAGATATCATCACAATAAGGAAGATATCTTGCGATTTCTTCTTTGATCTTTGATTCCTCGTCATCCTTAAACCACTGATTAACAAATTCTTCAGCGATTCGAAGCGATTCGGCAACAGCAAGCGACGGAATAACTTCACCAATTATTCCATGCTTCGCCTCCAATACACCTTGGATACAAGACAGCGCTACTTGAAATTTGATTTCTTCTTTAGTCATTTGTACCACTTTTCATTTTTGTACCACCTATTTCTGTGGTACATTTTATTTTTTAACAATCCAGTCGGCCACACTTGTTACGAGAGGACCTAGCGTTTTCCATCTTGCCTCATATCCCATACCAGTAACCATACCTTTCGCTGACGCGAATACGATATTGGATTTTCCATTTTGTGTAGGGTTTATGTCAATGTCTATGCAAGTCGGTTTCTTGATTCCCTTAGCGACAAGACTCTCAGCACACTCTATACTATAAGATACCTCGCTCAAAAGACGTGTTGACATATCTCTTTCCCTTGGCGTTTTCCACCTTTTGAATACACAGTGTGCGCCGTTTCCAGGACGGTACATCGCTATGACAGTTGACCACACGGTAAAATCTCCTCTATTCTGAGAATCCGTACCTATCATTATCTCAAGATCCGGATTATCTTTCATATAATCCTTTACATACTCCTCTATATCCGGAATCTTTTCTCCGCTGAATTTTTTGAACGTGATACTATTGAACATGATTTAATCTTATATAAATTCTTCTATATTTTGTTTCACCATTAACTACGTTGTCTTGATTTCCTAAAGGTCCCCAATGATCCAATTGAACAAGTTCAAACTGTTCAGGATTCCACTTTTCGAGAAATGTTATAGGAACTCCTATATACCCTTTCCATCCTTCAGGAATATCCTTTACTTTATCTACACATATACAGTCTTCACTAAGACCTGATATTTCTTTGAAATTATCAAACGTTTGAAAATCTTCGATCGATTTGTTTGACAACTCAATGAACGGCTTATCGATTGATATGTTGAACGATGTATACCAAACTACACCGGAGACACGAATCATCCCCTCTTTATGATCACCGGCAGACGCGAAATCTTCATAATGTTCAGGAACTATAAAATGTCCGGCTAATCCCTTGAACCCATAATCAACGTACGACTTTCCATCTTTGATGTACTCAAACATATATCTGTTTGTTATTGAGTTCTGAGATCCTATTATAATATAGTCTCTCTTTGTCATTATTATCGCATCAATAAACTTGAGAAACAAACTGAACGGAGGATTTGTAACAACAACATCACATTTATAAAGATGTTCTATAAACCTGTCGCCTCTTATGTCTATAGGACCGCCGATATTTGTTTCATTTTGTCCGTCGAAATAATACACTCCATCATAAAGGTCGCTAATATAAAGACCAGCGAGCTCAAGTCGTCTGAAATTATTCCGAAAGTATAACGGAAAATTTGATTTTTCATGATGATCGCACGGACAATATACAACTTTCCCGCGAAGGAACTTTTCGAATTTATCCATCTCAGATTCTATATCAGAATATTGTGTATAAAATTCATCGTTCCTTCCTCTTCTTGCGTTTATGAGAAAGTTGTTTCCTGGCATAACCAAAAATGTTTTTGCAAATATACGGAATTAAAACAAAAAAAGAAAGCCGGTTGGCCGGCTTTATACTACTTTACTCTTAATTGCAAATCACAATCTTCTATACAGAGATTTCCTGACCTGAATCCGATGCTTCTCCAGAACCGTTCGCTTCCATCATCAATACAGTACAAAACAAAATGTTTTACCTTTACTTTTTTCTTATAATAATCTTTAATCATCTGAAAAAACCAGAACCCCCGTCCTCGTCTTCTCAGCTTGTTTTTTATTTCAAAAAGATTTAGGTATCGATCTTCATCTATATCGTTCAATTCCTCATAAGGAGTCACGAATGCGATTCCTGTTGTTTTCCCGTTCTCGACAAACCTGAAAATATCTAGATTGTCATGCTTTCTGTAATGCCAATAGTTAGCAGATATCAGACCAAAATCTGTAGTCCGATCTACTCTATTGAACCATTTACAGAAAGATTCATATGAACCAAATCTTATTATTTTCATTTTTGTGCCCGAGGCGAGAGTCGAACTCGCACGCCCTTTCGGGCGGCAGATTTTGAGTCTGCTGGGTCTACCATTCCCCCACTCGGGCTATTGTGTTATTTTCGTGCTCCTGGGGGGATTCGAACCCCCACGGGCATTTCTGCCCAGCGGATTTTAAGTCCGCAGCGTCTACCGTTCCGCCACAGGAGCTTTGGGTGACTAGTCGGGTTCGAACCGACGACATGCGGAACCACAATCCGCCGCTCTGCCAACTGAGCTATAGTCACCATATTACTCCGCAAATATACGGAGACTTTTTCAATTTTCCAAATGTTCAAGGATATTTATCTTCCCTGACCGCGATATGCCTTTACGTAATGCTTAGAATTCTTGCATTTAGATGTTCTTTTCTTTGAAACAACACCTGGTCTTTTCTTTTTAGGATTAGCGTGATATGCTCTAACTTTTTGTATTTTTGTAATTGCCATTTATAGAAATATTAAATTTCTATATTTATGCAATCGAGGAAGCTGATTTTCTTCGTTTTAAAAGCTCTTCTAGTTCATACTTAGTCTCTGCGGCTATGGTCATATTCTTTTTGAAGCTCTTTCTCTTAGCATAGAAGTCATCTAGAATCTTTGGAATGAATCCTTTGAATTTCCTCGTGTAAACAGATCCGTTTACGCAAACAATCTCATCGTCAGCCCTTCTATGGTTTTTGTCTTTCTTTATGAATGTATCCGGAGAGATGTTAAACTGCCTCATTGTCGTTGGATAAAGTGATGCATAGTCAACCGTCCACACCTGCCTGAACACACCTGGAATAGGTTCGTACACAAACGCGCCCTCGTATTCCTGAACATTGTTTTCTGTCTTCGCCTTAGGGAATACTCTATTTTCTTTATAGAGATACTCTGCGTCAACAATTTCGATACTTTTTGTTGAGCTGAACGCTGTCAGCGCCGGAGTGTGCATAAGATTAGCGAGACCGAAGAAAGTAGATGCAGTTTTCAATCGCTTGTCGATTTCTTTAACAAGGATACTGTCGATTACGTTATAGAACACATAGTCTCTAGGCTTTTGTCTCCATAATTCCCTAAATCCAAGTTTGTGTGCTACCTTTTTTATTCCGAGAACTGTTTCTGCCACCCAATCCAGCTTGTTACTAATCTTCGGAGAAATGCTTTTATCCCACTTCCTATAAACTTCAAGGTAGTCATACATTCCTCTGTGCATAGGAACACGAATGTTATCGTCTTTTCCTTTAGCGTCCATAGGTCGATATGTTGCAAAAGTTTTTGTTGGAGAAAGACTACTAATATCTAGTCCAAATAACTTTGCCCTGTTTGTTAAGTATAACCAGTCGTATCCGAACCAGTTCCAACCAGTAACACAATCTGATGTCCCTATAAAGTTAAAGAAAATGTCATTAAGGAGACTTAACTCGTTTTCATGATACCTATACCTGAATGTATATTTTACACCAAGTTTCTCTACATGTTTGTCAATTTCCTTCTGAATCCATTCAATGTCATCATCTGACAAATTTGCCAATCCTGTACACCAGGCTTCATCTCCCCTGACAAAAGAACATGTATTCACTTGGTTTGTTGCATCTTCAGCTCTAGGAAAACCAGTCTCACCAACATCAACCTCAATATCAGAATAGGTTGTTTCAGGAATATACAACTCATTTATTTCTTGTAGATCCGGGTTGTCTGGATTTGACATTATCAAATCAACCAGCATTTCATGTATTCTCTGCTCCGAGAAATTTCCTACAATCGGCTCTTTAACAACGGGTTTAAAATCCCATGAACGATAATTAGGATCCGGCGTATCGTTTCTAGTGGCGTATTTCCACTGATACATAAATTCCTCAGGTATAACCCACATAAACTTTTTTAAGTGCCTGTCCTTACCAACGTAAGAAACAAGGAGGAACCGCTTGCATCTCCCATAACTATCATATACCGGCATTCCGTTTTTCGTTAGGTCCTTTACTTCTGTATTGATTATCATTTTACACCCTTTACTACTTTTTGCAAATATACTGATAAAAAATTAATCGGAGAAGTTACCGATTCATTTTCTGATTATTTTCAACCTGTCAATGTTTTGTTTTTCCTTTATAGCTTCTTTTACGTATTCTTCTGTTGGGGTTGGTTCAAACACGTCTACAATTGTCCCAGGCTTATTATTTTTTATCGAAATATCATAAGCTATCTTCGACGCGGTTTTCATAAACTTTGTATTGAACTCGTCTCTCTGTTTCTGCAACCATTTGGTTATCTTTTGCGCAGACCACCCGTTTCTCAAAATATCCCTAAAATATGGAACAAAAACATCGATGTTTGAAAGAACAGTATTTACTACCCTGTTCAACGACTCCAGTTCAGAGAATAGAGTTGTAGACTTTATAGCTTTTTCAGCCGTAACCGAATTTATTATCTTAATTCTTGAGTTTTCAAGTTCATACTGAAGTTGCGCAAATCTAGCGTTTCGTTCCGGTCTCTCGAAAAAGTATAAAATAAATGACACGGCTTTCTTAAGTTTGTCAGCGTTTTTAGAAGGATCGCCCATCGCCGTCCTTATAGATCTGTTATAATCTCCGACAGCAGACGTGTGTAACCTGTTGTTTCCGTTGCTTTTAACGAAAGTCATATAATCATTATAGGCGTGCGTTAACTCATGTGTAAGCTGTCTCGCTATTTCATTTTCTAGCCCATCGTTTCTGTTCCAATTTATTATAATGAATATCTTCGGAACTATTGTATATTTTCCTGAATCTGTTTTAACAATAGCACTCTCTTCCGGAAAGTATCTGGCTTCAGATCTTTTAAACGAAGACTTGTTATCTACAGATATGTATATATCAAAATTGGAAAAGAATTCATAATCGTTTAATGCGTCACCATATCCAACAAACGTTCCCTCGGCTTCACCCTTTGTCTTGACTTCTTCAAAGAAACCAGACTTCTTGAGGTTATCCATAAATTTCTGAACGAAAGTCTTCACGGATATCGAATATCCATGTACTTCATTTAGAATAAGATTATCAAATTCAGAATTTAGATGGGAAGATAAAAGATCTAAAATTTTCATTCGCACCTCATTTACTTTTTAATTAAATTTGGGGTTTCTTTCTTTTCTTCCTCATCTATTATGTGTTCGGCTTCAATCATACCACTCTTGAACTGTTCAGAAAGCATCGGATGAGCATCAAGATAATGCTCAAATGCCGCTCTCATCTTATGAAGTTCGTGTATGCTTGCTTCCTTGTAAGTCAGATACAGTCCCGCTGCAATTACTATCAGTGTCAGTATTAACCAAATCATTTTTATTGTCTGTTTCTCTTTTGAATGTTTTACTTTCTATGTAATTAAGCCATCCAGAATCTCGCATGTTAAAGATGTTTTCTTTATTTATGCTTCTACAGGTATGCCGTGTTCTTTAATGTGTCTTTGATAACTTATCTTTTCCTGAATCTTAAAATCGACATCTTTCCAGGAAATTGGAGTGTAATTGTTGTTATCGACACCAACATCATATTGTGTCGGATAGCAATAACTAAGTCTTCCTTCATCAGAAGTTTTTGTGTATTTCCCAGAATGCACATGACCATACAGATTGTATGCATACGAATCTTTGTACATATCTGGATCCGCGTGTGCAAAGCAAAGAAACGGAAAATGGTTCAGGTATACCGTTCTTCCGTCAACCTGTATCCTCGCCTGATATAAAACGTCCTCGAATAATCCCCACAAGCTCTTTTGCAGATTCCTGTCATCGTGGTTTCCCCTTATAAGAACTATATGACCGTTAAGTTGTTTCGCTACACGTTCTACAACCTGAGGATTACCGAAACAAAAATCTCCAAGATGGAAAACCGTATCGTTTATTCCAACGACAGAATTCCAGTTTTCTATAAGCGCTTTATCGTGTTCTTCGATATTTGCAAACGGTCTGTTGCAAAACCGAAGTATGTTTTCATGATTAAAATGGGTATCGCTCGTGAAAAACAACCCGTCTCCAGTAAATTTCGTTATCATCAATCGTCGTAATTTATTTTGTTTGGAAGAAATATGTTTGACAATATATAATCAAACATCTTTGTAACCTCTTCGCTGTTAGGCTCCCTTCTATATTTTCTATAGAAATCTTCAATCATTCTTTTCATATAAAACCTAATGGCGAATACAACGAGAAATAATATTATCGTTGCGGAAAAAAGAGATGCTATGATTGAATTGAACATAATCGATATTGTTTAATCTTTACTTTGCAAATATACTGAAAATATTCCATAAACAAAAAGGAGCCCGAGAAATCTCAAGCTCCTTTTATAAATTCTGACAAAACGAATCAACCATATCACCAATTATCATAATTTGTTATGTCCTTTGTTTCACCACAAACATGACATTTAGCAGTCTTTATGTATCCCAGTCCGGTTCCGGTTAAAACCAACGCGTGTTTTCCTCCAATCGCACCGCCAAAGTTCAATCCCAATCGGTCTTTTATGTGGCGATGATTTTCACAAAAATCCCAATATGCCACAGTTTCTTGTTCATCAAGCTCTATTTTTATAGGCTCAACTTCTCTGAGTTCCTTTACTTCTTCCGGTGTATAAAAATACCTTCCGTCGCTTGAAACGTAATAGTCGTTGAATAGAGAAGTTTCATCGACTATCTTCTTAACCCATATTTTTCTTCCTTTTTCGTTTGTTGCTGAGAGATACATATTTTGATGATTAGGTTTTGCGGAGGCGGGGCGATTCGAACGCCCGCTGCGTTATTAGCGCACTAATGGTTTAGCAAACCATCCCCTTCAACCACTTGGGTACACCTCCATTGAAAAGAAACTATAACCAGCCTTACTTTGTCCACCCCCGCAGCAGGGTACTACGCCAGGGATATCCCACCTTTTCCGCTACGATGAATTTCACATCACTCCTATGGTTTTCACATCAGCTCGACCTTGTAATACTGCGTCCGTACGGTATTCAATATATTCCCGTCAACTTAGACTCTTGCTGGCAGCGCACCGGCCGGCACTATAACCGCTTCGCTCACTAGGTATGCTCCGCCCATACGTCGGAAGCCTTGTTCAGACTGGTCAGTTTCTTTATGCAAATATACGACAAAAATTTCAAAGATAAAAATAAATCGTACTTCTTCGGATACCGCGACTTCACCGGTCCAAGACATCAGCTCTTCGAGTAGTGTCGTAGGCGATCGCAGATTTGAACTGCGGACCCCTGCCTTATCAGGGCAGTGCTCTGACCAACTGAGCTAATCGCCTATTTTTTGTATTGTATTTATTTGAGTCGGAGACAGGATTCGAACCTGCGTAAGGTGTTGCCCTTATACGGTTTTGCAGACCGTTGCCTAGCCACTCGGCCACCCCGACATATAATCTTCCTCAAATATTCCGCGAGCGCCGGATTCATTTTGTTTCGTAGCTACATACCGACTCTCCCGCGTTTGCCAGCTCCTCCGGGTTGCACGGTCAGAAGCGCCTTCAATGTTTTGTTCTGGGACGCGGATGGAATTTTCCACTCCCTCGCAATATCCTTTTGGAAGATTTTGTGCAGCGAGCGAGATTTGAACTCGCAGATTCCCTTTCGAGAGCATGTCTCTGAAACATGTGCGTCTACCGTTCCGCCACCGCCGCATACGAAAAAAGCACGTTCTGGTGAACGCGCTAAATCCGAATCTTGTATAAGGCTGAGTCTTGACCTATACGCTTTCCATTTTCATCCGTTTCCGGACTAGAACACATCCCTGCTTCCAGAGATAGGAAAGATGCAGACGGATTCTAGGTTCCGCAACCACTACACTGTGCTATATAAGGTACTTGTTTCTGCCCTAACTCCTTGCGAGATTCGAAGGCGCGACCCTCCTATTAGTTGCATACTTCTTTCGCTTTCGGCGCTTTCCTTGCGGTACTCATGCGACCACCATATTGCAGGTGGATAACTGCATTGTCACACAGCGTGCACAGCACTTTTGCTTGATTGATAAAATATTACTTTTAAGATGTTTTGTCTCATCCATAAGAGATATCATCGCACAAGATTTGACCGTTTGAAAGACGTGGCTGTGCTCCAATACCATACCACCTTTTGAGTGGACTAGGTATGTACGCCTTTCTGCTTTTGTCTGCCAAGACTACTCACTGTACTTCTCACGTTAATCCTACCATTTCTGATACCAGTGCCACCTGATACATGGTATTGGCATACCACATAGGACTAGAAAATTCCTCACATGCTCTGTAAGATTGGCAATCTTTCTGAGCGTGTGCATTCCCACTGTGTCGGAGTTACCTCCCAAGCAGACGCGGTCAACGCCTGCACCTTTAGCTATCAGTCCTGCCCGGACTTACAAACCACCAAAGGCTTGAGGAATGGCTTTCGCATGGAGAGGATTTCTCCTCCGCCGAGTCGGTAATCTTGTGAACACCGAGACGACTTTACTTGCTTATGAATTCGCAAGTTATCCTATTGACGGGAAGCCCGCCATTTCTTTTTTCAAAGAACTTCTTCTAACCTTATCAGCTATGCTGTTTCGGTTTGACTTTGCAAATATACGGAAAATATTTTGAAAAAACAAATCTTTTTGAAAATTTCTTCAAAAATTTTCGCAATCTGCGATTTTTGTCATTCGTCGACGTTTCCGTTTCAGTTTGACTTTGCAAATGTACGGTATTTATTTGAAAAAACAAAATATTTTTGCAACTTTTTTACAAAAATTTTTGCATCTTTTGATAATACGTTCATTTACAACGAATTGTGGAGACGGGCGGAACCGCACCGCCGTGTTCAAATCTCTTACATAACTTTCTACACGTTTATTTTCTCTTATAATTTGCTGTCAGAAAAAGAGAAACAGAACCTGAACAGCCTTCCTTCGATTTAGCGAACATCGATACGAAGGGTTTCGATGCTGCTCTCCGGTTAATGATGATGCTTCATGTTGCAGAATATACCGAAGACAGAAAACTTCTGATGAAGCACTCGTCCCGAAGCTGCCTTGGCTCCGATGAATTAAGTTAACCAACACAGTTGATTAAGCAGCGAGTTTGTAGTTGCTGTTGTCAGCTATTTCTTGACCACCGAGATTAACGTGCTAAATGACCGGCGCACGACGTGCTTATTGTGTTCGACAACTTGAGTCAAATTCTATATCGTCCCCAAATTATTTACGTATGTTTCTTCGTTTAGCTATCAAGCTAACATAAGATTTGCTTATATTATATTTTTTAGCAATATATTTATGTTTCATTCCAGACAAATAATCTTTAGCGAATGAATCAAGATCAATTTTCGCTATTATTGTATCTGTTCTTTGTTTTACTTTTTTGCCTATGATTCTTCCTTTAGTATAACCTTGTTTCAAATAGTTATCTAAAAGATCCGCGTTTATTTTAATTGACTTTCCATCATCAGACGTAACCCAGCATGTTCCGTATTGAGAATTTAAGACGCCTTTTTGTTTTCCACCGCTTTTTAATTTTATACGTATTTTTTCCTTCGTTTCCTCTGTGTGATGACGCCCCTTCCATATCGGTAAATATTCTCCAGATATTAGTTTAGTGTTATTCTTATCGACTAGAAAAATTTTGTTATGTTTATCTTTAACTGAAAATTTTCCTTTTGTTGGAGTAGAATATCTTTCTTTATTTTGGGCATATTCATTGGCATCTATTGATTTAGTCTTTCCGTCATGACTATCAATAACTGTAACCATTCCTTCGCAAACACAGTGATATCTATCTCTGTTTTTATGATACTCTTCACACTTTATCAACTTTTGTTTGTTTTCGTATGAGTCTAATACCCAGATTCTATTTATATTATTAAACACTTCTCCGCCTAGAGCTATATTATAACATGAAGAATCTTCTATCATTTCTTCATTAACAACTTCCATTTCATAATTAGCCGCATCTTCTCTTGTATTAAAATATTTTAGAATCGTTTTCTTAAAATTAGATTCTCCATATTTCTTATACGCTTGATTTAACCTTACTCCACTACCCATATATCCATCGTCTATGTTGTTCGTAGAGTGTATTCCATAATAGAATTTTCCGTTTATAATATTCTCTATTTTGTAAAAATAATGATACATTTTAATTACACTTGTTCGATATTTTTATTATTTATTAAAAAAATAATTCGAACTTTTGTGTATCTTTGTTGCGGCGGGCAATTTCGAAATGCCGACCTGGAGGATATGAATCTCCTGCTCTGCCTCTGAGCTACACCGCAATTATTTTTTAAGTTCTTGATAACCGTTATCCCTTGGATCAAAACAATCTCTTTCATACCTAGATAATCCTAACATAGCAAAATCAGGATAATCACCAATGAAGTTTCTGAATTCGATCTTTTCTGAACTTGCGTTTATGAACGATATATCATATAGTTCACCGTTATATTTACATCTATAGAATCTTCCGTAGTAATTACTAAATGAACATTCAACTTGAAGTTTTGTACCTTTCGGTATAACACATTTCTTTACATCGAAATAATGTAGTTCTCGTTCATCAAGGCTATCGGCTAAAAGAGTTATCTCTGTTACAACTGGATATTTAAACATAAGCTGTTTGTTTTTGCAAATATACTGAAAATATTCTGATTTATGAACAAAATCCAAACTCTTCTTTTAATCCATTCGGTCTAGGGATTCGTTTTCGCGTGTATACAGGAAGGACATAACCAGCTTTTCCATTCTTTTTGTCGTTCATTTCCGAATATGAATTTTCCGGTCTGTAATATATAAACGCCTTTTTCTTAAGGTTCTGAACAAAGAACTTATCGTCCCACTTCACTCCGTTCTTCTCACACCAGGATTTAAGGTTTTCTTTGCTTCGCCCATGATTGAAACTGTATACGTCTACATTTGTCTTGTCTCTAATAAAGTCTGTCGAAATGATTAAACTTGGAAATATGCTCCAATGTCCGATTCCTTTCACCTCATGATAAAAATCATAGAATTCTTTCTTTTTATCCCAAAACGTATAACCGGAACAATAGCCGTACATTTTTATTTTTGTATTCTCGTCTATCTGTTTGTCTGTATCCTGTATAGCATCTTTAAAAACAAAGTCATCGAAATCTATTCTGGTCTCAACGATATAATCGTAATCATTATAGAATGTTTTGAAATACTCTGCTTGATCTCCCCAATGAATAAGAGTGATTGCGTAATCTTTCTTTAGTAAGAGAAAATCTACCGTATTGAAATCAACTGCCCTATTTATTAAAACAACAAGTTCAAAATCGTGAGTGGACAGATTATCCAACGTCCTTATTAGATTATTCTTAAACATATCGAACCAAGACATCAGGAATTCCCTTGTGTGCATCTCTTCTCCATATACATCATCTATAGGAAAGTATCTAGTAATAATAAAGTGCTTCACTCTCATAACGGAAACTTTGCTTTTGAGCCCCTAGCCGGAATCGAACCAGCATCTGAACGTTACGAAGGTCCTGTTCTACCGTTTAACTATAGGGGCAACATTAAACGATGAATTTATGTCTACACGATCCAGGCGACACTGGACAACCTTAGGACGACGCGCTCACCCTTACGCCGCCCACAACCTTCAAGGAATTTTATTGATTGTAATCCCTTGAAATACCGGGTGGCTGCGGTGAGTCTGTGCAACCATTCTCCCTTTAACCTCGACATCAACCATCATGATATTTATCGAGGGATGTTCATCTTCTTAATTGTATTTATGTATTCCTTTTCAAAACAATCTAAATTGTACCCCACCTGGGATTCGAACCCAGAAACACAACATCCTAAATGTTGCGGCTATGCCAATTCGCCTAGCGGGGCATATAAAGAACAGGTAAAGAAAGAATCTCGTGTATCGACCGACATGCCAATATAGGCATCACTTCGCTTATATCAATCTTTCCGCATTTTCTAAAAGATTATATCTCCCTTCATCGCGTCTGTTCTTATAAAACGGATGTCTTAAAACGGATGTCTGATTAAGCAGCGGACGCTAAACGGTCAGCGCGTATGTGTACGTGTGCATGTCTGTCCGGACGGCCGCCTCACCACAACACATCGTGTCCCGCAGTGTTTCAGCGGGCAATCAGGGTGCTTAAATCACTTGATGAAATTCCCTTCCCTACCTTAGATCCTTTGTTAAGGAATTTCGACACCTATTAAAAATAACTCCGGGCGAAGGCTTGCACGATCGCTACTGTCCTTAGTCTGCTTATTAGGCACGTTTGGCGGCGGAGTTATATTTCGTTTCTATTATATTTGAAATTAACTAACGAATCAAATACGAACTATCGTACTCCTAACGGGACTCGAACCCATATCTCTGCCGTGAGAGGGCAGCCACCTAAGCCATTAGTAAGATAGGAGCATAAATTAAGACCTACAGACTACTAACAATCGATTCATTTCTCGTTGTTCCACAACTGCTAGCACATGACTTACCGCTGAACATCGTCTCAGATTCTTGCGTACATGCGTCTTAATTTTAGTGGAGGTAAGGGGACTCGAACCCCTGACCCCCTGCTTGCAAAGCAGGTGCTCTACCAGCTGAGCTATACCCCCATAATCGGAGCGCGTCGTTTAAAGTCTCCTGCTCCGCAATGACAATTGCATCTCGTAAGGATTTGAACCTCACTTCCGGATTTTTATTCCAGCGTGCTAACCTGATTACACCATAGAGACTCTGTTTTTTCACAGACACACCAATGCGCTTCGAATCACAATGATATGCCACCAAGTTTATAGTATTATAGACGACCTAACGTCCACGCCATATTGCTTGCAAGACTTACTGGCATTTATGTTGAGCCCAGCGACAAACTTGGAAACGCAATTTGAGGACTCTAACATATTGTGCATCCGACAGGACTCGAACCCGCACTCGCATATTTTAGGGACATGCTGCCCAACCATCGGGCTACGGATGCATTTTCTGGTTGTTTCGGACAGCCAGAAAACCGCAAAGACAACTAACGTCAGGCTACAAGTTTGTAATTCCTGAACATTGTTCCGTCATCCTCCACCGCAATCGAAGTGAGCTTTCCTCCAAGGTCAGGTTCCTGAAAACAGGAAAAATCCTTGTCATTCATTCTCAACCTATATCTGACTTTCTCAACGTTTCCGTAAAGATATATCAGATAATTGTTCTTCCATTCACTGTCTGGATGATCCAGAAGAAACTGGGCTACAGCGTGACCGCCTTGAACACACCCGTAAACGGGTGACAAAGACTCGTCAATTATGACGTAAAGTCTTTTAGGCTGCTGTGGAAGACTCGAACTTTGATTCATCATACTCGTTCAAGTATTTTTCGAAGACGTAAGAACCGAAAATTGAATTCCAATCCTTATCAATCTCCTTCATAAACGCCTCGTCTTTACCGCGAAGATACGCGTAAACGAGATACTTTACTCGAAGTTCATACCTATTTGCTTCGTGCTTCCAGGTAGCGGAACATGGATCTGTCGTTCTGACGAACCCTTCCGGGAGATGAACCGTTTTTCTGTTGAGTTTCATTACTTTCTGCTCTTCTACGAGAGACTTGATGTTGTTCTTAAGCGCTAAGATATTTGCTTTCATAATTGTTTCAATTTTAGTTTTAAGGTTTAAAGATTAAATGAATAATAGTTAAATGATAAAAGTAAAACTAAAACAGTTAAGGCGGCACGACTACCTCAGCAACAACTGTGGAGGTCTTTGAGAAAACCTAGTGAAAAATAGCTTTCATTTTACGAATTGTTGTTTTTGTTTTAATAAATCTCCGAAGAGATTTGGACCTCATAACGGACTCGAACCGCTGACCTCCTCCCCATGGCGACGCTCTACCGCTGAGCTAATGAAATCTTGGCGGGCATTCCCCGTGAAGTAGTTCTATACTCGGTGAACCATTCCCAGCCCGTCAGTTGGATATGGACTTATCCTCTGCTATTACTACCAAACAGACTAATCCCCAAACCTTATTTCTCCGATGGGGAACGGATACGCTGTGCACGCGGAGCGGGAAACGAGACTCGAACTCGCGACCCCGACCTTGGCAAGGTCGTGCTCTACCAACTGAGCTATTCCCGCTAGGTACAGTCCTTTATCGGTATGGACTGTAAGTACCGTCCGGCTTTTACGGAGCCTGCTCTGTGCATAATGCAAGCACTAAACTCCATCTCTACGTAAGGTCTCGGCAGGTATTACGTTCACCATTCCGTGTCCTGGCGTCCCAGGTGTCCTCGACCGAAATGAAGCACATGTTTGAGCGGGATAGGAGAATCGAACTCCCATATTCAGCTTGGGACTACTAAGTGGATTTGAACCACTGACCTCCGGTGTTTACCGGCACTCTCACTTCTGAGCTATAGTAGCCTGATTCGTTTCGGAGAATCGTTCCGTATGAAGGCTGACATTCTACCGTTGAACTAATCCCGCTTTTTTAAATCATTTATATTCTTAATGTGGGAGGTACTGGATTCGAACCAGTGACCCTCTGCTTGTGCCCGTAGATTACGCTTCGAACGTAAACCAAACGAACATCGTTTTGTTTTCTCCCGTTCTACAGATAATCCGTCACAGTGGATCATTCTGTATAAGGCAGACGCTCTGAACCGACTGAGCTAACCTCCCAAAAACGCCCATTCATCTTTCGTGTCGTCACAGCGGTCTCCTGAGGTCTTTCAGGATGCTAAACCGGTACATACCCTATACGCTACTTCCGCGCCTATATTTAGAGTTAATGCGCTTACCTACGTACACACTCTCTGTACCTTTAAATGCGTGGTCTCAAACCGCTTCTCTAATTCGGCTCGATTTACAACAGATGTCGTGTGCACCGGACTCTCCGGGATAGAAGCCATCTGCTTCGCGCAATGGATAAGATGAACTACAAGACTGAGCCAGAATCTGGATTCGAACCAGAGCAGCGCCTAAATCGCTATCGCGGACGGCTGTCGTTCTCCGTAGTGGCGTTCTACCAGCGTTTCACTTCGCGTCGTTCTGACTTTTTGGCGGAGGGTGAGGGATTCGAACCCCCGGTGCGCTCAACACGCACAACGGTTTTCAAGACCGCCGCTATCGACCACTCAGCCAACCCTCCGAATTTTGCTGGTTGTAGAGGACTCGAACCTCTGACTCCCTGCGTAAGGCAGGGCGCTTTGCCTACTCACACAACGGAACGCTCTTCCGCCGTTGCTTATCGCTAACAACCAATCGTTTTGCAAATATACTGAATTTTTTGAAAAATCTACCATCTTTTGACGGCAGCTGAAGACGCACGCCTTCCTTCTTTTTCAAAGGAATTTTTGCTTCCAACAAACGATGCCGTTTTTCTTGATGAAGGAATCCACGCTCCGAAATATTCCAAACGATCACAAGTCAACTCACCTATATAAAGATCATTTTCATTGTTTCCAATATTTTTATTCTGAAGGGCGTTTCCCTGTGTAACTTTATCGTCTATTGATCTTTCAAACATCTTTTCAACTTTGCAATTTACAACAGAAATTCCTTTTCTCTGCTCTATCAATTTAAGATAGATATCATCGACGTTTACATATTTTTCAATCTCTTCAAGGTTCTTATCTGATATACCAAGTATGTCAGGTGGATAAAGAATTCCACCAACTCCGGTTGGAAATAAATTCATCGACGGATAATGAATCCTACCTGTATATTCTTTTCTCCATGTAGAATAACTTGACACTCCACCTTTTCCGTTAGATGTCATAAGGTGAACTCGTCTTGCTATAACGCAATCAGGAAATCTCAGATAAGAAAACATTAGTTCCTTCAACATATCTTTTGGATAAACCTTGTCGTCGTCCACAGTAACCACCGCATAATTCCTAAATTCTTTCATAGCGTAAAAATATTTCTTATGCGGTTTTATCTTTTCATCGGTTTTTCTTATCTCGATTGCTCCTGTTTCAGAAAGTTCCTTGAGATAATCTGTCAGATATTCTTCATCCCATGAATCTATATACAATAGAATTTTATCTGGCAGAACGCTTTGTTCGACTATACTTTTTACAGCTTGATCTGTGGATCCGGATTTCAACCTCTCTTTATATGTTGTCATCGAAACAACAACTCTATTTTGACGCTCGATCAGTTTTTCTTTAAATTCTGGGAACGCCTCAAAAAGTTTTTTGTTTATTTCTGTATAATTGTTTACCTTGTGGAGAGCTGTCGGCATATTTTGTGATCCTTCTATAAATCTTTCCGAAGAATCATATATCAAACTGCTCTGTCTGAATGTCCTATCTTCAATAATATTGAAACAGAACTGCCAGCTTTCATCTGATGTTGGAGACAACTCCATCATAAGGTCCTCGTCGAAAAATCTCTTATCTGTAAACGTTCCGGCCGGATATAATGTTCCTCCGTCTCCATTTGCCGGTTTTGCAAAATTCAAAACAATTCCTGTCTTTCCGTTCATTGTCGTTCCACACTTTCTACAATATGATTTGAATCTTCTAAGCTCAAGATTGTCACTGAAAAACCAAGAAAAATTACCGCCAATTATATCATTCGGATATTTTTTGTGGTCATCAATAAACATCTTTAACCAACCTTTTGGTTTTATCGAATCATCGTCCATAATAAGAATAGGATTGTCTGGGTACTTTTTAAGTGTAGGAATAAGCTTTTTATGAGATTTTATGTTCCTTTCGTACCAGATAATCTCTATTTCTCCGGAAGTTATAAGCTTCCTTATTCCAGACGTCAAATCAATTTCTCTTTTTGGAAATTCTTCCGAACACAAAACGAGAACTATGTAATATAGAGATCTTTCGACACCCTGATTGAGCAGAGACTCTATAACAGAATGTACGGTTCCTATCCTTGCCGGATAAGACGTAAACGAAACTATGAGTGTGTTTTTCTCAATCATATATTTTACAGTTCTTTTTTCATCCAAACATAAGATATGTCTTCGGAATCAGCAACGAAATCTCTATAACCGTGTCGTTCGTACCATTCATGAACGAAAGACGTTTTCAGAACCTTTAATATTATCGTCTTGAATTCCATTTTCTTAGCAATGTCAGTCGCCATTTCAAGAATGATATTTCCCAATCCAGTTCTTCTGTATTTCTCATCTACGAATACGTTAGAAAGATATACAGTGTCCGGATCGTCGTCATATGTATAAAGGGCGAATCTGAAAGATTTCTTTAAATCAGAAATATACCAACATTTTCCGAAGTCAGTTGCTTCTTCTCTTATATCGAAGTTATTCATTCTTATGATGATGAAGATTTGATTTCTGTATTTATCCGCGTAAAGTGCTCCCTCGGGGGCTCGAACCCCGGACCCCAACATTAAGAATGTCGTGCTCTACCAACTGAGCTAAGAGAGCAAAGTGTACCCTCGGAGGGACTCAAACCCCCAGTCACCACATCCGTAGTGTGGCATGTTATTCAATTACACCACGAGGGCATTTACTTGTGCGAGCGAGAAGGGGTTGAACCTTCACTTAGACTATCCGGTCGCGACTCGGAATCGTCCGTGCGTTTATTCTAGTGTCAAACCTTCGGCAGATCGCGACTCTGTTTATTAACCTCACTATCTGACACACATATTCGACGCTTCCCCCTTTGGAGTGGGGCGACTTTACCGTTTGTCCACCCTCGCATTCATTTGATTATCAATTAGTTGAGTACCCCCTACAGGATTCGAACCTGTGACACTCGGATTAGAAATCCGATGCTCTATCCAACTGAGCTAAGGGGGCATGAAACGGATGTCAGACATATTCGTCACCGTCATTGGATATTACGTCTCTGACCGACGTTCAGGTGTACACCGAACACCACCTGACATTCTGGTAACAATTGAAACCTTTGTCGACTTAAAGGTCCTCGGCTCAGAACAACAATAATGCAATCACATACTAACGCGGCGCCACGTTAGCAGATTTATCAACGTCCGACCTTACTCTATAGCAACTCCCTAACAATGCTGGCACGGGATGTCATACACTATAGAGATACATTCCAGTTCGTCGTCATCCGCCTCAGAATAGGACTTGAACCTACATATAACGTCGTGATTTTGTGCGGCTGGGGAGACTCGAACTCCCACCCCCTTTCGGGGACCAGTCCCTCAAACTGGCGCGTCTACCATTCCGCCACAGCCGCATTTGCACAGATTTTGGATTCGCTTCTGTACTGTGCTCAGGCTAGTTTGTCTACCTTTTAATCGGAACGAGCATCGGTCTTATTGACTGCTTCCACCACCACAATACGGTGCAATCCGCAATTGTTGGATGGTTTCCGTTTTTGCCGAATCGTGCGAACCTGACCGTTCCTGCCGGGCGTTGGGTCTCGCCGCAGGAAGTCCCGCTCCTAGTGACCAACTTCACGGGACAGGGGTTGCGAAGGGCAGGATTCGAACCTGCGACCTCTGGCTTATGGGACCAGCGAGCTACCACTGCTCCACCCCGCAATATTTTGACACCAATGGGGAGAGTCGAACTCCCATTCCGCTCGTTACGTACCGAGGGCAACCTTTACGAAGAATGACCTTCCTCTTCTACTCCCGGAAATTTGATCAGTCTTTCCGGTCCGCGCTGGTATACCAGATTCCCAGTCACATGGTGTTCATTGGTAGCGGGTCGGGAAGTCGAATCCCGTATCTAGAGGTTATGAGCCTCTAATGATTTCTAGACTCTTGTTTAAGAAGTCCCTATCCGTTTCACTCCCCCGCAATTTTCAGATTTGGCACGGGTGGTAGGATTCGAACCCACGTGAGACTTACGTCTGCTGGTTTTGGAGACCAGTGCCATCAACCGCTAGGCGACACCCGTGTATAAGTTTGGGATATTTATTCTGGGCTTTTCGTCGTGTTAGACGTGTGCAGAAACCGGTACCGCTGCCCAGCTCATTGCAAGCCTGTTCTCAAATGCAGGTCTCACTACATTATTTTGTCACTTGCCGTTTCTCCCTTCCAGCACAGATCAACGAGACTATGTTTCTGTACTGAAATTTAGACATCTATGATTGATTCGAACAATTCCTCCTGCTTTCGCGGCAGGCGTGCTACCTTTACACCACAAGATGTGTCCTCGCGTCTGTGATACTGACAATTTTTATTTATCAAAAAACACAAGGGTCGTTTGAGCACGACCACGTCAGCCATCATTGGTATCACATCCGACCTGGTACTGTTTTGAGCTCTCATAAGTCCAGGAATTTGGTAGCGGGTAGGAGAATCGAACTCCTCTTCCAAGAATGAAAATCTTGTGTACTAACCACTATACGAACCCGCCATGCTGCCTTTTTACTACTCCCAGGAAGGCTAACCTGTCCGTTATACGTTGCACGAATAACAACTTAAAATCGCGAAAACAACGCGAATCAGAGGTTGTTATGATCTACGTTCCGGCGTACGTTCCGGCAATTCTTTGATTACTTTGCCTGATCTTCAGCGGCATCAACTGGAACATTTGTGATGCGACGGTCAATCTCGAATGTAAGACCTGTGAGGGTTTCCTTCACATATCCCTTAATGTAAATGTCGTAATGACCGGTAAAAGCATCAACGGCGACTGCTCCGTCAACCCACTCGTTGACACGTGCGGCTGCATCAGCAACCCTTGCATCGTTTGAAGCGAGAGCCTCATCGAGAACGTATGACTGTACTCCTCTGAGGTTGACAGCTTCTGTCACATTTGTCCAGCCGAAATCGAAGTTGGCTGCACCGTCCACACCGAAATGCCCACCAGTAAACTCAACGGTAACGGCTGCGTCGGTGTTTCCTGTTACAGCAAGATCATACTCGATTCCGAACTTTGCATCATTGTTGCACGAAGTGCAAGATGCCGCAAACAACATTGTGATCGCAGCAAGAATAATTGTAAAAAACTTACGCATAAAATTTAATTTATTTTGTGAAAAAAGTTGCGGAGTTGGCAGGATTCAAACCTGCGATGACCATCAGATGAAACATCGAGCCAGGCGTTTTCCAAAGGCAACCACACCTGAGTCTTCTGCCATTTTCAACATCGATGTATTTTCAACTATGGTGTTGCGCTCTGAGCGCATCTTACAATTAACGAGGGCTTGATGTAATCTCCCCACGACCTTCGATCTCTCAGCCACAACTCCAGTATGCTTTTGCGGATTTGCATTAACCGTATTGGTAGTGAGGCTTTATCGCTTCTCACCAAGGCTGCGTCTGGCTTTACAGACGGATTCTTCACGTGAATTAAAAATTTAGATCCGGCATCTTCATAGCGGTGACTCGATGGGCGGCTCGTCAGCTCTCTTCCGCACCGATGCTCACTATTTATACTGTCAGTTTCTCAGTATCCTGACCAAACTGTATTGTTAGAGGTATTTTTAACGTGCTCCCTCCTTTCCCACGTATTTGCGGCAGTGACTCCGCATCAACCGTTTACTTCACTGCTCACGGTCAACATAGCAGGGCTTTCGCGTGAGTAACAACCTCACATGGCTTTACATTACTGCAAAGACGGCACCGCTGCCGTAGCCACATCCATAAGACATTCGCTACTAAAGGTTCGTCGCGTGGACTCTAGAGATTAGGTCGTTTAACGGACTAGTTGTCGGTACGACCACCTTATCGCAACTACTCATTGTTACTCCAGATTCGCTTATTCCTTATGGACATATACAGACAACATCGGCACCGCGCTGAATTTACGTTTTAATCTTGAATGTGGTCTTAAGCAGAGGCATCTGTTCGTCCCGTTTAATGGGTAAGCTTGCCGTTTAACCACTCCGCCGCTCTCGGTTCTTATTGCCTAACGAATTTGTCTGATGTTTTTACGGATCAGCATTAACCGTATTCACGCCGAACCAGCAAGTCTGGCCGACTACTTTTATTGTTTAACGTGGAGTAGACACCCTGTCAGAACAGACTCGCGATAACGTCCGCTCACTCATAACTCCATTACTGAGGTGTTTTCCGTTTTAGGCAGAACACCAAACCTAATACACAACCATCACCAGCAAAAGTTTTATTGCAGTTGAACCTTGCAAGAGCATTGTCATAGTATCCCATATGTGAACTCGATCATTCGACCTGAACACGGCGACAACCGATTTTTTACACAACCTACTATAGTTGCAACGCCTCGCGGCGATTCGTCCATAACTATGACAACACAATCCAACCACATCTGTTTTAAACTACGTACTCCAATGCGAGCCCGCCTCCGATTTTCACGGCGATCTATGATGCTGTTAAGTCATGAGGAGTTATCCTCTGCGACAAATGATTTTGATGGTACCGGACTTGAACCGACAAGTTTGGAACAATCTACTGCTCTTCCACACCGTTTTTCTCCATGAGTAGAAATATTGGATAAGAACAGTCGTGTTTACCTGTTTCCACCAACCATCAAACAGATTGTGTTATTGTTATAAAAAATAAATCAAGCGTTTTCGACCTGTATATTCACATACCATTTCAGGTAAACTACCGCTTACGAGTCTGACTCTCTGCTCGTGCGCGGGGTGGTTGTCGATCCACCGTTTCTTGATTTGATTAAAGAGCATCACTCCGTTTCGAACCAGAATGAATTGTTACCTGGCGTGCTTGTCTGTCCTATACACCATTGTCCTGTAACGAGCGATGAACCCCCGTTAGCCTCACGGGTCCTCACCTCCAGGTATCTCTTATTGGTAGCGACCTACGACTTCCACGTAAATACCCCTCTATGCATGGGGCGTGATAACTCCAAACCTGTTTCTTACTCCTTATCGAGATTGTGCAATCTGTCAAAGTTTCATACTAAAGGACTCAGTCAAACCATCACAGGCGCTAGCATTTCCTGCTACATTGATTGAACTTTTTACAGGCTCATATTTCACTAAATCGCAAATTTCTAACTGATTTATTATCAGTATTTTTGCGGTGCGTATGGGAATCGAACCCATCTGAATCTCCTGAGTGACAGTCAGGCGTCCACACCATGCAGACCCACACACCTATTCGATTTTAATTGTCCCGTTTTCTATTAATTTGTGATGATTAGGGCACACCCACATAAGATTGTTTTTATCATTTATTTCTGAAATTTTTGAATGTGGATCAAAATCTTTTATTGCTTTTATGTGATGAACCTCTAATATTGAATCAAGCTCATGGTTATGACAAATTTCGCAAACTTTTTCTCTTGACTCGTCTTCCAATAAAATCTTTTTTGCCATTTTTCTTATCTCTGTACATCTAGATGCCAGATATGGTAATCTTTTGTCATACCCAATGTAATACCCAAGCTCTCTATTTAACATTTTATATGATGATCTCTCTTTACTGCAATTTTTACAAAACACAGAAGAAGCAGACTTTCTTCCACCGCACTCTGGGCAAATTTCAGACGTTGATTCTTTTTTTCGTTTTGGATACTGTCTATTATTATATTTTGCTGAACAGCTTCTACTGCAAAAGAATTCAGAGTTTTCTTTTATTTTCTTATTATATGTGTATTTGCTTATTTCAAATTCTTTCCCACACTCTTTACACAGAACCTTTACAACATCTTTTTCATGGTCTAATCTTGAACACCGCTGTGAACAATATAACGGAATAACTTTTTTGTTTTTTGACAAATATCTTTTTGATTTATAAAACGTTGCTCCACAACGCTTACATGTAAACTCAAAAACATCACCACTTTTCGCATTATTGTAATTTTCTTCAGTAAATACCATACTATAACATTTTGTTTTATTATTTATTTCGAAAAACATAAAATAAAACAAAATTTCGAAAAAAAATTGCACCGCACAGCCATTATTGTTTAATTCTAACTTTATAAAAAAGTTATCGTTGTTCCTGACAATAAGTATTCCTTCTTAGGCTACGTTTGCTAAGGATGATGGATTCGAACCACCGACCCATGCTGGATCAAAGTAGGACTAACGTTTGAAAAACGGATTCCTCACACCAGCTGCTCTTCCACTGAGCTAATCCTTAATGTGAATCAAACTCAACTTTCTTAGGCTACGTTTGCTAAGGATGATGGATTCGAACCACCGACCCATGCTGGATCAAAGTAGGACTAACGTTTGAAAAACGGATTCCTCACACCAGCTGCTCTTCCACTGAGCTAATCCTTAATGTGAATCAAACTCAACTTTTTCTCATATCACGCAGTTTCACAGCTGTACGAAGCGCTGCGCCGAGGGATGAGTCTTATAACCTTTAGGAAACAACCCGAGGACGATCGTCGTTTGCGCAGTGGTTGTAAGTGATATTGTTTGATTCAGTATTGCTGCCCGGGAGAATTTCGAAATCTCGACCCCCTGATTAAGACGCTATGGTTGGACTCGAACCAACATATTCAAGAAAACTTGATGCAAGTTCTTAGCTTACACCGGATTATAGTCCTACGATCTACCTATGAACCACATAGCGTTCGATTCGTCACAGTGAATCAATCTGTGTCAGTCAGGTGCTCTGCCTCTGAGCTACCGGGCAATATGCAAGGCTGATTGGTTGGCTCAGCCTTGTGAAGCCTCTGTGCATCTCCTACCATTGGTAGAAGCCATCAGGCAAGATTGAATTATCGTGTTTGGATCAACCCTGCGAAAACCTTTAGGTGATGAAATCACCAAACCGTACTCTCCACGGATTAGACCAAGTTCGCTTTCTTTTAGTGTGTGTAGGAATACGCCTACGTGCGCCAACCTGATGAAACTTACACCTCAACTTCGTCCGCATGGTTGCCAACCATATTATCCCTGATTACATTTTTGGAAAACCTTCTAGAAAAATTATCCAAGAATCAAGTTTTCTACCGCGTCGATTAGAATTGAAACCGTATAATTGGGTGGCGATCCTCAAAGCTGAAAATCAATTTAACCGATCTTGCGTTGTGGACATTGTACCTATAGCCAGAGTCCAACCAGCTTATTCCCCGCCTACCGGGGTACTCTTATGTGTCTTCACCGCTTATCGTCCGCTCCATACGGTTAACTAGTATTACATCGGTACGACGACAGTTCGGCGTTCAGTTTGCTGCGACCGAGACCTATAGGCGAAACTCTCTAAGAATTTGCAACTTACAAAGAGAGCCAATTCAGTTGTATGTGTTCGACTGAATTTTGTGACCGTATAAAGAAACTTATGGGTTTCAATTTCTTGCTTCAACCTATCGCTACTTTTTAGCATAACATTTCTGTTTGGTTCATCCATAGTTGGATAGTCCACAAGCGTAAATTCGGAAGTACGGCTACCTATTTTTTAATTAGTGACCCCGACGGGGCTCGAACCCGTGACCCCAACATTGTGCTCTAATAAAGTTACGATCTTTCTAAGTGACCAAATCTTTAGAGCAGAGATTTTAATCAGTTTACTCTGATAGAAAAGTGTTGTGCTCTACCAACTGAGCTACGAGGTCTTCCAGATTTCTGAAGCATTTATGTACACTTTATCGACTATTTTAAGGTCGCTCCAACGTGCCCAACCTAGGTACTCCTTCGGAGTGCTCCATACTTTCATATATTCCAAAAATCTTGCGTTGATGTAGGCTTACCTTAGATTTGCACCTCTCAAGGCGGGTTCCGTCTATTCTCGCCACCTCGCTACAGTTTCGAACCTGTAGTATCTTTAAAGGATATTAAGGCACCGGACTTACCGTTATTCCTACTATACCATTTCACACGTGTGCACTACGCGGCAATTTTATACTTGGTAGCACTCTTTGTCACATCATGTCAAATCCAGTGACGGACCCTTCCGTTTGGATTAAGCAAGATATTTTTGTGGGGCTGGGCGGGGTCGAACCACCGACGCCGGGATCTTCAGTCCCGCGCTCTACCAACTGAGCTACAGCCCCGTTTTGTGATTTTTGTATCTGTGTAAAACGCTACTATTACACCACAAATAAATGTGGTAGGGGACTATCACCCTCACTTTCTTCACGATTTGCCACAAACACCGTTCCCCAGTTTTCATCTTAACATTTCATAACTTGGTCCCTCGGCGTTCACGTGCCTATTCCAAAACTCTAGTTTTAAGGAGTAACGTTACCTCTCCCTTAGTGCTCATTATGGCTGTACAACCGTGGTCTCGCACAAGCACCACCGATATTCACGCATATCTCCACGACGCGCTTTAAGGTCGGCGTAAACCGTTTTTGCACAAGTTCGCCATGAGGCTAATCCTGCATATATTTTTAAATCAATATTAATCATAAAAAATCACAACTCAAGAAGATCGAAAAAGGTGTAAAAGCATAACCACCATAAAGAAATTCCGTCATTATGACGGACGGTCTTCCTCTTTCTGCGTATCCCGTATCCAACAATTGATTGTCTAATCTGTCAACGTAGCGGTACATCCGCCACGAACGTTCCTGTATCCGGTAGAACGAACACCGATCAACTGTGGCATCGTCACGGGCTTTACTTTTCCCATAAAACTTGACCAGAAAAATTTTTGTTGTGATTTGCCACTCTCGTGAAATGTTATCGCTTCGTGACTGTCTTGCGTCGGTCCTCTGCATTCTGAAGTTAAACGCGTTCCCTTTGGACTTCTTGGGGCTCTCTCTCCCAATAAATAACACTTCGAGCATCTTGTGGGAAGACCTGTCTAGCAATATCGACACTACGTCGAGGCGAGCACTGCTCGCTGGAAGTTCGCCGCTCTGTTGTCTTCCAATCCCAGAGTGATTCGGCTACATCGGAGGATATATCATTTCACCTCTCTATAAGTCTAACCGGTAGTTCTGTTTTGTTTTTTCAGGCGTACGGATCGACGTTTTATGAGAAATCTTTCATTCTCACCTTACTTTTCCGACCAGACGGATACCGATTTTGTTTTGTAGCGGGTGAAGGATTCGAACCCCCGACCAGATTTTGTCCAGTTCCGGCTTATGAGACCGGCGAGATGACCAACTTCTCTAACCCGCGATATTAGTACGGACGGAGGGACTTGAACCCCCATACACCAATTACGCTGTTAATGACTGTGTATAAGACAGTGGCGATACGTCCGCATTTATCGGTTAAGGACCCTGTCATAAATCCCGAAGCTCGACAACAGTCGAGATTAACCGATTTTGTTTTTATCAAGACCTAAGTCTCGTAATGGTAGCGACCTACGACTTCCACGTAAATACCCCGCTATGTCCGGGGCGTGATAACTCCAAACCTGTTTTTTACTCAGCAAAAAAGTTTGCAACCTTTTCCGCCTTTCATACTAAAGGACCCAGCTAAACCATCGCGGGCTAGCCTCACCCGTTACATTGATTAGACTTTTTACAGGCACATATTTCACCAAATCGCAAGTGGGAAGTGAGGGACTCGAACCCCCTTACTGTAAGGCCAATACGACAATTTGTAAACAGGGCGGATTTACAGTCCGCTGCCGTTAACTTCCCATATTCATATTCACTTTATGCTTTGTCGGAGCGGCAGGACTCGAACCTCAACCTCTCGGCTTGTCCGACTGGATTTACAGCGAGTTTTACCGGTGCCTCATCAAACCAGCCTTTGCGAGTGCTCTACCATAACTGAGCTACACCCCGATTAAATAAAGCACAGATACTCGTTCCTGTCTACACGATCCTTCATATTCAGCAGGAACTCACCTTGGTTCGGGGACGGATTTCGTATTTCCCCTACATCCTATACCATACCTGATTCCATTTTTCGTAACCGACAAACGCTTAGCGAATAGTCCAAACGTCGCAAAATGAGTTTAAAGTTAACCTCAACTCGATGCGAAGAATCTTTTTGACCTCTCTATGCTTTATTCTTTGTCGGGGTGACAGGGCTCGAACCTGCGACCCCATGGTCCCAAACCACGTACTCTACCAACTGAGCTACACCCCGATTAGAAATCTCCCTCTACTACATAAATTCTCCGTCACGCTCATCAGAGCGAAACAAAATTCATATGCACCAAAGAAAGATTTGAAATGAACCAGGAATCGGATGATAGTCGTGTCGGGGTGATATTTACTCTCCTCCCATGGATGGCGAAGGCTAGACCTCATCCAGGTCCACCGCCCGCTTTCCTACGATTTACGATTCTTAGTTCTTATTTAAGGATTCACCCGCCCGCCGATTACTGTTATCCCTCATCATCCTCGGATTGGGAGCCCGATTCAGGAGAGTCTACGTTCACAGAGGCAATCAAAGCATGCCGAAACAAGGCGGTAAATGTCGGGTGACGAAACGCTTTGTAACGTAACAACCGTATAAAGAAACTTATAAAAACTTATGAGTTTCAATTTCTTGCTTCAACCTATCGCTACTTTTTAGCATCACATTTCTGTTTGGTTCATCCATAGTTGGATAGTCCACAAGCGTAAATTCGGGAGTACGGCTCCCTATAATACGGAAAACTTTCAGAAAAAGAAATAATTTTTCGTATTTTTTAATAAAATTTCATTTAACAGTTAAATACCCGATGTAAAAACGTGGACCGGCGGGAGACATAATTCTCAGGGCCGGGAAATCGGCGAAAACGCCGCAATAAAATCGACCGCAATCGGACAGCGATGAACATGATTCCGCAGATAACAGGCGGATCCTTAACGCGAGGGGATGGATGATTGTCCATAGGGACCGCTCTCATCACATCCATCCCCAACGTCTATTTTTGCTCGCAACCGTCAACATCACGTATCGAGTTGCGAAATTTGATTCGTTTTGTCAGTATTGTCAAAGAACTTCCCGGTCAGACCGGAACTTTTTGCAAATGTACGGAATTATTTTTAATTTTCCAAACAATTTGCGATTTATTTTTGATTCGTCAGGAACAATGTCCTTCAGAATTCTGTTGCAAATATACGCTTAATTTTTTAATTTTCCAAACATTTTGGTGGAAATTCTCCACTTTTTGTGCAAGTCATTGAAAGTCTTATGTTTGAAATTTTTTCTTTTCTTCCTGTTCCTTCTTCAGAACCGTTCTTCAAAAGTTCTATTTCAGAAAACACATATCCTTTCTTAACAACTCTATACTTAAAAAAGTCTTTTATAAAAACGTCACCAACTTTTACATAATAATAATCTACAAATCCTACCAGTATCATAAAAGCCGCACAGATTATCAACATTTCTCCTAATACCATATTATATTAAATTACGTTTAAAAAATAAATCCCTCTCGATTTTGTCGGAAGGGATTCGTGGAGTTTGTGTTGTATGTTTATGCGTCTAGCGCGAATTGCCTTCCGTTATTTTTTGCGTACTGGGTCCTTTGATCCTTCGCATAGTGAACCTGCATACCATTTAAGGTTTGCTGGCTCCATTGCAAAGATATTTCTCGAACTGCGCATTGAAAGGTCAATTGTGTTGCGTTTTACTATTTATTGCAAAAAATTCAGAAAAAATTAAAAAACCAAATCAATCGCAGTTAAATTTGCAATCAGAAGCGTCAAAACCAGATGGAGTATCTCTAATATTTACTCATTATAATGAATGTTGATTAAATTTCATTGTAATTTTTCACTATTTGCAAATGTACTGAAATTTTTTGAAATAAATAATAAAAGTTGTATAATGATACACATTTAATATGCAGTTGGTAGAAAAGCACACAATCAGGTATACACATCCTTTGTACAGAGAATGTGACAGATTATGCTTTGCCTCCAAGAATATCTATAACCAAACATTATATCTTATAAAACAGGAATATGAAACCTCAAAGACTTACAACGTATTGAATGATTCCTACAGATATATGAAGGATAAGGATTGCTTCTCCCAACTCCCCCAGAAAGTTGCACAGGCGACGCTCAGGTCCGTACATGCGGTATGCCAGTCGTTTTTCGGATTGCTGCGAGTGGCGGATAAAAACGGACAGGTCAGTTTCCCTCATTATTTGCATAAAACCAACGGCAGGTACGTAGCCACGTTCAACAGCCAAACGTTATCCAAGAAGGTGTTCACAAAGGCACATAAAATCAAACTGTCCCAGTGTAACGTGGAATTCTATACAAAGATAGACGATTTCAAATCAATAAACTGTGTCAGAATAGTTCCAAGGCTTGAACAATATGTGATAGAAGTTGTGTATACCTTTCCTGATACCGAGCCTCTGAAGTCGAACAGAATTTATGCATCAATTGACCTCGGCGTAAACAATCTCGCAACGATAACGTATTCGAGCGGAGAGCGTCCAAAGATTATCAACGGAAGACCGCTGAAATCAATGAACCAATATTACAACAAACAACTGTCCCATTATAAGTCGAAACTTGAAAAAATAAACGGACAGAAATCTTCGCATCGGATTAAGAGGCTCACAAACAAAAGAGCGAACAAAGTCAACGATTATCTCCATAGAGCCAGTAAGTTTATTGTAAACGATATAAAGAACAAGGGAATAACGACTCTTATAATAGGAAAGAACGAAGGGTGGAAGACCGAGTGTAGCATAGGCAAAAAGAACAATCAGAATTTCGTTCAAATACCCCACAGTAGATTTATAGAAATGCTTTCATATAAATGCGAAAAGGCGGGGATTAAGGTAAAACTGCAAGAAGAAAGTTATACAAGTAAGTGCAGTTTCATAGACAATGAAGAGATATGTAAGCACGATGTTTATTGTGGAAGAAGGGTGAAGCGAGGACTGTTCGCTTCAAAGAAAGGCGTGAAAATAAACGCCGACGTTAACGGGAGTTACAATATTCTTCGAAAAGCAATCCCAAGCGCATTCAGCCATGGGATAGAGGGTTTAGTAGTTAACCCATTAGTTGTTGAACTATAAACGAAAGATTTAGTTGATTCTATATTTTACTATATTTTTCGGAACTATTATTCGTTTATCGGAATCTTGCATGAATACAGGAAACACAACGGACAACTTTAATCTGAGAGTAAGATCTTCTATTTTATAAAAAGGAGAACAACTGAAAATATTATCATATGGATCGCTGTATATGTCATACCTGTCATCCATCTGTGACGGCATTTTCCTCATTATATAACGAGCTCTCATCTGCGAACAATATTCCTCTGCATCGAATATCCTGCAACCGAGCATCAAATGTTCTACCTTATAATCAGAATCCAGTACATTGCTGCAATAGTCTACTGCAATCATGCAATCAATCGGCTCCTTATAATCATACTCGTCCTTTTTCTTGAAATAATTTATAAGATAATCCGCTGACAGAGATGGCTGAGGATTCCACCAAGTATATACTTCTTCGTTTGTATAACGCTTATATTCCATTATAATTCTTCCTGGTTTATTCTATATCTTTTGGCGCTGACATACTTCTTATTCCTTTCGTCAAGGATTCCATTGGCGTATGCCCGTCTGTTTCCAACACCGCACCCAGCGAAGAATCCTACGATAAAGAAAACAAATATCAGAACAATGAGTATGGCATTCAATTCGATAGACATTTCTATAAATTATTTTTTGCAAATATACTGATTTTTGATAAATAAAGAAACAAAAAACAAATCAACATATGAAAAAAATTAAAGAGATTCTTCTTTACATCTGGCAGCTTCCGCAGAACATCCTTGGATTGCTTTTATTGCTTTGGTATAAAATTGTAGATGGTAAAAAATTAGTCCACTACACAGATTATAACGGAATACAATATTGGGCAACCCCATCAATGCCGTCTGGAATTTCTTTAGGTAAATACGTAATATTCTTCTATCAATACCACAGCTACACCGACTCATTCAAACATGAATATGGTCATACAAAGCAGTCAAAAAAAATAGGTTGGTTTTATTTGCCTATAATCGGTTTACCCTCTCTGTGCGGTAATATATTGGATAGAATATTTGATCTTGGATATAAATTCTACTATAGTCAACCGTGGGAAGCTTGGGCTGATAAGGAAGGTGGAGTTAAGAGAAAATTCTGAAAAGAAAGAGGACTTTAATCAGTCCTCTTTTTTATTACGGAAATCCAGGTATACCGAAGCATTTCTTGGCTGACGGTTCAAAAGATGTTAGAAGGTGTATAAGAAATCTTATGTTTGTAGGAGTAAGTTTCTCATATCTTGGAAGAGGTTCGGCAAACGCGAGCAGCAGAGTTTCAGACACCGTCTTGATTACATCCTTTATCAAATCAGGATTAAATTTATCAATAGGTCCAAAATCTCCTATGCTTAATCCGGCTTCAGATGCTGCTGATGCCGCGCCGGCCGCGCCAGCGGCTGCGATTTTTGCAAACTTTGATGTGGCATATGCTTCCTTCAGCTTTTTAATAGCTTCATCTATTGCCTTTTGAACAACAGAAGGTATGCTCATATAATTGTCATGAGTTGTCTTCTGCATAGTTACACTTAGACCTGGAGCAATCATAAGTGACTTTGGTGTCATAAAGAAAGCCATTCCGTTTCCTTCTATACCACCTATAGAACCAAGAAGTGTATCTATCAATGTCAGTATTATTCCAAGAGCCGACAAAATTGTATTCATCACAGTAGCTAAAGCAGACAGCGCGGACAAAACCGCATTGATAGGGGTTGTTAGCATAGATCCTTTTCCTTTCATCACCCACAGAACAACTCCTTTACATATCTCTGCTATTTTTCTTGTCAATATCAACTGAATCTTTTTCAATCTGAGTTTCAATATCTGAAACTTCTTCATTATTATTCCGAACAGGTTGAAATCTTCAAGACCTGGAGCTACGCTAGCCATAGAATCTTCTATCTTTTCTGTTGCTGCGTCTACGGCTCCAGAAATTTCATCCTTCGCTTCGCTGACAGCTTCACTTGCAATTTCACTGGCAGTATCCATAACGTCTTGCGCTAATCCAGTTACAGCTTCAGTTGCACCGGACAACGCCGTTGTAACACCGTTAACCAACTCTTCATTTATTGATACAACTTCAGACGCAATATCTTTTATTGCATCAATCACTGGAATTACATTACAAACATCACGATCTTCCGGAATGGCATCTTTAGCTATGTTCTGTATGTTTTGTATAGATTCTTCTATATTTTCTACAGAAGTAAATGCGTCAAGAAGCATTTTCTCAACGCGTTCAAGCTCAGCTTTTCCTACTTCAGATAATTTGGCTTTTACTTCAATGTCCATCTCTTTATTTATCCTTTCCTGTTTTCTCGCCACTTTCGCGACAACTTTCGCAACATTGTGTCGGGAAAGACATCACAGATGTTTGTATTCAAGATTTTCCCGACAGATAAATACATTATGAGCAAATGGTATAAACTTACAACAAGCGACAAAATTACAAGTGAAGGAATAGAAAACGTCTATGACCTTCACAAGATCTTCGTAGATGGTGTAGATATAAACAAGAAATATTTTTCTGGAAAAGAGATAGATGATATATTCCACACAACAGGATTCTATGAGGATGATGAGGGGGAAATGTGTTTTCTTAGACACAAAGGAGATCCAAAGGTCGTGATAATAACAACTATCGGAGGAACAAAAATATATGAAGGAAATTACCTTGTTCTAGAATCAAAAGAAACTCACGTCATCCCGGATGGAAATGGAAATGAAAACGACTATCTGAAACTTTATTCGGATGACTCAAGGTACACATACAACTATTTTGGGTTCAACGGAAAATTTATATCTGAACGTTTTTATAAGTTTCTTGGGGACGTGCCCGGTTCTACATCTCTCTGTGGAATGGATGCGAACGATAAATGGGTTCTGATTAGTAAAGAGACAGGAAAGGCTATAACCGAAAAATATGACTCGTTTGATTCAAACACAACAAAACTTTCAAGATGTGCAGTTAAGGTTGGAAACATCGGAGGAAACCTCGGAAGGGTTTACAACTACATAGACGCCAACACAGGAGAACCGTTATTTGATAATTGGTTTGATTATATGAAAGAATATGATATCAACCTTTTACCGGATTTCGCATCGAGCAGATCGTCAAAAACAAGAATCATCGTTACGGTAGAAGATGTTAACAACAAAGATACTATACGGATATTAAATTCTTCATTATCTACAATAAAGATAAACATTCCAGATGGATACGAAATTAATAACTTTGGAACACAACGTCTCGGAAGAGGGCAAATTGCAGCAGTTAGAGTCCAAATACTAAATACGAAAAACGGAAAAAAGAAAAACAATTTCATAACTTCTGGTGGGCTCGTTTCAGATAGATGGTTTGATACATATATTACAATTTCCGGAACAGATTATGTAAAACTTACAGACGGAAACGAACTTACAATAATGGGGGCTAATTCATTAGGTATATTAACAGACGAAAATGGAGGATGGTTTAAAGATATCGTGTTCAGGGATCCGATTGAAAAAGGAATACAATATATACTGTGCAAAAACGCAGAAGGAAAATGTAACGCATTCGTAGTAAAATCCTTCGGTGTTATTGCATCCAATAAACAATACGGGTGGATTCTGGACGAATGGGTTGATGACATAAGAATTTCAAAAGATCCAATATGGAAAGAAAACAGAACATCAAAGGGAGGACAGAGCCATTATGCGTTATACACAAAAATAAACGGAGAAAATTACCTTCTTTATGGTGAATATATCATAAGGTGTGATTACATTACAGGGTTCCGTGATAATGATTATCTCCTTGTTTTTGAAAGGAACGAAAAATTTAATTTCCTTTCTACATTCGGGTATAACGGAAAAGAACGTTGGGGATACGGAAAACTGCCGGAAGATGTTTCCGCAATAGAGGATTTGAAATTCGACATGAAATATTTCCGTGTTTTCTTTGGAGACGATCCGAACACTTATACTTGCAGATTGGTGAACAGGGAATCGATGGAATTCGCATCCGATTTTGTTGATGATATTGAAGTTGAAAACAAGAGTCAGGATGAAAGAATTTTTAAACTTATAGTAGATGGTAAGGTAATAAAAACAGTTGAAGATAAAAAATAAAAAACAACCGATATCGGTTGTTTTTTATTTTACAACTGTATTCTGCTGTTTAGAACCTGCGACAAGCTCTGACTGCTTTCCTGTCTTCAAGTTTTCGTTCGCTGACTGAAGACACAGCCTTTAGCGCTCCTTCTGGAACTTCTTCGGTTTTTCCTACTGGAAGACCTTCAAGGTTTGCAAGATAGGCTTCAGCCATATCCTCTATTCTATCCTGATTTGAATATTCTGGAACTTGGTATCCTTTTTCAGGAAGAGCAACTTCACCTTCAAGCTCTTCACTTGTGGTTTCATCTGATTCAGCTTCGTTTTCAGCAGATTCTTCTGGTTCGGCTACTTTATCTTCTTCTGCCTTTTCTTCCGATTCTGCAACTGTTAAAGAACCTTCTTCATTCTCAGCTACAGGGTTTACTGCAACCGGTTCAAGTTCTTCCGAATCCTTCTTTTCATCAACGATTGATTCTTCGACATCTTCTTCACCCTTTTCTTCCTCGACAGGAGCAGATGTCTCTTCTACTGGTTCTTCTACAGCTTTCTTTGATGATGCTTTCTTAACTTCAGAAGCCTCTGCTTCTGCCTTTTTTGTACTAGTACGTGCCATTTTATTGCGTTTTATTTTATGTATTTATCCTTTATATTTCAACTTTGAAACTAACATATTATATTCATCCATAGACTTCACCTTCGATATCGCTATCAATGTATTAAGATTTCTAGCTGCAAAGTCTATAAGATCATCAAGATCTTTTGTTGTTACCAAATCGTGCTTTCTTGGAAGATTTTTGATTTCCGGATTCTCTGACAACGTTATTGAAGAAAATTGAGTAGATTCTTTCTGATCTTTAGACGCTCTAAATTTTATACGAGGTCCATGTCTAATCGGAACACCAGGATCTATCTATATATCAACAGGAAGACCTGTAGTTTCGGATTTCAATTTTCCCATTTCGAGAAGAAGATTCGTACTTTCGGCAACCATATAATTTTGTTTAGAGTATCTTAATATGTCCGCCATTTCAAATGAATCCAAATTTCCGTCGGCGAATTGTTTTATGCTATTCTTATGTGTAACAACAAACGATTTTAATGATATCAATTCATCATATGTTATAAAAATTTCGTAATCCTTTACTGGTATATCTGGGTTATCAGAAACAGTTAGCGGAAGACATTTTCCATCTCCGTTTACAAAGTATATCCATAACGGATGTTTCAGTATCTTATATGAACCGCTTTCATCAAGATATACGTTAACTGGCAGACCGGTTAATTTTGTGTCAGCTATAAGATACATTATCAAGTTGTCCTCGTGCTCTGAGAAATATTTTTGAAAATCCTCATACCAAGGATTTCCTTTATAAGACCTTGATGCAATGTCTTTTATTATTTTGTCAATCTTTCCCATTATTTCTTGTTTTTCTTATCAAGAATTTTATCACAGATTCCATACTCAACCGCCTCCTTTGCTGACATCCAATAATCTCGATCCATATCCTTGAAAACCTTATCGTAGTCTTGACCGGTTTTTTCTGATATGATTTGAACAAGCTCTGCGCGAGCCTTCTCAATTTCCTTAGCCTCTATCAAAATATCAGAAGCCTGACCGCGAGCGCCACCAAGAGGTTGATGAATTAAGACTCTCGAATGAGGCAATATAGAACGTTCACCTTTTTCTCCTGAGCAAAAAAGAACAGCAGCCATGCTTGCAGCCATTCCTGTGCATATAGTTGCAACCTTTGGTTCGATTATCTGCATCGTGTCATAGATTGCCATGCCGGAAGTTATAATTCCTCCAGGACTGTTTATATACAAAGAGATTGGTTCATCGTTCAAAGAAGACAGCCATAACAACTGCGCCTGAATAACGTTCGCAACATCATCGTTGATTTCCGAACCAAGAAATATTATTCGTTCCATCTGCAATCGACTGAACACGTCCATAGCAGCAACATTGAGTTTTCTTTCCTCGATGATTGTTGGATTTATATACGTCGATTTCAAATATTGTTCTGTTGTCAAAGAAGATATCCCTCTTGACAATGCATATCTTTCAAAATCATTCATTTTAACTTAAGTATTTCTTTTGCTTTTTCTATATCTTCCTCTGTAAGTGCGGTTTCGCGGTTAGTTTGTATAAAATGATTTACCTGACCAAGAAGCATATCCGCATCATCATCAAATATAACATATTCAACATCGTGCGGTGTGTCTCCCCATTTCGTGCTCGATCCAAAATTCTCAACTAGATATTCATCAATCTCTGATCCACGGCAAATCCAGTCCTGCCAATAATGGTTTATGGTTCCTATTATTGGAATTTCACATCCTAGTTCTTTCAGCGGTTCTATTGCCGTTGTTCCCCATGATGATGAAATTAGAATTTCGACACCGTCTCCTTTCAGTCTATTAAGCAGCTTTACTTTATCAGGATCCATATACCCGTGACCTGGCATCTCGTCTCTACGAACACCGTCATGATACGAGTTGCAGAGAAAATCAAGAGATGCCATCACACCATCTATGTCAAGAAAAATTATCCTTTTCATTTCTATATTCCTGTGTGTCCAAATCCACCGTCTCCTCTTTCTGTTTCATCGAGTTCATCGACTAGCGAGAATACACACTGTTCATGTTTCGCTATGACCATTTGGGCTATTCTGTCTCCTTTCTTAACGATAAAATCTTTATCACCAAAATTAGCCAATATGACCCCTACTTCACCACGGTAGTCGGCGTCCACTGTTCCAGGCTCATTAAACACTATCACTGAACGTTTTAATGCAAGCCCGCTCCTCGAACGAACCTGTGCCTCATAACCAGCAGGAAGTTGTATGAACAACCCCGTCGGAATTAACCTGACTTTACCTACAGGAACAACGACATCTGCCGAACTTCTAAGATCCATACCGGCACTATTTTTGGTTTCATAGGATGGAAGTTGATTTCCACTTTTATTTACAACCTTTACTGTTACCATACATTTTGTTTATTTTGTGCAAATATACTGAAATTTCCAAAAAGAAAAAAGAGGCGAAAGCCTCTTTAATCATATTCTCCGTGAATCGGATGTTTTGGAACGTTGTGACCGTAATCGTATTCGTCGTTGTCGTATTCCAACGGATCGTTAATATCGAACTTAAACCCGAGTCGACGTTTACTCTTATCGTCCATCGCTTCAAAACATTCCCCGCACATAGGATATATCCATGATATAGTGTGTCCGTCAGCGTCACCGCCGCATTTATAACAAACTTTTGCGGAAATCTGTATATACTTCCTAAGTATATCAAGAATTTTTCCAGGATAAGAAGTTAAAGTAACATCTATAACTCCAAACTTCTCCTTTATGCATAATGCACGAACGTCTTTTCTTTCACACCTTCGAAGTTCTTTTGAAATTTCTCGGAACATTTCTATGCCAAATCGATTTCTCCACGCTTCCGGTATAGATGTCCAGAACGTATTTTTCTGGATGTTTCCGTTCGAATCGTATGCGGTTAAAAAAGGAAAGACTATTCGGATTATCCTATCCCTTAGTTTTTCTGGAAGCTTGTCCAGAAGATTTTTTTCCGGTCTGTTTTTGTTCATCGTAGTATTGTTGTGTTCTTTTATCCCTATCGTAAGCTTCGAATCCACCATCTGTTCTGATTTTGGCGAACGCTTCCCTGAGATTATACCGTTTTGGACGCTCAACGTCTTTTCCGTTTTTAACATCCTCATAGTACTTCTTCCATTCTTCTTCATCATAACTCATCTTATAAGGAATGTCGGTTTGATAAGAAGACTTGTACGCACATTTCGTTACACCGTCGATGTACATAGAATACTCCCCTTCGTTAAGAGTAATACTTTTCCGCCATGAGAAATTCTTTTTAATGTAATCCAAATAGCGATTCGCAAAAGTCGTATCGATTGATATTCCCCATGTGTGCTCGACAGAAGCCATAAGGGTATTCAGTTCATCGTTGCTGAATGCTTTTACTCCGTATGACTTTCCGCGCCCATTAGTCTTATATCCAAGGAAGAGAATCCCACAATAAATCTGTTCTTTTCTTAGTCTATCAATGATGCTTCTTGTCAGACCAACACCAAGCATCTCCGGAATAAGGTGAGCTACGATATATTTTTTATGAACTCTCTCATACTCGTAATCCTTGCTGTTGTTGAAAGATTTCGTGAAACGTATGAACTCCTGGAGATCAGCATCATCAACAATCGAGACTCCGATTCCATCAACGTAGTTCTTGAAAATCTCATACATCTTTGGATTATCAATCACATCGGTAATGTTTTTTGCGTTGATTGTTACGTTAACTATGTGACCCTTGTTGTTTATAGAACTCAAAATCCTTTCGAGTTCTGGATGCAGAAGTATGTTTCCTCCACCGATAGAGAATTCTACCCTGGTGTCATTAATGTCATTCATAAGTCTGACAATAAATCCTGCATCAGCGTCTGGTTCGGTTGCCTTTGAATCCATGAAGCAAAACGGGCAACCATTATTGCAACGGTTTGTAATTCTCAGGTCAATTAGCTCAGGATATTCAGGGATTGGCGCGTCCGGTGTAGTTGAAAAACGAAGCCTACCGTTCGTCGAGTTCTTATATTTAGGATACACTTCCCCAGTATTTTCATCCTCGTATTCGTTTGTGTGTCCATAAGCGACGTAGTAGTTTCCGTTTTTAACTATTCCGCTCTTAGTGTCAGGATAGTCAGAATCATAGCGGGCGTCATCTGGCAAAGGTTCCTCGGAATGACCATCACATGTTTCATAAACGAAATCAGTTTCATCAGATCCACCGACGATTACAATATCAGGGTTTTCAATAATGTTGCGAATGTATTTGACATTGAATTCAAGATCATTATCCGTAAATGAACCACGGAAATGTCCGCCAAAACTGTCGTCATCTTCCTTCTTTAGTGATTTTGCAATTTTAGGATAGTACTTCTTCATCTCCGGATAGAACCCAGAGAGGATATCAACAAGATCTGAATTATAGAAGATGTAATGGAGAATGTATTTGATTTTTGCCTCCCTGGTTGCCGCAATAGTCCTGTCACAGCGACCGAAGTAATCGTTTTCAAAAACATCAAGGTCCTTGAAAACTTCACCTTCCTTCTTATATATAACAGAATGTGTTGAGGAACTATTCGTTGCAAGCCCTCTACGGAAATTTTTGAGATAGATTGTGTTGAACTTAATCTTCATAACTCATGTAAGCGTCAAATTGTTTCTTATTATATTCTCTTATGTAGTTTATTGTTTTTTTGAACTCAAATGGTGTACATCCGGCATAAACGGCACCATGTTTCTTTTCCGTTGCGTTAAAATCGTATATCCAAGCTACAGCTCCCGCATTGATGTCATCCACACAAAAATGAGAATTGTATCCATCATTGTAGTCTTTCGGAATAAACGTGTTAAAACTTCTCGTTGAAAACGGTACGATAAGAATCTCATATTCCGCAACCTCTTTCGCTACTTTTATACCGTTTTCCTCCTCAAACGAAACTATAAAATCATCGTACGGTCTTCCAGCGTTGCATTCGTACGGAGTATCGTTCCAGTCATCACCTGTCTGTTCGTCCAAAGAGCGTGGAGTGAAAAAAGCAAGGTATTCTCTTTCTCCCTTCAAGTACTCAGGGTTTGGAAGATCCTTAAATCTGAATTTGTCATACAACCAAGGGTTGTTTTTGAATTCTTCATAAGGTATCTTATCGTATTCTTCCTTGAGTTCTGGAGGAAGAGACCACACTGTTTCCGGTATGGTCTCAACGTAGCAAAGCTTGAACTTGTCAAGCTTGTGTGTTAGTTTCGAGAATTTGATTTTTGTATACATTAGACGTTCTCTACGTTTTCTTTGTACCAGGCGTCAAACTCTTTGTATTCGTTAACCCCGACCTTGTCGATTGCAGCCTGAAGGTCTCTATAATCACAGGTCTTTATTTTGACGATGATTCGCTTTCCGCGAGGATCTTTGATTGGAACAACAGGACGAGCGACAATACCCTCTTCAAGGAAATCCGGATTCGCAACGTTTGGAACGCGAGTCTTGAACCCTTCTTTCACCATCGCCTCCGCCTGAGGAATAGTCATTTGACCAAGATATGGAGCAACGTCAAGCCCAAGTTTTTCAGCATATTCATTAAGCATATCGATTGGAATATACCAACCCTGCTGACAGATGTCGAAGATAGAGAAACGGTTGTTCTCCTTGTCATAGTTTCCACCGCACTGGATCTTCTTTCCGAAGAACTCACCGTAAATGTAAACAGGAGACTCTTCAAGTTCAATGGCATATACCCAGGGACGATCTGGTGTAATAACTTCACCATCAAGATTGCGATACATTGGCTGGTTCTTATCGTTTACTATAGGAACGAACTTGGCAGACTCAGGAGGAAACATCTCGGCGAGAATTGGCTTGATTCGCTCGATAACCTGTTCAAGGAAAGCCTTCTGCCCAGTACCGACAATATCCGCCTTATCTGTCTTTCCGCCGGGGAAGCACTCTCCGGTAGAAGGATAATACACAATTTTCGACGAAGTTCCATCTATTTTTGAAAAACAATCAAATTTCAACAATTTTATGTAATCCATAAAATCATCAGAATACTTATCAATAATGATTTTATTCTGAAAAATCTTCCATTCTGATTTTGGAAGTGAAACCCCATCTAAACGATATCTTCCATGTAGAGTGTTAATTTTTGTGTAAGTTTGAGTCTTTTTCATTTTATTCTGTTTTTATACTGTTAATAATATCAATTAAGTATACCTTTAATTTGTCATCTGACAATTCTGTTACATCACACTCCCATATATATAAAACATTGTATCCTTTATCTTCTGCATATATTTTGTGTTCTTGATCTCTTTTCCAAATATCGGATGCTGATATGCGTTTAGTTTCTGAAAAACGAAGAATATCATCTGGTTTATATTTTTTTGGATTCGCGTGCCAAAAATCTCCATTTACTTCGATTAAAACGTGGGTGCCTTTTATTTTAATGTCATATCTATGAAAATAATTCCTAAACTTAAACTGCGTTTCTATTGGTATTCCTATTTCTATAAAAGAATTAACTATTCTGGTTTCTAATGATGATGGTTTTGCTCCTTTTATTCTACGCTCACAAAAACCTTTTAACAAATCTGTCTTTTTTTCAAATGAGTATGAATTCCATCGTTCTCTACTAAATTGTTTATATTCTTCTGTTTTCCAAATATTATCTATTCCATAATGTTTTATAAACGTTTGTTTCTTTTTTTCTTTTACAGAGTTTGTCTGAGAAACATTATCCACCCCATATTTCTTTTTACAGGTTTCTTTGTTTTTTTTATTGGTTATCTTTAACGCAGATTCACGTATACTTCTTAAATGTATTCCGTATATATTCAATATTCTTTGACTGATGTGATATGGAATGTTGTATTTTTTGTATAAATCTGGAAGACTATACATATTTGTTTCGTAATCTTTTATAAGATTATCTATAATGTGTTCTCCATAATTATACTTAACTGCTTTAATAAATTTTTCATTTATTCCACCTGTTCCACAATTATGTAAATGTTTTCCTAAACTTACAAATTCCTTTTCGCAAAAAGGACATTTTTTAAACGTATTCTTTCTCATAGTTTATTTATTCCTAAAATAAACTGTAAGATTGACAAACGTCTATTTTATAAAACCAGATGCAAATATAGGAACTAATTTTCATATTTCCAAATCAGAATCCTATTTTTCTTTTTTCTTTTGTTTCAACCCCAGTATCTTCTCCGTAATGGAAGATGTCAGCCAATGACATATCCTTATATTCATCTTGAAATATTCCCCGTTCATTCAGAAGAACTTTTGTCTTTTCCTTATCAAGTTTGTTGAAAGTATACCTTGCAACACATCTTCCTTTTCTAAGTAAAGCCGGATCTACTCTGCTCAAATCAGAATTGAATGTACAGATAAACTTTATGTTGTAAATGTCGCCTAGAAGACCATCGCTCATGTTGAGAATAGAAGCAACGCTTGAAAGATATCCTCCCTCACTTCTTTTTTCGATAGCCTTTTCACAATCCTCCATTATGAAAACAGAGTTTGCATTATCTAGCATCAAATGGACAAACTCAGGCGACGAAATGTTTGTTGAGAGTGCAGGAGGTATGAAAAGGAATTTCTTTTCACTATGAGTAATCAGATCTCGAATGAGAGTTGTTTTTCCTGTCCCAGGCTCGCCGTTAAGTATAACGATACCACATGTCCGCTCATCTGAATTTATAAAGTCCTTGATGTTCTCATAAACTGGTTCGAAATCATCGTTGTACGTTTTCTTTACATCGATTGTTGTTTCGTTAATTTCAGAATCGACTGTATCGAGACCTCCGTTATGAACAGTGATAAGACTTATCTGTGTGTTCGTTTTCTTTTTCGCCGGAACCTTTGGAATTGACGCCCAGAAAGAATCGCAGATCTTTTCATAATCTACATCTGTTCTTGTTGGGTTGAAATATATTTCCATAGACCCGTCATCAACCATAGCTATGAATCTGTTCGTATTGTCAATGATAATGAACTGTGAGTTTACATACCTATCATTGACATATGCGCCTCGACGTTTAGTCTCCCTCACCTTCTTACCCCTGACATTTTCGCTTCCGCTAGTCCTTGTAAATCTGGTAATGACTTCAACATCTTTATAAACTGTTCCTTTCTTGTTTGAATCAGCAGAAACGTAAGCGCTCTTTATCTGTTCAACACTTATAGATTCAAAATCTATGACAAGCGAATCGGAATCAGAATCAAAATTTACATAGTATGCAGAAGGTATCACGCCGAACAAATCAACGTAAAGTTTTTCCGCACAAATTTCAACATACGGATATCCCTTTGCATTTGACGTAGCCTTTTTGAAATCTTCGAATATTGGTTGGGATTTGCTTTCCTCAACTCCAACTGGTTCGTATTCTAACTTATCGTCTCTCATTATAGATGTACATAAATTATTTTTGCAAATATACTGATTATTTTTTAAACATCTTCGTAATCATCCGAATCTACATATCGAAATCCTTGGAATCCTTTTTGTGGAACAGGTTTCACGTAATGGAATTTTCCTGATCTACTGACATAATATCCGGTTTCCCAACATTTTCCTGTCGTCGTGCAATTGAACGTTTTTCGTTCTCCGACTTCAACAATCGACATCCATCCCTTAACGTACCCGTCGTGGCAGATGTAGCACCTGTCTCCAACATTGATTTTTGGTTTTCCGCTAAGTTTGAAACTCATTATGCTTGAACCATCTTTAACGGTTTCAAGTTCAAGTTCATAATCAGACCATTTATATTTTTTCGGTAAAGTTATTAACAGCGCTTTCATTTGAAAAGTTTTTTAAGTGTTTCTATGTCTTCTTTTTTAAGATCTTTTTTCTTAGGTATCTCACAATCAACTCGTATGATATAGTCTCCCTTGAATCTCGTGTCTCCTGGGTTGTTCGGGTCATCGAACCCCATACCATACATTCGAATCTCCTTTCCGGATTCTGTTCCAGCTTCAATGTGGATTTTCTTTTTTCCTCTTACATAAGGAATTTCAACATCAGCACCAAATACCATATCCGGGAATTTCATCTTCAAATTATACCTTAGATCACAACCATCCCTGTATAAACCGAATTGAGATTCTTCACAATGAACAACAACAATAAGGTTTCCAGGAACCCCGCGATGGGGTCCATCGTTCCCCTTTCCTTTGATAACAAAATATCCATTGTTTGGCATTCCTGATGGAATATCAAACTCGACATCGGATGTTCCACTCTCAAGGCCAGTTCCGTGACAGTTTTCACACTGATCTTTTATTATCTGACCTGTGCCGTGACAATGTGGACATGGATAGCGGCGTTCAATTATACTGTTTCCTTGTCTAATTGTTTCGTAAAACATACCGGTTCCATGGCAGTGTGGACATGGTTCGGTTTCGTTTGTCTCACTTCCTGAGCCGCTGCATCTGTGACAAGTACACAACTTTGATACGGAAATCTTTTTGTGCGTGCCATAGAACATTTCCTCGAAAGATATGTTCACGTCTATCTTTATATCGTCTCCTCTTTCAACGACTCTTGTGTTTCCTTGTCTCCTTGCTTTACCAAAAAAATCTCCAAACGGGAATCCATCAAACGGATCCTCTTGTTGAATCTCTGCTTCGTCAGCTGTGCCATATCTGTCATACATTTCTTTCTTCTTTGGATCAGAAAGAACAGAATACGCCTCGTTTATTTCCTTAAACTTGTCTTCTGCATCCGGCTCTTTTGAAATGTCCGGGTGATATTTTTTTGAGAGAGCCCTAAAAGCGTTTTTTATTTCTTTGTCCGATGCGTTTCTACTTACACCGAGAACATCGTAATAATTTTTATCTAACATAATAAATGTTATTTTACCTCCTTTAATTTTTTAAATAATGTCAACTGATATGATATGGATATTTTTATATCCAATAACTTTATTCGTTTGATTGCCATTTTCGTCTATTTCATATACAGGTTCACCTCCCATCCTTGGTAATAACTTTGGCTGTGAGAAATTGGTGTGTGACGCAGAGATTCTCGACACCGTATAAAGAAACTTATAAAAACCTATGAGTTTCAATTTCTTGCTTCAACCTATCACTACTTTTTAGTGCCTCATTGCTGAGTCTGTCATCCATAGTTGGATAGTCCACAAGCGTAAATTCGGGAGTACGGCTCCCTATTATTCTTAAACCTTCTTCAAGTATATTCAACGCAGCATTGTAATCTCGTTCAATAATTTCTCCACAAACAGGACAAACCCACTGTCTGTCACTTAATTTAAGTTCCTTATTGATATAACCACAATTATGACATGTCTTACTTGAAGGATAGAATCTGTCAACATAAACTATATCTCTTCCATACCATAATGCTTTATATTCAAGCATCCTTCTGAATTCGCTGAAGTTCATTTCTGATATGGATTCTGCCAGTTTATGATTCTTAACCATCCCCTTCACATTTAAATCTTCCATTACTATGACTTGGTTCTCATCAAGCAATGCGTTTGATACTTTATGGAGATAGTTAAGTTTACGATTCCTTATTTTTTCATTCAATTTAGCAAGCCTAGTCCTTGCTTTATTTCTATTGTTGCTTCCTTTCTGCTTTCTTGAAAGTTGTCTTTGCAATTTCTTTAGTTTGTTTTCTTCAGATTTCTTGAAATGAAGATTACCAAAGCATTCACCATCTGAAGTTACAAGAAAATCCTTAATGCCAAAATCAATTCCAATGGCACTATCAGTTGCTTTTAATTTCTTCCTGAAATCGCCATCAACAAGAATTGAAAGGTAATATTTCTCAGAACAATTTCGTGATAGTGTGGCTGAACGGATTCCGCCTTTATTCTTCACAAGATAATTCGTATATTCATTAGAGCATTTAAACTTAATGTTACGGATGTTGGCAAGTGATAATTTATGTGTTGAATAATCATTTCTTTTTGATATCGCCTCCAAAGGAAATCTACATGACTGCTTATTATCATGCTTTGATTTGAACTTCGGAAATCCTTTGTGCTCATTAAAGAAATGAGAATAAGCATCCAATAAATCACGAATGGATTGTTTCAACACCTTAGTATTCTGTTCCTGTAACCACGAATATTTCTCATCCTTTGTGAGTTCATTATGAAAGAAATATCCAAGAGTTGTTAGGTTTTCAGAAGTTTCGTTTTCTTTATATGTGTTTATTTTCTTTTCAAGGCATTGATTATAGACAAACCTATAACACCCAAGCAATTTGTTAATTTGCATTGCCTGTGTATTATTTGGATATATCCTTATTTTCAACGCCTTTAACATACAATATTATTTCTCAACAAAATATTTACATTCCATCCTATCTTTTGATAGTGCACCAGAACTTCTTGCCGAAACCATTCTATACATAGATTTAACATTGCATACGAGAATAATTTTCACTTCTCTTCTGCATTTCAAGCGGCTTTGATTATCCACTCTCCATCTACAATCTCTACATATAAAATCAAGTTTTGCCATTTTTCTTTCTCCTTTCAGCACTTCGTTTTCCGTAGAATTTTCCACTGAAACTTGCCAATAAACTCATCATATCAGCAGCCAATTCTTCTGTGTCAGAAACATCCATACCATTTATTACAATAACCTCACAGCCATAACTCTCAAACATCTTTTTGATAAACTTGAATTGAAACCTGGTCAATCTGTCTTTATGCTCAATAACGAGTTTATTTACTTTCTTGTTTATTATCAAATCCGTCAACCTAACAAATCCGCTTCTGTTATCATTTAATCCACTCCCAACATCTTTGATTATGTGGGTGACAGTCCATTTTTTCTTTGCACAGTATTCAGAAAGTCTTTGTGACTGTCTATCCAAATCTCCTTTCTGTTTCTGTTCATTTGAACTTACTCGTGCATATGTTGCCACACAATCAACAGGTTTTTCAATTTCCTTTACTAAACCAAGAAATTTGTCCAAATCTTCAATCCTGTATCTTCTATGTCCACCAGCGGTTTTAAGCGGTTTTAATTTTCCGCTTTTATCCCATAGACGGAGAGTATCATCAGACACATTTAGATATTCTGATGCTTGTTTTATATTTAGCAATCTCTCTGCCATGATTAAAACTCACCATTATCAATTTTATTAAGGGTGCTAACCACTAACGCCTGTGCATTGTCTAACAACTTCTGAAATTCTTCAGCAGTAATATTATCATCAACTTCAAAAGTGTGTTCATATATGTCACCATTCTCTAATCTATAATGGTCTTTTGTAACTTCAACTACCTTCAACTTCATTTCTCTGAGTTTCTTTGTTACTGTATTTATTTTCGTTTTCATATATAAATAGTTTAAACAACGCAAAAATACGAAAAAACTTTCATAAAAACAAATAGTTTATCGTACTTTTTAATAAATTTTTGTTTAACAGTTAACAACCCAGTTGTGTCTACATAACCGTTGACGCAATCTCCTTAAAAATCTAAACATATTGTATATGTTCTATTATCAGATTTTCGCGTTTCTGCGTTTACTTTATAATTGAACTAATTGTTTAACTTATCAAGGATTTCTTGTGCAAGCGAATTTGCCCTCTCCAAACATTTAAGATGTTCGCGTAGTTCAAGACAAGGCGGTTGGTCGTCTTTTGTAAGTTTGCTTATAGGGACATCTTTATATTTTTCAAACCACGCAATCATCACATCATTACATTTCGTACAATGATGTGGAATTTCTTTCGTAACAGGTTCAAACACACCCTTAACCACCTCTCTCTTTCCAACTACTTTTATATCAGCAGGTATGAAGCGTTTGCAATCTAAACAGGTATAAATCATAATCGTATTGTTTATAAATGTTAAACTAACTCGTTATTATTGAATCTAGCGCATCCACTACATAATCTAATTCATGCTCATTACACCAGTTTTTTGAATTGCACAATCTTGTCTTTATTAACACAGTACAATTCATACCTTCAGCATGTGCATTAAAACCAAAAGCTTTAGTATTATTTCTACTATTTCTACCCTCATCAACAGCATTTGGCATATATGCAGATTTAGCAAATATTAACATGTTTTTTCTCCTAATAATCTCTAAGTTTAATAATTTCTTCAAACTCTTCTTTAGTAGGTTTTCTACCAGCTTCTTTACATTCTTTAATTAACTTTTCAAGAGCTATTACATCAGGATGTTTCTCAAAGGGAACATCAAGCATTACGGAAGGATAAAGAAAACAAAAAGAATCTTTACCACTATACTGCTGAGCATTTTCAAGAAAATATCCTTGCTCTTCAATAAGATACCCTCTACAAGGCATCTCATTATATGTATATAGAATATCTTCAAGAGGAGTTTCTGGAGTAATATCAAAATACTTCTCTATAAAAACTGGTTTACGACCATTCTTTGTAAAGAACTCAATAAGTTTTTGTGAATATTGTGTCATAATTCTTTATTAATTATTAGGAAATGATATACTTGTTTACACCAAAAATGTATATCCTTTCTCTCGCAAGTCCTTAAACTTTTGTTCAAGTTCATTTCTGGAAACCCAAATACCATTGTCCCTAATTTCTATCTGATCTAACTCAAATTTCATAATAATTATAATTTCATTGCAAATATACCTAAAAGAAACGAAACTTCCAAATTTAAATAAAAATATCGCCACAAGTGTAGCGACATTTAATATCTTATCTTTCCAATGTACTGAAATTCAGGTTCGAATATCGTATCAAACGTCGGCGCATTCAGCAACAATTTGTTCCTTAACGAATGTTTTATCATTTCAAAAGAATCCCTCGCCGTCAATCCTGACTGCAACAACGGAATCATAAACGAGAATCTGAACGTAGCTATACTCAGATATTCATAATACCTCAAAACTATTATTATCTGAGTGTTATCATTCAGCTTTGATACGTCGAACTGATCCTTTTCCTTCTTTATGTCGAAATTCTCGAACCCAGGAAACAGAAGTTTTCCAGGATCCTGAAGAAGATTGGAAGTCTCTATTTCGAAGTCAACCCTGTTGTCAACTTTAAGTAATGGGTTCTCATCCGGTCTTTCCGTGTCCGGAGATTCCTTTCTCTGACCTTTCAGTTTCTTTGCTTTCTCGGTTGCCATTAAAATAATGCTTCGCTTTCTTTTTTCTCATTATAAATAAGAACCTCGTCGACTTCGCCTCGTTTTGAACCGATGGAATTTATGTTTCTTCTCGCTTTCACGATATCAACATGGTAGTCTGAATATAATTTCTCGAAGAAATCTCCAGACTTTGAATTGCTCTGAACGAATTTACCTCCACATGAGTTTACATAATCACAAAAGCAGGACAGCCTTATCTGTTCATTATCGTCAAAACCGCCGCTCGTGTAATTTACAAATGAAGACGATTCAGACACTGGTCTATATGGAGGATCGATATAAAATATCACATCAGATTTTTCAACCCTAGCTAAATCAAAAGCCATTTCCGTTTTTGCGTAATCGTCATTCATTATGATTACCTTTTCATTCAACAACACATGACACCTATCGAGATTTTCTTCATCGAAAAGATTGACGTAGGTTTTCTGCCCCCAGGGTATGTTATATTCTCCTTTTGAGTTTACTCTGTACATTCCATTAAACCCGCACTTGTTCAAGAATATGAAAAGTGCAGACTGTCTGATTATGTTTGTTCCTGGATTTTTAATCAATTCATTGAATTCGTCCCTGAACTGAAGATATAAACGTTTCTTATCTTCCTGGTCTCTCCAGCTTACGTTGTAATCCTTTTCGAGTTCAAGGAGAGTTTCTTTCAACAGAAGATATTGATCGTTATCAGCTATTACCCTATAACAATCAATAAGAGGTTTGTTCAAATCGTTTATGATCGCGCATTTTAGATTTGAACAATTATCGAGCATATGAAACAGGACTGAACCACCACCAACAAAAGGTTCTACGTAAACAAATGAGTTTGAATCGCTTCGCATAGAATCTATTACAGACATTATGTCAGGAATAAGCTGTGTTTTTCCGCCTGCCCATTTTAAAAAAGGTTTTGCCATCTATAAAATATTATACGATTTGTTTTGCAAATATACTGAAAAAATACTACATTTATAACAAAATATAAACAAACAACACATTAAAACAAGAAGAAATATGATTTATGCTTATGTAAGAGTTTCCACAGAGAAACAATCTCTTGAAGTCCAACATTATGAAATTACAAAATATTGTGAATCAAGAGGGATGGAGATAAACATGTATGTCGAAGAAAAGGTATCCGGAACAGTGGATTTCAAATTGAGAGGGTTGAACAAGATTATGAAGAGGTGCAAGCCTGGAGACGTTGTTGTCATAACAGAGATTTCAAGAATAGGGAGAAGTATGATCGGGATATTTGAAGCCGTTGAATATTTCATAAAGAAAAAAGTAACTCTGATATCGTTGAAAGAAGGATTCGTTTTGGATAACGACAAACCAGTCTCCAAACTGATAGTATCAGTATTTGCTTTCCTTGCAGAATCTGAAAGAACTATGATTTGCGAGAGAACGAGAGAAGGTCTTGAAAAGAGAAAAAGGGATGGAATAAAATTAGGACGTCCTGTTGGCGCAAAAAGTAGTCACTACAAAACGGATGAAAGAAAAGATGACATTATCAAATGGCTAAAGAAAGAAGTTCCAAAAACTAAGATAGCAAAACGATGCAAAGTTAATGTTTCATCAATATACGCTTTTATGAAGAGAGAAGGCATAAGTTTATAATTTATGTAATGAAAATAATCGAAAGAATGCTTTCGAAATAATGCAGAATGGTGAGATTTATATTTGTGGCGTTGGTGGCTATGATGGAACAAATCCTATTCCGCATGACGAAGTCGGTGCAAATTCATTACAATCCGTTTTAGATGGTGCCGGTATTCCTGTTGATTGGGCAAAGCTTGGTTATGTATCTTAATAAAAAAGGTCTCTTGCACAAGAGACCTTTTAATTTTTAGTATCCTAATTTAGACCAGTCTACTGAATTTGGACTGATTGTTTCAAACAACGCTTGTATAGATCTCGTCTTATCCGGATTTGTTCCATCGTATCCGTTTACACCAATGATAAACGCGAGTCCATTCTGCATTATTTCGAAAGCATTTTTAAGGTAATTAAGTGATGTACCGATACCTACTGAATGCTGAGTATTACCAGCATCTCCATAATTTTTAGATGCTTTATTAGACTTATTATAGCTACCTTCAGCATGCTCTGAGGAGTTTTGTGCTTCTGTATGACTACCTTCTACATGCGAAGCCCAGTTCTTAGCTCGTGTTTCATAACCCTCAGCATGAGAGTGAGGACCAGTCGTTTCAGAACACGTACCCTCAGTATGGGAGTGTAATCCATCTGCTTTAGTGCCTCTACCCTCTGCATGAGATGCCAATCCATTTGCTTGTGTACCTTTTCCTTCAGCATGTGAGCTATTACCATATGCTCTGGTTCCATTTCCTTCAGCGTGAGTGAAATAACCAGCAGTTTCGTCACTATTTGCTTCCTGTTTCTCATCAGTACCAGCAACTGTTTGATAGCCTTCTGCATGCGACGAATGTCCTTGTGCAATAGTAGTTCTATTTTCAGCATGTGAGAAATTGCCAGTTGCTTTAGAACCATTGCCTTCTGCATGACTTCTTGCACCTGACGCAATTGTAGAAAGTCCTTCAGCATGTGCTTGTAAACCACTTGCATCAGTGTTGTTTCCTTCAGAGTGCGCACCATTGCTAGATGCTATTGTGCCACTACCTTCTGCATGAGAATTTTCTCCACTGGCAATACTGCCATTGCCTTCTGCATGAGCTCTATTTGCAATAGCCTGTGTGTTTATTCCTTCTGCATGAGATTGAGGAGCACTAGCTATTGTTTTACTACCTTCTGCATGACTTGAATGATTAGATGCTAGAGTATTTGTTCCTTCCGCATGTGCAGCCTGACCATTGGCAATTGACGCATTTCCTTCTGCATGAGAATATCCTCCAGCAACAGTTCCTGTAGTTCTTGAATTTGTAGTATCACTTCCTCCAGTTTTTGTATTGTATCCTTCAGCATGAGACCTTGCAGCAGAAGCTTCTGACAATTCTCCTTCAGCATGCGAACCCCAGCCTTCAGCTACAGTTTTAAGACCTTCTGCGTGGTCATTAGCATTACGTCCAATAGTTTCATAACCTTCCGTATGAGAACCATCACCGAGTGCTTCAGTCAATAAGCCCTCTGCATGTGAACGAGACCCTTTTGCATAGGTATGAGAACCCTCCGCATGAGAATAAGCTCCTTCGGCAGTAGGAACAGTTTTCTTTCCTTCTACAATACTATCACCGCCTCCCTCAGCATGCGAATATCTGCCAATAGCATGTGCTGCTCCCTCAGAGTGAGAAGCATAACCCTCCGCTTTTGAAAAAAGTTTTTCTTCACCACTTGCAGGAGAACCCCCTTGAATATTATCTCCGCCTTCAGCATGGCTATATGATCCTATTGCATGAGCAGCACCTTCCGCATAAGAATAATCTCCAGATGCTATTGTACGATAACCAACAGCAACAGCGCCTAAACCAGACGATGATGCGTCATAGCCTTTTTGAACAAATCCTCCGTTTGCTCCAGATTCAAATATTGAACTGTCAGCGTATACATCTATATATGATGCACCCGATTTCTTTTTGAAATGTATTTTGTTTGACATTTATTTGGTTTTTTATATTTTTAAAATGATCCATTCTTTAAGGTTATTCTTTAAAAAGTTGAATGGTTGCATAATCTGTATACACAGAAATAAACAAATCTTGAGAAAATCCTTGATGTCTATACGTAACAGTATAACATTCAACTACCCAATTTGCAATATGCGGTGTATATATCGCGTATGTGTTTGGTGTAATGCCACCACCTTTGTCAATCATTCCGTATACACAAATATTAAACCCGAATAACAGTCTCACATCAAGATAATTAACATTTAACCCGCTCCCTTTATTAACAGCGCTAATAAAATCTTGTTCAGAAAAACTCGTATCTATTGTTTTCGAATCTATACTTTCTTCATCTGATATCATTCCTACATCAACAAATATAGTTTTATCATAAACATATATTGATAAATTGCTTGATTTTGCAACATATGCTTCATGCGGATATTCACGTTTAGAGTTAATTGTTTCTTGTATTGTTGATGCGTCAGTTCCAGCGTCAATGTCAATTATACCTTGATAATTTCCAACCCCATAAACATAAATGCTTCCGTCAGTGATAACATCAACAGCATTTCGTCTATCAGAATCCGACTTTCCTATACCTATTGAATGGATCGATTTTCCATTTATCGTGGAATTATATCTTCCTCCAGCGTATCCGCCAGAAGTGTCTGCAACGGTTCCAATTCCTTCAGCGTGTGAAGAATAACCACTAGCAACAGTAGTATCTCCTTCGGCGTGTGAATGATCTCCTTTAGCAACAGTGAAAGATCCTTCTGCGTGCGAATCGGTTCCGCTTGCAGTAGTGTTATCTCCTTCGGCGTGCGAATGCTCTCCTTCAGAAGTAGTGTAATATCCTTCGGCGTGCGAATAGTTTCCTCTTGCAGTAGTAGTATCTCCTTCGGCGTGTGAATGATCTCCTTCAGCAGTAGTGAAATATCCTTCAGCAACAGAATATTCCCTTTTTGCTTCACTGCCAGAATTTCTTAAAACGGCACTTCCTGGACCAGCTCCAAAAACAAATGGATTGATCTGATCTTCATTAACCTCATCGAACGTAACACCGTCATAACTTCTGTATATAGTAAACACACCACCGTTACTTCTGTCTTTAAACGTT